>OLOI01002889.1_pt1 | contig 11444 bp, 7 predicted proteins | sample 1672131 | NCBI WGS metagenome assembly OLOI01 (sample SAMEA3136651, study PRJEB25190) | human gut metagenome | reverse complement strand
GGATTGCCGAGTATTTTAACACCGTTTGGGCGGAAATCCACCTCTTAAAATCGAGTTCGGATTGCTAACATCAGGCTACAGTATACCAAAACCGAAACGCCGCCGCTTGACTCTCCGTGCGCACAGGTGTTATGATTTTCCTTTTTTGTGACTGAACGGTTTGCTATTTTACCATAAACCGATGCAGAATGGCCGCTGCCTCGGCTCTGGTTGTATGATCCTTCGGCGCAAACATGTTGTTGTCCTTGCCCTGCATCATACCGCTCAGCTTGCCGTACATCACCGCCTCCTGTGCCCAGTCGGAGATCTCGGAGAGGTCGGCATAATCCATGCGGATCGCCCAGGCACCGGTCGGTGCGGTACCCTTGTACTGCGCATAGCGGAACATGATGGTCGCAATCTGCTCTCTTGTGATCTTGTCGTCCGGCGCAAACTCGGTTTCGAAATAGCCTTTGACGATTTTCTCGCTTGCCGACCAGCGTACCGCCTCGGCATAGTAGCCGTCCGTGTCGATATCCTCAAATGTCATTGCAAAGTTGGTCTGCGGTTTTCCTTCTGCCCTCCACAAAAGCGTAACAAACATAGCGCGTGTAATCGGTGTGTTGGGTGCAAAAACTGTGCTTTCGGTGCCGTTCATAAGGCCGTTTTCGTTCACGTATTTAACGTCATCGTAGAACCAGTCGTCCTTTGTAACATCCGTAAACGGGTTATCCCACGCCGACCCATCGGGATTGGTCGGTTGATTGGGATCGGTCGGCTGACCGGGATTGGTCTGATCCGCCGTCCACTTTGCATAAAGGGTCATATTTTTGGTGACTTTTTCGGAAAAGTCGTAGGCCGTCTTTAGTGTCTTGTCGGTATACCACCCTGCAAAGGTGAATCCGTCCTTGGTCGGGGCGGAAGGCTCTGCCACGGTTTTGTTTCTTTCCACCGATACGCTTTCGATTTTGCTGCCGCCGTTTGTTTCAAAGCTTACGGTAAAGGATTTTGCCGTGACACTGCCGCCACCGCTGCCACCGGACGAGGGCTTGATGGAGATCGGCCCGCTCAGAATCTCATGCGTATTCTCTGCCTCTGTTCCCGTCAGATTCGGCGTGACGGTGTAGGTCACGGAGGTTAAAAACTTTCCGCTCAGCGTATAGATTTTGTTGTCGGCCGACGCCGTGGCCGCAGTGATCGTCACATCCTCATCGCCGTTTTTCACCGCAAAGTTTGCGATATCAAGTCCTGCGACCGGCTTGTCAAAGCGAATCGTGAGGTAGCCGGTTCTTGCAGCGCCTGCGCTTGCCGTAACGCCGATCTTTGTGACGGTAACCTTGCCCTGCGCAAAGGTAACGGTATAATTTTCGGCATCGACACCGCTTGCTGTCGTGGTGTTTGCGTACTCCCCGATCGGCGTCTGCGCGTGGATGCTGCTATCATAGCCAAGAACCAGCTCGCCGGTTAAAACATCGGATGTTTCTTCATTCTTAAATCCGATATATTCGGCCTCCAGCGCGGGATTCTCCGCGCCGTATTCACGGGTGACGTCCTTGACCTTGACGGTTAAGGGCGCTTTGGTGACCGTCAGGGTTCCCTTTTGGTCGCTGACCATAAAGTTTCTGTTAAGGTCGCCGTTTTCCGTAAGGGTAACGGTAATGTCATAGGTGTCCACCTTTGCTTTTTTGTCCGCGCCGTCGCTTGCAAAGAGCGCATATTGTTTCAGCTCCTCTGCCGTTGCCGCGCCGCTGTCACCGCCGACAATTTCAAGCGCATACTGCGGTTCTTCGCCGTATTCCTTGGAAATATCCTTTGCCTTTACCGCGATATCGGCCTTGTTGATATACAGCGTCGCGTTGCCGCCGCCGGAGTAACGCGGATCGGTCACGGTAAAGCTTACGGTATAGACCCCGGCGTTTTTCGGCTCGGTGACAGAACTGTCGGTCGTCAGCGTATAGGTCACGGCAACATTTTTGTCCGCGCCGGAGAGAATCGGTACAAAGCCCTCGTTGCCGGAAACCAGGGTAATCGACTGCGCCGCGCCGTTATAGGTCTTGACGGTGTCTGCGGCGTACAGATTTACGTTGGCCTTTTCTACCTTCAGTGTAAAGGTCGCCGCCGCGTTGCTGTAATTTTCGTCCGCGGTTGCCGTAAAGGTCACAATGCCCGATTGCAGCGTTGTCACCGTTCCGTCTGCGGAAATTTCCGCAACGGCCGGGTCGTCGGACGTCCATGCCGCATTGACTTTGGTGTTGCCGTAAAAGGCGTGCAGCATAAAGGTCTGGCCGACACCGGCGGTGTTCGGCGCACCCGTGATGATCAGTCTGCCGCCGATGGCGCCGGTGATTTCCAATACACCCTTGTCATCCTCGTCATTTTGGTATACAAACCGATAATTCTCGGCGCTGCCGCCCGAAACCGTGATGTTGTACTTTCCGACCGGGCTGAGCGCGGTGGCGGTTGTGCTTGCGATCGGTTCTGCAAGAAGCACCGCCTTGGTGTCGCCGTATCGAAAGTCCGCAGCATCGTATTCAATTTCAAATACGGGGTTTGCCTCTCCGTAGGTTCGGGTGGTATTTTTTGCCCATACCTTCAGCGGCGCTTTTTCAATCACAAAGTTCTGCGTTTTGGTGACCGTTTCATAGTTCTCGCCCGAAACGGTTAAGATCGCGGTATAGCTGCCGGCGTTCTTCGGCGCCTCCTGCTGCGGCATATAAATCCCTGTGCCGGCGTAGGTTATGGTGGCATTCGCCCTGGCGGTAAGGCCGGAAACGGTCGCGTTTACACTGTCGCCGTAGGTGTAACTGCGCGAAATATCTGAAAGATCGCCGTGCGGCGTTGCTTTACCGATGACAAGCGTCGCCTTTTGTTCCCCGGTATAGTTGCCGTTTGCGCGTACTGTGACCGTGTATGTTCCGGCGTTCACCGGAGGATTGGAATCGCCGTTGTAGGTGACATCATACGTGGCGTTTTGGTCGCTCGGCGTAACCGTAACTGCCTTGGCGTTTCCGTCATAGGTCTGTGCAAGGTCTGCAAATTGGAAACTGATTTCCTTTGCCGCAGGGATAAGGACTGCCTTGGCGGAAACATCGCTGTAATTTTCCGTTTTCTTTACAACCTCGATTTCCACTTTTTGTCCGACAACCGCGCCGACGGTAACCCAGGCCTTTGCCTTGTCGTTTTCATCGTCAAAGGAGAGGGTGACGTCCGCGTTGTCTTTCACCGTCCAGTCATAGGTGCCGCCGGCCGCGCCGCCGACTGCCTCCAGCTCAAACCGGTCGCCGTAGCGAACGGTGCCGGGAAGCCCCGCAATGACAAGACTGTCCTGGGTCGCTGCGGTAACCGTCACCGTAACGCTGCCCTGGGCGGTGGTATAGTTGGTCGGATCGTCCAGCGCAATTGCGGCGGTGTAGGTGCCTGCCTCGTTCGGGACTGTGTCATTGCCGGACGCATCCGTGTAGCGGATGGCAAAGCCGTTAAAAATTCTGCCGTTTTCATCGCTTGCGGATGCCGTGATTCTCTTTTCGGTTCCGTCATAGATGAAGGAGGTTTGCCCGATTACAAAATGAACGCTGAGCGGCATAACCGTCACATGATCTGCCGTCGCGGCCGCTGCCGCGGCAGAGAGCGTATAGTTTGCCGCCTTGCTGCCGGTCAGTCCGCTTGCGGTAAACGTCACCGTTTTATCCGTGCCGCTGTCGGCGGTATCAAACGCCGCCGATCCTGTGATTTGTACTTGGCCGATGTCGGCCGGCAGCACATCACTGATGGCGGTAACGCTTGCCTGGGCGCTGATCGTGCCGTCATACTTTTTGTCCTCTGCCGCAATCGTAAATCCGCTGATCGTAATCGGCGCGATCGAGACGGTTGTTTGCAGCGCGGAGGCTGAGAGTGTGTAGCAATCCTTTTTAGCACCGGCGAGCGTGATGTTTGAAACATAGACAATCTTTTCGTCTCCTGCATCGGCATTCATCATCGCCCCGGCTGCGGTCGCTGTGATTTCGTCGTGGTTTGCGGTGTTGTCAAGCGTAATGCTGACCGCAACGCCGGTTTCGCCGTTGTAGGTCCTGTCCGCGGCGGCAGCGGAGGGGGTTAAAACCCTCTTTTTTGCCGCAAAGGTCTTGACTGCGTAGCGGTCATTGTGACCGGGAAGCACGCTCTTTGCGCGGACGGTTACCCTGCCGACGCCGGTGACGGTCACCGCACCGCTTGTCGGGTCAATGCTTGCGATATCGCCGCCGTTTGTAATCTCATAGGTCACAGTCCCGGCCGTTTCATAGGTCGAAACGGTGAAGGTGTCGCCGTAATACACGTTATCGGGGACGTCCTCAATGGAAAAGACCTCTTGACTGGCAGAGATAATGTTCAGTGTTGCATGGAACGGTTCTACCGTATAGTTCTTTGCGGCCTCATCACTCAGCTGAACCGTGATGGCATAGCTGTTTACCTCGGTCGCGGTATCGGCGCCGTTATATTTGACCGTATAGTTTGCCTTGTCAAATACCCTGCCGTTTGCCATTGCCGAGACATCAACGCTCTGCGCCGTTCCGTCATAGGTGCGCGTTGTGGTTTCGGCGCAGATGACGGTAACCGGCGCTTTGTGAATCTTGCCGTTTGCCGTTCCTGTCCGAAGATCGGCAAGAATATATTTGTCGGCGTCCTTGCCGGATATGCTGACGATTTCGTAGGAAACCGTCTTGTTGTCGCCGCTGTCCGCCGTGTCATAGACGGCCGTAATATTCACATTTACTACATCGCCGCTGCTTGCCAGACTGTCCGGCTTTACGCTTGCGCTCACATTGGCGTTTACCGTGCCGTCATAGAACTTTTCGATGGTTCCGATTGCAAAATCCGATACCGCAAGCTCCTTGCGAACCGTTACCGTATAGCTTGCATAAACCGGCGTGGTTCCCTCCTTGGTGCTGGTAGCGGTAATGGTGGCCGTTCCCGGTTTCAGTGCCGTCACCGTACCCGTGGCAGCGTCAACCGATGCGACGGCATCGTTGCCGGACTGATAGGTAACCGTGTTGCCGTTGGAAAGCACATTGGTATAGGTCTCTCCGACTTTAAGGCTTACATTGCCCTCCGCAAAGGAAATCGGCAGCTGCTGCTCCGGTGCTGCGCTGATATACATAAAACCAATGTTGTCATAGGCAATGACAGAGGGGATCGTACGGTCAGAGCCGGGCGTCACGGTATATTTGTCTTTGATGGTGTAGTCGTTTGCGCTCTCTCCCACAAGATCGATGACATATAAATATTTGCCGACCGTGACCGCCTGTGCGACCGGCGTTGTGGACGCTAAGAGCGCGGCGTTTTCGTCCACCGCATAATATTGCACCGAAATATCACCGGCCGGTATCGTGCTCTCTGACGGGGTTACTGTAATACTGCGCGGTGTGTCCGCCTTGTAGACGTGACTGATATCACGAACCGCAAAGGTTACATTTTTCTTCCAAAGAGTATAAAGATCCTGATCTCTTGTAACGGGAAAGGCGCTGCTGTCTACCTTTGTACCGTTTCGGGTCTCGGACCAGCCCAAAAATGCATCCGAGGAGTGTGCAGGCAGCGAAACGGTGCCGTTTATATTGCCGTAGACCGCCGCGTATTCCATATAAAAAGGTAAATCGTCCGGGTTTTCCTGAAGGGTTATCTTATAAACCCTTTTCGCACTGTCGACGGTCAGAATGGGGTTGGCGTCCTGATTGGCGCCGGAGAGCTTCTGCCCCCAAATGAGAGTATTTAAGCCGCTTTGAAGCTCGTATGCAATCTCGCCGCTTGCAAGTCTCTCTGCCGTGACGGAATTGGCAGAGGCGCCATAGATATTGCCGCCGCCGATGCCCTTTTTGCATGTTGTGTTAAGATAATAGCAGTTGCTCACTGTCGCACCGTCGACATTGCGGCCGATTATCGCACCGGCGTATGAACCTGTTCCGTTTATATTGCCGAGATTTAAGCAGCTTTTTACATCGGCTTCGTTACTATATCCTGCGATACCGCCCACGCAATCCGCCGCGGAGGTTATTTTGACATTGCTGATGCAGTTTTCGATGCAGGGTCCTATATAATTCGATCCGGTTGAAACATACATAAGCATGCCGGCAATACCGCCGCTGTTGCTGCCGCAGTTTGCAATTTCGCCCTCAACGCAGAGGTTTGATATTTTAACTTCTCCCTTAAGATAACCGAAAAGTCCCTGACACGTCTGGGTCGAGTCAATATAGAGTCCGGTGATTTTATGCCCCTGTCCGTCAAACGAACCCATGAAGGGATAATCAAGCGAGCCGATCGGCGTCCACCGGTTGCTTGCGCTGCCGCCGAGGTCAAGATCTGTCGTAAGCCGGATATGTTTGCCCGCGTATTGGTTGATGGCGTTGCTCTCGGCGGACGGTATGGTGCCGTCACGCAAATAAGTCAGCGATGATAAATCCAGGATCAAATACGGATTTTCCGCTGTGCCGTCGCCCTGAAGGCCTACATCAAGCGTAAGCGTAATTTCGCCTGTCTCATCATTGTATGCCGATGACATCAGCGCAAAACCGTCATTTTTCACTTTAAAGGTGACCGTCGTTCTCTCTGCGCTTTGCGGTGTGCCGGAGATGACTCCGTTTTCAAACTGAAGACCGCTCGGAAGAGCAGACAAAAGCGTAAATGTAAAATCATTTGCCGCACCCGATTTGTTTTTCACAAAATCGTTTAAGTCAATCGGCGTGATCTGCTCCTGCTGCGTGAGCGAAACGGTTCCGTTCGCGTCGGTTCCCTCCGTGCTCTCTCTGCTGATTGCGTATACCGTAATGTCCTTGGCGTTATAGTCAGGAAATTTTGAGTAGCGCGTAAACACAGAGGGCGAGGAATCGTACGGCGGCCTTTCATAGGCCCAGCCGTAAAATATGTATTCGCTTGTATTGGGAGGATCATCCGGGAAACCGTAAACGACGTTAGCTCTGTTGCCGTACGCTGCCGCGTATTCCCGAAATCCGCCCGCGCTCGAAGAATCCTTTATCATAAACGATACTTTGTGAACCTTGCGGCCTACGCTGGTGTCCAATAAGGGATAAGCATCATGCGAATAGCTAGTCAGGCCTTGACCCCACACGTACCCGGACTGTCCGCTCTGCAAAAGATAGGTCACCGATCCATTTTTAAATTCATCCTCAGTTTTTGGCGATGCGTTGCCGCTGTTTGTGCCGTTGATACCGCCGCTCGCCGTGGTATTCAGGTAATAACACGATTTGACATTGTAGTGGCTGCCTTGCCCGGCAATTCCGCCCACATTGGTACTTCCTGTAATCTGCCCTCTGTTATAGCAGTTTTCAATCGTATAGTTCACAAAAAGATTACCGGTAATACCGCCGACACTGTCATTGCCCGTAACCGAACCGGTGTTGTAGCAGTTTTTAATGGTGCCGCCGGGGGTATATCCGGCAATGCCGCCAATATAAAAACCGCTGCCCGTAACGGTAACATTGCTGATGCAGTTTTCGATTCGTCCGCTATTGTCACCGACGATGCCGCCGACCACACTGTGCCCCGTAATCGTACCGCTGACTTCAAGGTTTTTGATTGTGCCGCCTTCTAACTTCCCAAAAAGGCCATAGTGGGTTGCGGTGTTACTCGTATCACGGAGACCGATGTCGGTAATCTTGCGTTTGTTACCGTCAAAGGTGCCTCGAAACGGGTGGTTACCGTTTCCGATCGGCGTCCAGGAGCCCAATTGAACGCTGATGTCGTTTTTAAGCTGGATATACTTGCCGCTAAAGTCGTCGCCGCCGTTCACAACGGCAGCCACCGCCCGCAGCTGCTGCATGGTGGAGACCAGATACGGATCCTCCTCCGTGCCGCTGCCGCCTGCAAACCAATCATAGGCGGCAGAAACCGTGATGTGGGTCGCCGGTAACATGGATAAAAGCATAACCAGCGACAAAATGCATGATAAAAATCGTTTCGTTTTCATTTTATTGATTCCCTCCTTGACCTGTCAAATGCGCTTGATACATTCCTATGACCGTTTTCAGCAGTTTAAGTTGTTCCTGCAAATAAAATTCATCCTCAAATAAGGCGTAATGGATGCAGGCGCGGATAAAGACAAAAATCATTGCCCGCAGCGTATCGGCAGGGATGCCGATCTTATCCGCCAGCGCGTTTGCGTATGCGGTATAGCGCTGGTTGACGCCCTCAAAAAATTTTTTTCCGTGTTCGCGGTACTTTGGATGGGTGTAAACCTGATACATCAGCCGATACTTCTTGCCGTGGGTCTTTGCTGTCCAGTACGGGATCTCATCGATAAATGCGTCAAGATCCGCCGCCCGTGCCGGCGCCTTTGCCATAAAATCGTCCTCGATTTTGCTCATACAATATTCGGTGGACTGGACAATCAAATCGTCCACATCTTTAAAATAAGTATAAAGGTTTGCGGGATTGGTGCCGCAATACTGTCCCAGGGTTCGTATTCCGACGCCGCTGAGTCCGTTTTCCGCATAGCATGCAAAGCACTTTTCCATCAGCGCGTTTTTCCGCGCCTCGTGCGCCTCCTTGTTAAATACTGCCATCGTTGCCCTCCTTTGCAATCTCAATCAATCTTTTGATTGAGTATAACATAGTTTCCTCTTTTTTTCAATAGTTTTGAGCATATATTTGGTTGTTTTTGCCGCTTAAATAAAGCCGGGCTTTATCTTGCCGTTTTCGAATATCCGTATCGATAGAAAAAGCCCTTTGAGAAAAGGAGAAATTCTTTTCTCAAAAGGCAAGTTGGCAAACTGGAAGTTATAGAGCTGCTACAATTTCAGAAACAGCAACCAGAGCAGCTTCTCCGCTGATAGTGATTCTATCATTACCTTGAAGGATACAATGTAAATATCCACCACGTTTCGATGCCTGATACGCATAGATTTCTTTTTTATTTAGTTTCTGAGACCAGTATGCTGCAATCTGGCAATGAGCAGAGCCACAAACGGGGTCTTCTGCAATACTTAATTTTGGACAGAAACTACGAGATACACAATCAGTCTCTATGCCAGAAGCCGTTACATTCTGGATTCTCCCTTCAATTCCGAGCAGAAGTTCCTGATTAGGATTCATTGTTCTTACAACCTCTTCAGATTCAAATACACATACCAAGTCCAACCCCAGCACTGCCTTTATAGGACGAACACCGAATGCCTTTTCCATTGCATCCGTAACAGGTATTTCGTGCAGTTCATAGGTTGGAAAGTTCATTTCATAAAGATTGCCATTACGTCGAATCGTCAGTTCGCCGCTAAGCGTATTAAATTTTACTTCGTTGCTGTTCGGCTCATAGTAATTCAAAATAACATACGAAGAAGCCAGCGTTGCGTGACCGCATAACTCGACCTCTGTTCCCGGTGTGAACCAACGCAAGTGATAGCCCTTTTCCTCTTTTACAATAAAAGCAGTCTCAGACAGATTATTTTCCATTGCCAGTTTCATCATAGCTTCTTCTGACGGCCAGCTATCCATTACACAAACGGCAGCCGGGTTTCCTGCAAAGGGTTTATTTGTAAATGCATCAACAATATATTGTTTCATTTTGTGTTCCTCCTATAAATTCCGATTTGTATTTTCGTTCATTTTAAAAAATGGGCAATCCCAATCGGAATTGCCCATGTGTTGCTCATTATGCGTTTTATTTCTCCAACGGCTTCATAGTCATACACTTTACCCATCAATGTAAGTCTTTATGGCTATTATAACCTACAAATACAGGCTTTGTCAACATCTGATACCGTATGTATTATAGTCGTTTATCGCACCTGCAAAACACGCAGTCTCAATTTTGTGTAATTCTTGTAATAAGCGTTATCTAGCGTATTAAAACTTAAATCAAGCCGTTTCCATTCAAAGTCATTCACACCAATTTCATCAAAGACGTTTTTCACTACCTTTTTGAAATCTGAATAATTTTCTAAAATGTAACTGCCGTTGTTCTTATTTGGATTTACACGTATATATGTTTTGTACCAATCACGATTTCCTACTTTTCGTACATTGCATAAATTTATGATGTTAATATTGTCAGCAAATTCAAAATCAATCACATTATCCGTTGTTTCATTTCCTGTATGGAAACCTACTTGTGTATCTAACCGTGTATCTTTCAAACTTCGTATGGTAGCACCTTTATTTTTGATTTTTCAAAGTATCTATCTGCCTGCCTAAATTTTGTCCGTCTGTTGAAACTCTTGCATATCCTACTAACATAATAATCAACCCATTTTCTTTGATTACCTATGTTATATCATAAACATGTCAAAATGCAAATAGTTTTTGATACATTTTTTGAATTATTTTTAACTAAATTTTCCGCTATTTTTATAAAACAAAAAAACGTGCCAAAAACATTCGTTTTTGACACATTAATATTCTTTATTTTTCTTGTACAGATTCAATTACTACCCATACAGTATTTCCCGCATAAGAACCATCCAATAATTTGACTTTACATTTGGTTATTTTTTTGTCGATGATATTGCACTTCGTTCCTTGTTCTGTGTAAGCACATTGACCATTTGCAAACAACTCTTCCAACGTACCTTCGTTTCCATTATTGACTGCCGTCATAAATCGTTCCATCGCGTTTTCAGAAGTGCATATTAACACGCCTTCCGTTCCGCTATATTTTAATTTCGCATCATAAGAACCCGAATAACTATTTGGTGCCGAAGAAGTTGAGTAATTTTCATTTCTTGCTTTTTCTATGTATACTAAGTCGCCATCAACTTCTATGTTATCATAATTAACATAATAAGAAAATTTGTATTCACGTCCTGTTTTGGTTGTAACTGTGAATTCATCGGACACGCCATTTGATATTTTTAAAACAACTGTACCTTTATTATTAGTGTATTCATATTTTGGATTCTCATAATAAGCAGATTTCAAATTATTTAACACTTTTGCAAGTTCTTTTAACTCGTCTTGCCTTTTTCCAACAGTATAGTAATCATCTATTTCATCACTTGTGAAGGAGAGCTTACACTCGGCATATAACGTTTTGCTTTCCTTATTATAATCATATTCATAATTATAATTAACCTTAAGGTCAATCTCTAAATCACTTAGACCTGATTTTTCTCTTAAATCATTGATATATTCTTCATAATCTTTTGCCATAAATTGTTCTTTGGCATATATTGCTAAGTTCTTTGCTTTTGAACTTGCTCCACAGCCAGCCAATAAAGTAGCACATAAAAGCATAACAATTGCTATCAATAAAGTAGACTTTACATTCCATTTGTTTTTCTTCATATTAATTTCCTTTCCCAAAAAATGCGTAGCCCATATTTCAGAACTACGCACGAAAAACATACGGCTCTGACGTAATGTTGCTACACACTTATACATATACTTTCAACACAAAGTTATGGTCGGCAGAGTGTACGCTTTTTCCTAATTAATATCTACTGAATAAATGCCATTTTTGAGATGCTGTAAATTTTCAGCGTGTT
>OLOI01002888.1_pt1 | contig 11463 bp, 9 predicted proteins | sample 1672131 | NCBI WGS metagenome assembly OLOI01 (sample SAMEA3136651, study PRJEB25190) | human gut metagenome | reverse complement strand
CTTGGCGGCGGCAAGCTGGGCGGCAGCTCCGATGCTATTCACATCATCGTGAAAAACGGCAGCAAGTTTACCGCGCCTGCATCCGGCGGTTTGACCCGCCCGGCCGGAGATACAGGCAGTTACTTTATGTGGCTTGACAGCAATGGCAATTCCTACGCCCCCGGTGCCAGTGTTCCTGCTGATGTGACGGAACTGACGGTGCAGTGGACAGCCCCGACCTATACCGTCACGCTGAACGCGGGCGACGGCACTATCAACAGCGGCAATGTCACCTCCTACACCTACGGCGTGGGCGCAACACTCCCGACAGATGTGACGCGCACCGGGTACACCTTCAAGGGCTGGTATGACAACGAAAATCTGACCGGCTCTCCTGTTACGGCAATCGGCGACACCGAAACGGGCAACAAGGAATATTGGGCGAAGTGGGAAATCAATCAATATACCGTCACAGTCAAGCCCGAAAACGGCGAAGCGGATATTACCATAACGCAGGATTACGGCACACCGATTACCGCTCCGACCCTGACAAGAGAGGGCTATCAGTTCAACGGCTGGGATAAAGCATTCCCGACAACCATGCCTGCGGAGAATCTGACGATCACGGCTCAGTGGCGTGATATTGCAGCACCTACAGGCGAAATCAAGATTGCCGAAAACGACTGGAAGTCTTTCCTCAACACCATCACCTTCGGTTTGTTCTTTAAGGATACGCAGACGGTAACTGTTACGGCCACTGACAACAGCGGCGAGACGGTGACAATTGAATACTTGCTGAGCGAAAAGGCGCTTGCCGAATCGGAACTTGCGGGAATGACCTTTACGGCATATTCCGCACCGTTCAGTATCAATCCCGATAACGAGTATGTTATTTATGCAAAACTGACCGATACCAGCGGAAACGTTGCCTACATTAACACAAACGGTATTGTGCTTGACGGAACAAGCCCCGTTATCACCGGCATTGAAGCCGGCAAAACCTATTGCGCGGCACAGACTATTACCGTTGACGAAAAATATATCGGCACAGTGAAGGTGAACGGTACGGAAGTCATCCTTGATGAAAACGGTCAATTTATTCTCTCTCCCGCAAGCGGTGAGCAGACGATTGTTGTGACCGACAAGGCAGGCAATGAAACAAGGGTTATCGTAACCGTGAACGACGGACACACCTACGAGTGGCAGAGTGAAAACGGGCAGTATTGGCAGAAGTGTAAATTCTGCAATCACGAAACTGCAAAAAAGGATATTCCGACCATTAACATCAGTGGCTCCGACAAAGTTTGCCGGACGCAGGATTACAAATTCAGCTTTACTCTGCCGGAAGGCGCGACGGATGCAGCCTATGGGTATGAGTTTATCGGACTTGGTGATGGCCCTCTTACGCCGACCGTTGAGAATGGTTTGTACAGCGGTATCATAAAAGCATCCACATATCCGGCGGAAGAAAACAGCTTTAAGCTGATCGTAAGTGCAAAGACCGCTGACGGCTTTGACTTCTCTGCCGAAAAGACGGTTACCATTCAAAACGAGCACACCGGCGGAACAGCAACCTGCATCGAGCAGGCAACCTGTGAGATTTGTGGTGAGAAATACGGCGATCTGAAACCGCACAGCTACTCACCCGATTGGTCAACGGATGAAACCAACCATTGGCACGAGTGTACCGAGTGCAGAGCAAAAACGGATGAAGTCGAGCACACGGATGGTAACAAAGATCACAAGTGCGATGTTTGCGAAAAGATTTTGAGTGAGTGCACCGATACCAATAAGGATCATAAGTGCGACCTCTGCGGCAAGACACTCAGTGAGCACTCCGGCGGTAAGGCCACCTGCAAGGACAAGGCAAAGTGTGAGTTCTGCGGCGGAAGCTATGGAGAGCTGAATGTAAACAACCACTCTGATTTGAAACACTTCTCGGCAGTGGCGGCGACCAAGACTGCCGAGGGCAATATCGAGTATTGGTACTGCTCCGGTTGCAAGAAGTATTACAAGGACGCTGCGGCAACACAGGAAATCAAGCAGGCCGATACCGTAACGGCGAAGCGGCCCAGCGGCACCATCACACCCGGTGCCGACAAGTCTCCGCAGACGGGAGATAACTCCAAGCTTTTGTTGTGGATTGCTCTGCTGTTTATCAGCGGCGGTGCGGTAACGGCAACAACCGTTTACGGCAGAAAGAAAAAGCGCAGCGTAAAGTAAAATCAAATGTTTAACCCAAGGGCGGCTGTCGGAAACGGCAGCCGTCTTTCCTGTCACAATCTACCGAAAAAGATTGCGGCTGCGCCGTTCCAGTGCAGTGTCTGCCTGCGGAACGGAAGAAAGCAGACATTGAAGGTTTCTGAATTTCAGCGCCGGTACATAGTTTCATCAAAGATATAGCGAGAGATTATCTCTCGCTGATTTGATGTGCTGTGTACCGGCTCTTTTGGTCGTTTGCGGAAAGTTTACAAAATTTACTTCGTTCAAATCGAAAATAAATTTCCAATTGATTAGCGTGAGGGCAAAGAGCCGACCTGACAACTGAATGACCGTCCGAGTCCGGCAATTAAGAAGAAGCGAGACGGGGTGCACAACGTCCGGTGGACGTTGGTATTGCACCGACCGAAGCGGAGCGAAGATACGAAGCCGCGAGCGGGTTCGAGTCAGAAAACAGAAAAAGCACATCATAGATGTGCTTTTTAAAAAGAAGAGCGTGAGACGGGGCGCTAAAGGTCCAGAGGACCTTTGCTAGCGCCGACCGGAGTGAAATGGAGATACGAACCCGTTCGAGTCCGGCAATGGAGTAGAGTAGAAGCGAGACGGGGTGCTAAAGGTCCAGTGGACCTTTGTTAGCACCGACCGGAGTGGAACGGAGATACGAACCCGCGACCCCGACCTTGGCAAGGTCGTGCTCCACCAACTGAGCCACTCGCGCATAAAAAGTGCTATTCACAAGCACATGGATACTATACTATATGAAAGAGGATTTGTCAACAGAAAAAAGGTAAAAAGTTAAAAAAAATTCAAATTGTATATGCTATTGAAACAATATAGAAGCAACGAATGAGATGAAATATAGAGGGAATATTTCATCTCATTCATTTTGGTTAAGAGAAAAACTGGATTTTATTTTCTAATTCTTCTTTACTCATATGCATCAGAACACTTGCTTCATTCATTGTAATTTTCTTTAATCGTAATAATTGAGATATCAGTTCAATTTTACCTTCAATTTTGCCCTCGATTTTTCCAGCGGTTTTGCCATCCTGTATCATCTCTTCAATTGCTTGGCACATATCGATTTGTTCATCTCCTTTCTGAAAGTGAATAGGGGTATTGGTTATTGCGCCAATAACACGTGCGGCTGATATATCTATATTCATTCTGGGATTATTATGAATAAAATCAGCTAATTTATTTTTGTCTTTTGCGTATTTGATACATCCGAGTACTTCTCTTAAGCTGGAGTCAAATTTGTTCAAATCTTCATCTGAAATTTTTGATGGTTCAATGAGATGTAGGTGGTAGTTTTGTATATATTTTGCATAGTCGTGCTTTTGAATATCAGAATCCATCATATCGAATAAAGACAATGGCCCGTCCCATGCATTTGTATTGAAATAAAGCACAAGTGTGATGACGGGGATGAGCTTGTCGGTTTTATAAAAACCAGATAAGTATTCAGCGCGACTTATTTTGGCTGTATGAGCGTGTTTGTGTGTGGATGCAATTTCTGTAACTTGACGTCCATATTGGAGTGCGTCATAGATCATATTTCTTACAGGCATGGCATAATGAACATTTGTCTGATTTTCAATTCCTAATAATATGTAAACGACGGATTGATGTGTCTTGATTGATGCAGATTTAAGAATATCTCGGTATTGTTGAACGGATGCATGAGATTTAATATCTTGAGTATTTTCAATGCTTGTGGGTAATGCAATTTCGGTGATATCCAATTCGTGTAAATTCTCAGCATTTATGACTGGATGCCCGTCATAAATGAGATAATTAAACGCATCTGCAAATATTTTATTTTCTCTTACGTAAGCTTTTGTAATCGTATCTATTGCTCCTATTAGATTTCACCTCTTTCATGTAAACAAGGAGTTATAAAGAATATTGCTTACTTTAGCTTTATCATACCATGCAAATCTGCAGGATACAAGAATAAATTTTCACATTGTGTCGATAGAATGGGCAGGATGTCGATGGGATATGGAAAATGTAAAAAATAGAGCCGATATCAGATTTTCATCTTACGATATCGACTCTATTTTATATGGAAGGAATTCTATTAAAATAACGAGTGAGCGAATTTAGTTTTAGTTATCTTTGTCCATTAAGAATCCGGCATAACCAGTTTCAAGACCATGTTCTGTTGCATCCAGACCTTCAAGTTCTTCTCTTTCAGATACACGGACACCAACAGTTTTCTTCAGGATTGTGAAGAGAATCAGGTCACATACAATGGCCCATCCTGCGATGCAGACAACACCCAGTAACTGGATCAGCAGATGATGAACACCGCCGCCATAGAAGAGGCCGTCTGTGTAGTCGAAGAGACCAACGGCCAGTGTACCGAAGCAGCCACACACACCATGCACTGAGCAGGCACCAACCGGGTCATCAACCTTCAGAACATTATCAATAAACGGAACGAAGATGCAAAGGAGGAGACCGGCTACAGCACCAATGATCATAGCACCAACGTTATCAACATTATCACAGCCTGCTGTAATGGCTACAAGACCGGCAAGAGAACCATTCAGGGAAAGTGAAACATCAGGTTTACCAAAACGTACCCATGTGTAAATCATAGCGACAACGGTTGCACATGCAGGAGCAAGTGTTGTTGTGGAGAAAATCTGTCCAAGATGCTGTCCGTCTGCAGCTGCGGCACCGTTGAAACCATACCAGCCAAACCAGAGAATGAAAACACCAAGTGCTGCAATACTGATATTATGTCCGAGGATTGGTCTTGCATGACCGTTTTTGTCATATTTACCGATACGAGGTCCAAGGAAGCAGGCGCCGATGAAACCGGTGACACCACCAACCATATGAATAACAGCGGATCCGGCAAAATCAGTAAAGCCAAGATCGGTTAACCATGCTGTGCCGCCCCATACCCAGTGTGCTTCGATTGGATAGATAAGCAGACTGATGACAAAACTGTAAATACAATAAGTAAGGAATTTAGTACGTTCAGCCATTGCACCGGAAACGATTGTTGCACAAGTTGCACAGAAAACAAGGTTAAATACGAATCCATAGCAGTCCATGCTGCCGAAATCAAAAGGATTCATTGTAAAACCGCCCCAGAACTTGGAAGCGTCACCACAAAGAATATTGTAACCAACAAAGATGAAAGCAACTGTACCAAGACAGAAGTCCATTAAGTTCTTCATAATAATATTGCCGACGTTTTTGGCTCTTGTAAAACCAGCTTCACACATTGCAAAACCAGCCTGCATGAAATAAACCAGAGCCGCGCCGATCAGAAACCAGACGCCATGGCTTCCAAAAATAATACTGTTAACTGTTTCTAAGATTGCATTAGATTCCATAACTATTCCTCCTGTTCAAGTTTCTGAAACAAAAAAGGAGATACAGATGGAATAACCGGTCTTTCCATCTATATCTCCTTCGATATCATCTGTAACAGAACTTTATTGAATTGATTCACCACAATGCTGTGGGAAACTTTATGTCTAACATTATACTGACGTGTATGTAAGATGTCAACCCGTGATTTGGAAAATTAATCCACAAAAAACAGGGATGACAGAGCAAAGATTTAATAAAAATTTTACAAAATTGAAGATTTTAGAAAAAAGTACGTGAAATTTTGAAAAAACAGTCGTATAATCAGTAAATTTACAAAGTTGGAAAATATCGTGCGATTTAACAATAAAATGTAAAAAAATGTAAGAAAATGGAAAAAGATGCAATAGGCACAGAGCAGTTTATTGCGGCGATTCGGATTTATCATGGTGATAGACTTGCGGCAAAATGGCGAATATGCTAAAATGAAAGGGATGTTTAAGGAAAATTGTGTTTAAGGAGGATATAGCGTACATGATTGATAAACTGGTGGGAAAGATTAAGAAACTGAATGCACCAATCGTTGTCGGACTGGATCCGAATCTGGCATTTGTACCGGAACATATTCAGAAGAAGGCGTTTGATGAATATGGTGAGACATTGGAAGGTGCTGCTGAAGCCATCTGGCAGTTCAACAAGGCAATTGTAGATGCTGTTTATGATCTGATTCCGGCTGTAAAGCCTCAGATTGCTATGTATGAACAGTTTGGGCTGCCTGGACTGGAAGCATTTCACAGAACAGTAGAGTATTGCCGTCAGAAGGATTTGGTTATTATTGGTGATATTAAGAGAGGCGATATCGGTTCTACTTCGGAAGCCTATGCAAGAGGCCATCTGGGCCCTGTAAAGGTAGGAAGCCGTTCATTATATGGTTTTAATGAAGATTTTGTTACCCTGAATCCTTACATGGGCTCAGACAGTATCAATCCTTTTATCAATACAGCAAAGAAAGAGAAGAAAGGTGCTTTTATCCTCGTTAAGACATCGAATCCGTCAAGCGGTGAATTCCAGGATAGATTGATCGATGGCCGTCCGTTGTTTGAGTACGTTGCTGAAAAGGTCAATGAATGGGGCAGTGACTATGTAGGTGAATGTGGATACAGCTATGTAGGTGCCGTTGTTGGTGCCACATACCCTGAACAGGCAAGAATTACACGTAAGCTGATGCCGAAGGCTTATATTCTTGTACCTGGTTATGGTGCACAGGGCGCTACAGCGAAGGATCTGCTGCCTAATTTTGATGAGAATGGCCTTGGTGCGATCGTGAATTCATCAAGAGGCATTATCGCTGCCTACAAGCAGGAGAAGTATGCGAAGTTTGGCGCAGAGCATTTTGCGGATGCTTCCAGAGCAGCAGTTATTGATATGCAGAAAGATATCGCATCGGTACTGTAAAAGCTGGTTGAGCAGATTTTTGCTGCTGATGATATAGAATGATGAAACCAGATAAAGCAATTCAACAGTGATTATATAAAGGACAAAAGCATGAGTGTAAGTAAAATCAAAGCAACTGTATTTTCTCAGGAACAGCTTGCATCTGATGTATTCAGTATGTGGCTGGAAGTCGGCAGTATAGCCTCTGAAGCAAAGCCGGGACAGTTTATCTCTGTCTATTCGAATGACGACAGCAAACTGCTTCCAAGACCAATCAGTATCTGTGAAATCGACAGGGAAAACGGCAGACTGAGAATTGTGTACCGTGTTGTTGGTTATGGTACAAAAGAATTCTCAGGATGCAAAGCAGGAGACACATTGGATATTATGGGGCCCCTTGGCAATGGTTATACATTGAAGAAAGATAAGGCAATTCTTGTGGCCGGCGGTATCGGTGTGCCTCCGATGCTGGAGCTTGCCAAAGAGCTGGACTGTGAGAAGACCATCGTTCTTGGTTATAGAGATGAACTGTTTTTGAACAAGGAATTTGAGCAATACGGCAAAGTGGTTATTGCCACAGAGGACGGCAGCTGCGGAACAAAGGGCAATGTACTGGATGCTATTCGTGCAGAAAGTGTCGATGGTCAGGTGATTTACAGCTGTGGACCGACACCGATGCTACGTGCACTGAAACAGTATGCAGCTGACAAGGGTATTGAGGCATGGATTTCACTTGAAGAGAAGATGGCCTGTGGTATCGGTGCATGCCTTGCATGTGTCTGTAAGTCAAAGGATGTGGATCATCACACAAATGTACACAATAAGCGTATCTGTAAGGATGGACCGGTCTTTAATGCACAGGAGGTGGAACTGTAATGAATACAAAGGTGAATCTTGCCGGAGTTGAGCTGAAGAATCCTGTGATGGTTGCTTCAGGTACATTTGGTTCCGGTGCAGAATACAGTGAGTTTGTTGATCTGAATCGCCTTGGAGCGGTTGTGACAAAAGGTGTAGCCAGTGTACCATGGCCGGGCAATCCGGCACCACGTATTGCGGAGACAGCCAGCGGCATGCTCAATGCCATCGGACTTCAGAATCCGGGCATTGATCTTTTTTCAAAGAGAGATCTGCCGTTTTTGGAGAAATATGATACAAAGGTCATTGTCAATGTGTGCGGCCATTCGACAGAAGAATATCTGGATGTGGTTGAGCGCCTTGCAGATGAACCGAGAGTGGATATGTTGGAGATTAATATTTCCTGTCCGAACGTCAAGGAAGGCGGTATTGCTTTTGGGCAGGATCCAAAGGCAGTGGAAGCCATTACAAAGGCTGTCAAGGCCAAGGCCAAACAGCCGATCATCATGAAACTGAGCCCGAATGTCACAGATATCACAGTGATGGCGAAGGCTGCTGAGGCCGGCGGTGCAGACTGCCTGTCTCTGATCAATACATTGACCGGTATGAAGATTGACATCGAAAGACAGACATTTGCCATTGCCAACAAGACAGGCGGCCTTTCCGGTCCTGCTGTTAAGCCGGTTGCCGTCCGTATGGTGTATCAGGTAGCCAATGCAGTCAAGATTCCAATCATTGGTATGGGCGGTATCTGTACAGCTGAAGATGCCATGGAATTTATTCTGGCCGGTGCAACAGCTGTTTCAATCGGTACGGCTAACTTTGCAAATCCATATACAACCGTAGAAGTTATTGATGGTATTGAAGCGTACATGAGAAGACATGGCGTGGAAGATATCAACGAACTCATTGGTCTTGTAAAATAAAAGGATAATTCCCGAGGTTTAATCACCTAGCTGATGATATCCTTCTGGAAACGGGCTCATCGCCCACTGTTTCCAGAAGGATATCATCAGCCAGGTTGAATTAAGACCTCGGGAATTTTTTACGTGTATGGGGCTCATTGCCCAACGTTTTCAGAAAGTTAGAAAGCGGCCTATGTGCTTTTGGGGATAGAGAATCAGACGGAAGTGCATTACGCAATGCCGGCTAGAAATATGCTGGATATGTCAAATCCGATTTTTGAGAAATATGCGCAGGACTATAAGTTGCATATTATCAGTCCGCAGCAAATTGCTGATGATGAGTTGGAGAAGTTTCATTCCAGCCTGAGAGAAGTGATAGGATGCATTAAATATTCAAATGACAAAAACAAACTGGCAGAGTTTATTTATGATAATCCAAGAATGAATATGGAGGTTGAAGCAGCCAGAGTGATAGAGACTATTACAAGTGTAACAATTGAAAAAGAGGAGGTGGACAGCATGGGAAATGTAAATATGTGCAAAGCAATACAAGAAATGATGCAGGATAGTAGAGATGAGGGACGACTTGCTGGTTTAACCGAAGGAAGGCTTCAGCTTTTGACAACGCTTATCCAGTCAGGAAAAGTAACTGTTAAAGAAGCGGCAACTCTTATGGATATGACTCAGGAGGAATTTTTAGCCAAGAGTAAGACAATTTCCTGACTGTCATAGCCTCGGATAGCCGTTAGGCAGTAGACGATTAAAAGTAATTAATAAAACAGAATAGAATATCTGATAAACAATCAATAGAATATCAAAGAGATTTCAAGACTTGGAAAATGCTTTCATTTTACGAGGCTCCGCAGACAGAATCTGTAAAAAAACGATAAGAAAACGATTTCTGCCTGTGGGGCCTTTATTTTATTGCGATGATGTTATAGGTGTTGTTGTCAGTGGTTTTAATCGGGGTAGCACTTTGGAATATCCTGCCCCATACATCGACCGATGGAAATCCGCCAGAGATTATGACAAACTTGCCGAAGCGTATGTAAATGATGAGTCCGAACCAGATGATAAAAGATTCCGATGTTGATAGAGGAGTAAAGCCGCAGACCAGTAATAAGATACTGACACTTTCTACATGTACAGGGAACGGATACAGCAAGCGGCTTGCCATCCATGCAGTCTGCATTGACGCACAGACTACGAATGAGTCAAAATTAAAGGAAACAGGGAATTAAACGATGAGAATATCCAAAAGTATGTGAAAAAAATAAAAACATATTTTGGGATATTTTTATATGGAATTATAATGTTGTAGGAGAAAATGCATTGACAAACCTGAAAAAAGGACAATATAATTTAAAATACATGGTTTGAACCAACTAACCAAAGCGTAATCGGGAAACAAGAAACAGAGGAAAAAAGTAATGGAAACAAAGAAAGTGGCAAAAGACAGGTGGGAAAGGTAAAATGGTAAAGAAGATTGAAAACAGAAATATTGATGTGACAAAAGCCAGAGGCGAATTAGAAGAAGATCTTCTGGAATATGTCTACCGGACATGGAGACAGGGCAGACAGATCACATCGAAAGAGTATGCCAGAGAAGTGAACATAACCGGATATGAAGCGGCAGGTCTGGTGCGGAGTCTGGTAAAAAAAGGATTTTTGTGTGAGCCGGAAAACGGACATCTTGAACTGACCGATAAGGGAAAACTGGAAGGTATGGAGTGTCTTGCACGCCATGAGAAACTGACACAGTTCTTTCAGATGGTAAGTGGAATGGATCAGCAGAGGGCGCAGGAAGATGCCTGTAGAGTGGAACATTATATCAGTCCGGAAGGATTAAAAGGAATTGAAAACTTTCTGCAGTACGGTGACGTATACGATAGGGTTTATGACGATATGGACTTGTATACCTTTTATGAGGACGGCGATTTCCCGATGGCATTTGGGCTGTATGAACCGGAACGACGCAATCCAAGATTCCTTGCACCAGAGTACGGGAAACTGGAACACTCGGTCATATTGAGAGTGAAAAAGTCTCAGAACTGCTTCCTGCTCAAGAGAAAAAAAGATGAATCTATCGGCTATGTATGGTACAGAAGAGATGATGGATGGATACAGGCGAAAGAAGAAAAAGGTGTTTATCAGTTACCGACAGACATCTTTACCTATACTGCGAATACAGGAATTCCGGTCACAGAAGCAGTGGCAATTATTGCGATTACCCGTTTTGAACAGAAGCCATTGCCAATCGATTATCGGGAATTGAATATTCATGTATGGTGACGAAGAGAGGAAAAAGAAAATGGAAAAAGGTGAACATCTAAAGAGACAGAACAGACCTACAATGCTGCAACTACAATATTTACAAGGTCTGTCAAAAGTAGAAAAGAAACGTGGAGCTCAGGGAAGTATCGCAGAATATTATGGCGTGAACCGATCAACGGTGAATCGTTATTTTAAGAACTGCATAGAAAGAGGAATTCTGACAGAATCACTGGAATTTACCCCTGCGGGAGAAGAATGGCTGGAACGATATTCCAACCTGTATGAGAACCTTGAAAAATATCTGGAAGAAATCGGTGCAAAGCCGGAAGAAATCGATGAATCACTGGATGTTATGGTGGAGAATATCGACATTCACATGCTGGAACTGATGATCAACGCCTATGCAGAAAAAAATCAGTATACAAGAAAAAAGAGAATGAACTGGATCAGGAGATACAGCACA
>OLOI01002880.1_pt1 | contig 11479 bp, 8 predicted proteins | sample 1672131 | NCBI WGS metagenome assembly OLOI01 (sample SAMEA3136651, study PRJEB25190) | human gut metagenome | reverse complement strand
CTCCTAAAACATCAGGATTAATTTTATCTAAGAAAATTAATCATATAATAGGAGGTTAAAATGGCAAAAATAGGATTTGCAATCACTTCTTCTTTTTGTACAGTTTCTAAAATTATAGAACAAATGATTAATTTAAAAGATTTAGGATATGACATAATTCCAATTGTATCACCAGCTGTTATAGAAAAAGATACACGTTTTGGAAAAGGAGAAAATTTTAAAATTATAATTGAAGAAATAACAGGAAACAAAATTGTTTCTGATATTATTGAGGCTGAAAAGTTTGGACCTAAAGAAAAACTTGATTTGTTAGTTATTGCACCTGCAACTGGTAATTTTATTGCCAAACTTGCAAATGGAATTACTGATTCAACTGTAACCATGGCTACAAAAGCTTCACTTAGAAATAATATTCCTATCGTAATTGGTGTTTCAACTAATGACGGTCTTGGAATGAATGGAAAAAATATTATGAATTTAATCAATACTAAAAATATTTATTTTATTCCTTTTGGGCAAGATGATTTTATCAACAAACCTAACTCATTAGTTGCTCATTACGATTTACTTATTCCAACTATTGAAAAAGCTTTAGATAATAGTCAAATTCAACCAGTTATTAAAGAATATAAAAAAACCAAATAATTGGTTTTTTTTGTCAATATTTTTAAATAATTATTCCATCTATATCATCAGTTATAACAAAATTAAAAACATCATTAACTTTTTTTATTTTATTTTTTTATTTGCTTTTTTATTGAATCTTTGTTATAAGATTAAATAGATTTTCACAAATCGAAATCATATAAAGGAAAATATTCCGAATAACCAAAAAGGAGTTGTGTTACTTGAATTTATCACAAATCGCACGTTTACAAGCTTTAAAAAAACATCTGGAAACTTTTCGTAAAAATCACCCGAAATTTCCTTCTTTTTTGAACGCGGTGTCTCATAACGCTTTGGAAGAAGGCACAGTGATCGAAATCAGCGTCACATCGCCTTCCGATAAAAATTATGTTACAAACATAAAATTGAGGCAAGATGATCTGGACTTTCTTCGCGAACTGCAGTCTCTGAATTCCAAATCATAATTTCCCGGCGAAGGGCCGCACATCAGCAAAAACCGGAAGCGCCAAAAGGCACATTCCGGTTTTTTGTTTTATCTGTTTTATTTATTTCGCTATTTTCAGATTTTCATACCGTTTCTCGATAAACTGATCCGGGAAATACTCATCTAACTTTTCAGCGATAATCCCGTTTCCTTCTTTTCCTTCCTGACGTTCTCCGTAACGCGCCAAAGCGGCAAATGACAGCGCCATATCCGCCGTCAGAACAACAAGCAGCAAGGAGCAGATGATACGTCCCGCCTTTTTCGGCAATCGTTCGATCTGTCTTGACAAAAACGGGTAAACCGCTTTCATCCAGATAACGGCGGCAAATCCCCAGAAGAAACAATACAACAGGTTAATTCTTCCTCCCAGATTAAACGGGATCTTACTATAATCCCAGAACACTGTTCCAAAGGCAATCTCCGTAAAAACACTGCATATGTATTCATATGCGCCCCCGAGTATTGTTCCGAAAAGGAATATAAACCAATTACTCTTATCACGGTATCTATATAAAATCCATGTCAGAAGCGCACATGCAATTCCCCACACGATACTGAACTGACCAAACACAAGACTGCTGCGGCTCATCAGACGCCCGGTTGTAATAAGGCAGAATATCGTCTCTACTATATCCCCGATAAATGCTCCGATGATAAACAGACTCGCCAGTTTAAAAAATCCGCATCCTTCCGCAAATTTTTCTTCCTGTTCAGCATCTTTTTCAGTCTCAATATTCGGAAATGCCTTTACCAGTCTTTTCTGGATCCGTTTTGTCAGAGCGTTTTCAAGAAATTTAGACGTTTTCTGCAGCTCTTCCGTAATCTGCTCGATCCGACCTTTCTTTCTTTTCAATTCAAGAACCGCAATTCCCGAACCGAGACCATCCGCAATAAGCAGGCCTAAAAGCACCCATAAGATCACTTCTCCGATCAAACGGGGTATCATATTGACAAGACCGCAAAAAAACGGATTCAGGAAGTAGATCATCAGTACACTGCACACGCCCCATAAAGCAGATACCCGCAGACAAATGTAACCGTCCAGATGAAATTTCTGATCTGAATAATCCCACCACTTTTTATGCAGTATCTTTTCCATCAGCCTTCCCGTAATATATTCTACGAACGAAGTAACGATCATTCCGCCGATAAAAAGAAAGATCAGATTTTCTTTTAATTCCGGCAAAAACACCGCCACCGCCACCGCTCCCGTTCCGTAGATCGGGCAGAGCGGTCCCGCGATAAATCCCCTGTTGACAAACTTGTGCCTGTTAACCGCCGCAACGATGACCTCGCCGCACCATCCGATAAATGAATAAATAAAAAAGATCCATGCCAGTTCATATATTGTGTTTACCATATTTTCTCTTTTGAATTCCTTTCCCGCACATCTTTTTTGCAAAGACGCAGTTTCAGATGCACCTTCGATAAAAATAATCCCCCCGGACACGGTTTTATACGAGACACTCACTCCTGCCCGGGAGGCGCCGCTTTATGTGATGCGTTCTTTTCTATCCGAGCACATCTTTATACAGGGCATGTTTTTCCAATGCCTCCGTGATTTTGACCATATCGGACAGATCTCCGATCATGATAACGCCTGCAAGGCGGTTGTTTAAAAAGTAATATTTACTGTATCTTCCTTTTCCCATATCTTTAAATTCTGCCGTCTTATAAAGCAGATTCGGATTTTTCCCGTTATCTCCGGCTGCGAAAAGAGCCGTGTTCATCCCATGGAATGTCAATGTCGGAGCTGTCGCCGCATACTCAATCTGATCCCCTGCCGCATTTGCGCCCGCGATACGTCCCTGTTCGGAAGCCTCCGGCCAAACAGCATAGTTTGCCCCGTTAAATTCCGCACAGTCACCGCATGCATATACGTTCGGAACACTCGTTTCCATCCGTTCGTTCACTTTAACGGCACGGTCCGCATCAAGTCCGATCTCCTTAGCCAATGCTGTATTTGCACGCACTCCCGCCGATACAACGACAACTTCCGCAGGAATCACCTGACCGTCAGACAAGCGGACTCCCGATACATGTCCGTCTCCTTCCACTGCTTCCACGGAAACGCCCGTACTGATCTTCACACCGCTCTTTTCGGCGAACATCCTCAAAATGTCCGAAGCGTTCTCGTCAAGCTGACGTCCCATAAGAATCGGAGCAGCTTCTAACACTTGTACATCAATCCCCGCTTTTTTCAGTTCCCAGGCAGCTTCCAGACCAAGCACACCGCCTCCGATCACAACCGCTTTCGCCGCATGTTCCATCATTTTTTCCAGTTTTTCCACATCTGCAAGGCGGCGGATCGCAACTACTTCCGGCAAAGAACTTCCTTCGATCGGAGGTATAAAGCACTCGCTTCCAAGTGCATAGATCAGTCTCGTGAAATGCACTTTCTCCGCTTTCAAGAATCACTTCTTTTTCATTTACATCGACAGACGCCACTTTCTTTCCTAACATTTGGAACACTTTGTTTTCTTCATACCATGACGGATCTACGATCGCGATCTGATCCGCGCTCAATCCTGCCACGATCGACTTTGTCAGCATCGGACGGTTGTATGCCGGATACTCTTCATCAGAAATGATCGTAACAGCTCCCGTTTTATCACGTTCCCTTATCGCCTTGGCAGCGTTAAATCCTGCCGTTCCGTTTCCGAGGATAACATAATATTCTTCTGTATTATTCAAAACGGCGCTTTCTTCTGCTTCAACTTCTATAAAATTCTCTTTTCCGACTCCGCACACCGGACATATCTCGATCGAAGAATCGAAAATTTCTCCGCAGACAAGACATTTCACAAGCGTTCTGGCGCCTTTTTTCTTCGGCTTTACAGGTTCTTTGTTCTGCACGATGCACCCGAACTGATATCCGTACTCATAAGCGCTCACAAGATCCGCTTCCGATGGTTTAAACCGAACGCGGAATCCTTCCGATACTTTCATTTTCAGTTGTTTCAGACGCTGCGTAATATTCGGCACTCCTTCTCCGCTCCAACCGTAGCTTCCGAATGCGCCGGCATATTTTCCTCCGTGAGTAGCCGGAAACATTGCAAGTGTAAGATCCCATATCGGCTTGAGCGCTTCTCCGACAATCGTAGGAGTTCCAAGCAATATTCCGTCCGCAAACAAAAGTTCTTCGTTCACTTTCTCTGCGTCTGCCTCAACCATGTCATAAGACCTGACGTCGATATCGCCGCTGTCTTTGACTCCTTCCGCGATTTTTTCCGCAAGCATCTTCGTGTAGCCATATGCGCTCACATACGGGATAATAACTGTTTTTTTCTCATTCGGATTGACCACTGTCGACCATTCTCTGTATTGCTTCATAACCTGTCTGATCCGATCTCCTACGAGAACCGGTCCATGCCCCGTACAGATCATGGAAATATCCATTGTTTCAACACGGTCGAGAGCTTTAAGCATAAAAGGTTTGAACGGTCCGATAATGCAGTCATAATAATATTTCAAAGCACTTTGATAATCCGCCTCATTTTTAATCTCACTTGATACGACTTCCGGGAGACAGTAATGTGCACCGAAAGAATCACATGTTACAAGAATCTGTTCTTCCTCAATAAAAGTGTACATCGTATCCGGCCAATGAAGATTCGGAACAAACAAAAACTCAAGCGTCTTATTTCCGATCGTCATCTTCTCTTTATCCCTTGCCGGAATGCCGACAAAATCCCGGTTTACGATCTCTTTCAGGAAACCGAGCGCACATCCCGTAGCGATCACCTTCATCTGCGGACTATAATCGAGAAGGCGTTCTACGCTTCCGGCATGATCCGGCTCTGTATGACTTACAACAAGATAATCGATTTTCCGAATGTCGATCACTTCTTGAAGATGTTCCAAATATTCGTCAAAAAACTTCGCTTTTGCAGTCTCGAAAAGAACTGTTTTGTCCCCCGCCTTCATCACATAAGAATTATAAGTTGTACCGAATTCCGTATACATGATAATATCAAATACTCTGAGTTGATCGTCAATAATACCTGTCCAATAAAAATCATCTCTTAATTTCAAACTTTTCATTTTCTGCCTCCTCTTTTTCTTTTTTATGAAACTCCGTTTTTCTTGCAAATATCCGCCAGACAGCACTTCTCGCAGTACGGCTTTGTCCTTGCCGTACACACATCCCGCCCGTGGAAGACAAGCCTGTGACAGAAATCGCTTCCCTCCTGAGGAGGAATGATCTTCCACAATGCCATCTCGACCTTTTTCGGTTCTTTTATCCCATCTACGAGTCCGATCCGGTTTACAAGCCGGATACAATGCGTATCTGTCACAATCGCAGGTTTCCCGAACACATCACCCATGATAAGGTTTGCGCTTTTTCTTCCGACTCCCGGAAGTTTCATCAGCGCGTCAAAATCATCCGGCACTTTCCCTTCATACTCATCCCGGATCATCTTCATACAGCCGCTGATATCGCGCGCCTTGCTTCTGCCAAGACCGCACGGACGCACAATTTTCTCAATCTCATCTACATCCGCTTCCGCCAAAGCTTCCACTGTCGGATATTTTTCATATAACCCTTCCACCACTACATTGACACGGGCATCTGTACACTGTGCCGCAAGCCGCACACTGACAAGCAGTTTCCATGCCTGATCATAATCAAGCGTACAGCCGGCGGACGGATATTCTTTTTTCAGCCGCTCGATCACCTGTAACGCACGCTGCTTTTTTGTCATCTTTGGTATCCCTCCGCTATCACTTCTCATCCATATGTTTTCTCAGTTCGGCAAGAGCTTCTGAAAATCTTTTTGACACAGCCGTCGGATTGCCTTTCAAATGTCTTGCTGCACGGATATAGCTTCTGTCTGTTCTGTCGTGCATCTTCGTCATCTCCCGGGAAATATTTTTCTTGATCTTCGCATATTCTTCCCGTTTATCTTCGCCGATCAATTCGTCAACCTTTGATGTAAATTCTTCCTTCATCAACAGTTCCGCCCTCTCCGACAGTCTTGCAAGAAGACGCTGTCTCTCTTCGCGCCTTGCATGAACACGCGCCAGATATTCTTCTTTGCGTGAATTGATTTGTTCGCGGCGTTTCTTCTTTTGAACTTTGATCTCTTCTTTGTATCCCTCTACCATCTCTTCTGCGCGCTGACGGTAACTGTCCATATGCTCTTCTGCCAGTTTTTTGTAATCTTCCGCCATTTCTTCCGCACGTCCGCGGTAATCCTCTACATGTTCTTCTACACGCCTGCGATAATCTTCTACAAACTCACCTGCGCGCTGTCGATAATCTTCCACAAACTCACCTGCGCGCTGTCGATAATCTTCCACAAATTCTTCAGAAGCGACTTTTAATTTCTCCTGTATCTTCCTGATCTGTTTTTTGCTTTCTTCAAGCTGTGCAAGAATCCGCTTCAGATCCATCGCATCATTAAACGACTGCGTCACATCGACCGCCGCCGCAACAGTCAGCACAAATGCGATACCCTCCGCAATAATCGTCGGAATCTTCAGCACCGCTCCCTCGATCGGTACATGAACAAACTTAACAAGTAAAACGGAAAACAATCCCCACCCCAAAGACGAGGTAAGACAAATATATCCGTTCAGATTAAATTTCTGATTGCTGTAATCCCAGTATTTCACATTGAAAAGTCTCTCCATAACCGCCCCTGTAACGTATTCCAACAGCGTTGCTCCAACCATGCCGAATAAGATCAACGGAATACTGTCTCTGACTCTGATCGTACTGATCAAGACCGCAAGCGCTCCGAATCCATAGATCGGCAGCATCGGCCCGTACATAAATCCGCGGTTTACCCAGCGGCGTTTCCGCACAGAAACAAAGCAGCATTCCCATACCCAGCCGATAAAACTGTAAATGAAAAAGAACAATACCCATTGTGTCAGATGATATGACTGCATGTTTATTTCTCCTCAATCGCTGTAATCAGGTCAACTCTTCTTTGATGACGTCCTCCTTCAAACTCAGCGTCAAGCCATGTCTCTACGATCATTTTCGCAAGCTCCGCTCCTACCACACGAGCTCCGAACGCCAGGATATTACAGTTATTGTGCACTCTTGCCATCTTTGCCGTAAACGGCTCGCTGCAAACCGCGGCGCGGATTCCTTTTACTTTATTTGCCGCAAGAGAAATTCCAAGACCTGTTCCGCAGATCAGGATTCCCTGTTCAACCTCGCCTGCTGCCACTGCTCTTGCCACGATTTCCCCGTAGACCGGATAATCACAGCTCTCGCTTGAATTTGTTCCGTAATCTACTACTTCATGTCCTTTTTCTTTCAGGAAACTAATGATTTCCGCCTTTAATTCTAATGCTGAATGGTCATTTCCGATTCCGATCTTCATATTCTTCTCCTTTTCTTTTCCACTTTATTTTATTTACATGCTTCTTTACAATAAAATTGATTTCTCTATCATCATAACAAATCCGGCGCTGTGATTCAATAAACCTAATTTACAAAACGCTCTTTAGAAAGCCGGTTCTGTCAAACAATTTTTATAAAAATATTTCCTCAAGTTGTTCCGGTTTCCCGGCGCGATAAGTCGCATCCGCTTCTGTTTCCGGTTCGCCCCATACCGCATGAACACAATCCACTCCCGCATTGAGGGCGCATGCCATATCTGAAGCGCTGTCTCCGATATAGACGGTTTCTTCTTTCCGCGCTCCTGACAGTTCCATATATTTCAGCAGCGGCTGTGCCGACGGTTTATGCTCTTTCGTGTCATCGGCACATATGCATATCGAAAAATATTTTCGTATCGGAAGCTGATCAAGAACAAGCTCCAGTTCCTCGCGTGTTCTTGATGTTACGACACCAAGCGTACTTCCTTTTTTCTCCAGTTTTTCCAGAAGTTCTTCTATTCCGTCAAAAATGCGGATCATATCGATGTTCTTCTCTTCATTTGCCACCCACATTTCGACTGCGCCCGGGATTTTTTCTTCTTCCACCCCGAGAAGATGCATATTTTTCACAGATGTATTAGCCAGCACAAACTTCAGATCTTCTATCTCGTACCGCTCTCCTTTTACCGTCATGAGCATCTCCTGCAATGAATATAATATGCAGTCTCTCGTATCGATCAGTGTTCCGTCCACGTCAAAGACAATATGTCTGTATTTTGCCATTCCTATACCTCCCGCTGTCTTCTCAAATCTTTTTTCTTCTTTCTTTTTTCGTTTTTCAGGAAATTCCTCTCATCGTAAGCTGTATCCTCTTCTTTTTCATATCCACGCTCATCACCTTTACATCCACAACGTCTCCGACGCTCACTGCCTCAAGGGGATGTTTGATATAACGGTCTGTAATCTGGGAAATATGTACGAGACCGTCCTGATGAACTCCGATATCCACAAACACGCCGAAATCAATGACGTTTCGCACCGTTCCTTTCAATATCATTCCTTCTTTTAAATCTTTCATTTCCAGTACGTCCGTTCTAAGAATCGGTTTTGGCATCTCGTCACGCGGGTCGCGCGCAGGCTTTTCCAACTCTTTTACGATATCGCGCAGGGTGATCTCGCCGATTCCTAATTCTTCTGCCGTCGCTTTATAGTCTTTTATCGTAAGAGATAATCCCGCCAGATTATGAGCCGCCACATCTTCCGGTGAATACCCCTGCTTTTGCAAAAGGCCTTTTGCCGCTTCATATGATTCAGGGTGGACGCCCGTACCGTCAAGCGGATTCTCTCCGTCGCGGATTCTCATAAATCCCGCACATTGTTCAAACGCTTTCGGCCCAAGTTTCGGCACTTTCAGAAGTTCTCTTCTGCTCGTAAACTTTCCGTGCTCCTCTCTGTAGGCTACAATATTTTTAGAAATCGCCGAACTGATTCCCGAAATGTACGATAAAAGCGGCGCAGACGCCGTATTCAAATCAACGCCGACTTTATTAACGCAGTCCTCTACGACTCCCCCAAGCTTTTCTCCCAGTTTCTTCTGATTCATATCATGCTGATATTGTCCGACGCCTATCGACTTCGGATCGATCTTCACAAGTTCGGCCAATGGATCTTGAAGTCTTCTCGCGATGGATGCCGCGCTTCTTTGACCTACATCAAACTTCGGAAATTCCTCACTTGCAAGCTTACTTGCCGAGTAGACAGAAGCTCCCGCTTCATTGACGATCACATACTGAACCTGCTCAGGTATCTCTTTCAAAAGTTCCACGATAAACTGTTCTGATTCACGGGAAGCAGTTCCGTTTCCAAGCGAAATAAGTGAAATATGATATTTCGGAATGATCTTCTTTAGCAAGTCCTTACTTGCCTTGATCTTCTGCGGAGTCGTCGGAGCCGTCGGATAAATGACCGTAGTTCCGATCACCTTTCCCGTCGGATCGACAACTGCCAGTTTACATCCCGTACGAAACGCCGGATCCCATCCAAGCACTACTTTCCCCGCGATCGGCGGCTGCATGAGAAGCTGATGCAGATTTTTCCCGAATACGTCGATTGCTCCGTCTTCCGCTTTCTCCGTCAGTTCATTTCTTATCTCCCTTTCGATCGCAGGCTCGATCAGACGTTTATAACTGTCCTCGACAACTTCTTTTAAGACCGAAGTCGTATACGGATTATCATTTACAATCGTCTTTTTCTCTAAATATCTCAGAATATCTTCCTCCGGAGCCTCTACTTTGACCGTCAGTATTTTTTCTTTCTCACCGCGGTTCAGCGCAAGAATCCGATGTCCGGCAAGCTTTTCAACCGATTCTTCAAATTCGTAATACATCTCGTAAACAGATTCTGTCTCCGGATCTTTTGCTGTAGAAACGACTTTTCCTTTTTTCATCGTCGTTTTTCTGATCCATGTACGATAATCCGCATTATCGGAAATGATTTCCGCAATAATGTCTTTTGCTCCGGCGATTGCTTCTTCCTCTGTCTTTACTTCTTTTTCTTCCGAAATATATTGCTTTGCGGTTTCTTCCAAAGGTTCTTTTGCCTGCTGCCGCATCATATACGCTGCCAAAGGCTCTAATCCTTTTTCTTTCGCGATCGTCGCCCTCGTCCGCCGCTTCGGACGATATGGCCGATACAGATCTTCCACTGTCACGAGCGTCTCAGCTAAAAGGATCTTCTCTTTGAGTTCTTCTGTCATCTTTCCCTGCTCTTCAATGCTCGAGATCACCTGCTCTTTCTTCTCTTCCAGATTTCTCAGATAGAGAAGTCTTTCATGAAGCTTCCTAAGCTGCTCGTCGTTGAGTGACCCGGTCGCTTCTTTTCTATATCTCGATATAAACGGGATCGTATTCCCTTCATCGATCAAAGTTACCGCCGCGTCAATCTGCCAGCGGTTCACATCAAGTTCTTCTGTCAGTTTTTGATTGATATCCATTTATAAAAATCCTCTCTCTAAATTAATTCACAAACAGCATTATACATAGTTTACCACACACGTACATTCCATTCCACCTTTTCCCGCGAACTTTACACGACTGCTTTACATTATTGACCGGTCTTGTCTGTCTTTGTTATAATATATGACTGAACTGACGCAATACAAAAACAGACATGCGAAACCCGGCATATAAAAATTGCCGCCTCGTTTTGCGCGCCGAAACGAAATGGAGAAGTTATGGAACGTACGATCACATATAAAATAACCGACAGCGGACAAAACATCCGTATTGACAGTTTTCTCCGAAAGCACGGATATTCCATGCAAAATCTGACACTTCTTAAAAAAATGCCCGAAAGCATTTTAAAAAACGGAGAATGGTCTTATATGCAAACAACACTTCAGGCAGGAGATATTCTGACTGTCCGCATTCAGGAAGAAACTTCCTCTCCGAATATTCCCGCTGTCAATCTGCCGATCGATATTGTCTATGAAGATGAAGATATCATAGTGATAAACAAAGCTGCCGGAATGCCGATCCACCCTTCTCTTAACAACTATCGAAACTCTCTTGCAAACGCGCTGATGTGGTATTATGAACAACAAAACAAACCTTTTATTTTCCGCTGTACAAACCGTCTTGACCGGGACACTTCCGGTCTGACTGTCGTTGCGAAGCATATGGTCAGCTCTAATATCTTATCCTCCATGACCGCCCGGCATCAGATCGAACGGGAATATCTCGCCATTGTACGCGGACACGTCACTCCTTTTAAAGGAACGATAAATGCTCCGATCGGACGAACCGGAAGTTCTCTCATCGAACGGAAGATCGATTTTGAAAACGGCGAACATGCAATTACCCATTACCACACAGTTTTTGAAAAAAACGGGCTTTCACTCGTTTCTCTTATTTTAGAAACAGGCCGCACACATCAGATCCGAGTCCATATGAAACACCTCGGATTTCCTTTGATCGGAGATTATCTGTACAATCCGGATATGGAACTGATCGACCGGCAGGCGCTTCACTC
>OLOI01002860.1_pt1 | contig 11532 bp, 5 predicted proteins | sample 1672131 | NCBI WGS metagenome assembly OLOI01 (sample SAMEA3136651, study PRJEB25190) | human gut metagenome | reverse complement strand
TAGAATATTTGTCGGAACACCCTCTTGCAAAGGCTATTGTTGAAAAAGCCGACGGCTTGGAATTTAGTGATGTTGCAGATTTTGAACAGATTGTCGGACAAGGTGTAAAAGGCAATGTTGACGGAAAGAAGGTTTTAGCCGGAAATTATAAGATGATGCGTGAAAACAATATTGAAGTATCGGAAGATGAAATATTCGCGAATGACGGAAAAACATCATTGTATTTTGCGGTTGATAATAAATTTGTCGGAATAATTGCAGTTGCCGATACCATAAAGGAAACAAGCAGGCAAGCGATAGAAGATATGCGTAATATGGGACTTGACGTAATAATGCTTACGGGTGACAATGCTGTTACGGCAAATGCAATTAAAAACAAGCTGCCGTTAAGCAGTGCCGTTGCGGAGGTGTTGCCGTCAGACAAGGAAGAAGAAGTAAGAAAACTTCAGCAGAGCGGTCACAAGGTTGCAATGGTCGGTGACGGAATTAATGACGCACCTGCTTTGACTCGTGCAGACGTAGGTATTGCTATCGGTGCGGGAACGGATATAGCTATTGAATCGGCTGATATTGTATTGATGAAAAGCGATTTACAGGACGTTGTTACATCAATAGAGCTAAGCCACTCAGTAATCAAAAATATAAAAGAAAATCTGTTCTGGGCATTTTTCTATAATGCACTCGGAATACCGATTGCGGCAGGTGTTTTATACGGTATAGCGGGACTGAAATTAAATCCTATGATTGCCGCACTTGCTATGAGTTTCAGTTCGGTATTCGTTGTGTCAAATGCGTTGAGATTGAGATTTTTCAAACCGAAACGCAATAATATTAAAACTGTAAAAAATGAAAAGGAGAATATAACTATGACAAAGACGATTAAAATTAACGGAATGATGTGTTCACACTGTACAGGCAGAGTTGGAGAGGTGCTAAACGCAATAGACGGAGTAAGTGCGGAAGTTTCACTTGATAACGGCGGTCAGGCTGTTGTAACACTTGCAAAAGACGTGTCGGACGATGTGCTTAAAAAAGCCGTTGTTGACGCAGGATATGAAGTTGTAGGTATAGAATAAGAATTAAGCAAAATTTGGATTGTAGACAAAACCGATATGGTTTTGTCTACTTTATTTTTTGATGTCGATAGCCTTAATTATATAATATTTAATTGCATATATTCCATTATTTAAGTTTTACATAAATCCGATTTTGTGATATACTATAAAATGTATTGGTTTTTTATATGGAGGAATGTTTTGTGAGGAAGAAAATTTTATTTTTTGCAATGACGCTTTTGTTGCTTACGGGAATAACTGCAAGTGCAGATGTTTTGGGTGAGCAAAACGGCGGTTGGAGTACGTATATGGGAGCATTTACATACTTTCATAATGTACAGTTCAATTCGGACAGCGTCGGTAAGCAAAATGAATATTATGTTGAATATACACCTAATGAGGACGCCGTACCGATCGTTGTGAACGGTGCGAGCATATGGGGAACGAGAAATATTAAACAGGCAGAGCAATATATGCAGGAGAACGGTTTAAGACCGCTTGTCGGAATTAATGCCGATTATTTTTCATTTAAGACAGGTATTCCGATGGGTTATACAATAGCCGACGGCGAAATTATATCAAAGGAATACGGCGGACAGGACGCAGTCGGTTTCAGAAGCGACGGAACGGGTTTTATAAAGTGGCTTGACATTCAGACAACAGTGACGGACGGCGAAAAATCGATTGACGTTATGTATATAAATAAGTGGTGTCAGGCGGGATTTGATCCTGTTTATCTTTTGACGGACAAATTCGGAGAAACGACAAAAACTCAATCGGAATGTATTTTTGTTATTTGCACACCTAACGAGGGCAGACTGCACGTGGACGAAACAATGTCGCTTACTGTTGACGATGTGTTCATATATAACGGCGAGATAGAAATTCCTGAGGGTAAGGTTGTTTTGCTTATGGATACAAGCGGTGTAAGTGAATATTATGACTTTTTGAGCAGACTTCACGCAGGTCAGACTTTAACGGTCGCAAATCAGGCGGTCGGAGATGACGGTACTTGGAAAACGACTGAAAATGCGGTAAGCAGTGTCGGCGGCAGACTTGTAACAAACGGAGTGGCAAATTCCGATTTTGAAGCCGGTGCGGCACCGAGAACGGCTGTCGGAATAAAAGCAGACGGCAATATTATTTTCTATACGCTTGACGGCAGACAGTCGGGTTACAGCTATGGCGCTCAACTTAAAACGCTTGCAAAACGTATGGTTGAGCTTGGGTGTGTTGACGCGTTAAATCTTGACGGAGGCGGTTCGACAACCATTTCTGCGTGGTTTCCGGGAAAAGACAATACAATGGTTGTAAATTCACCGTCGGACGGTTATTTGAGAAGTGTTGCAAATTATATTTTCTTAAAGGACAATCGCGAGAGAACGAATATTCCGTGGATAATCAATATTACAGGCGAAACTAATAATAACTATCTTTCGGGAATGACCGCGAATATTAATATAGAAAGCGTATACGATACCGCAAATTATAAAATGGAAGAACCGTATAATATAAAATATCGTGCGGAAACCGATACGGACAGTACGGTAGACGAAAACGGAGCAGTATCGCTTAACGGTACAGGCGATGTTAAAGTTGTTATGTATGGCGATAACGGTGACGTGACGGACGTGACATACGGCGTTTATGAAACACCTGAAGAAATAAAGGTATATAATCAAGCGGACTGGAAAGAAATCAGCGAAATCTATACAGAGGCAAACGAAGAATTACAGCTTAATCTTTCGGCGGCGTCATACAAAAACGGAACCGAATTGCTTTCAACAAACAGATTGTATAAATGGGAAGTTGATGGTGATATAGGTACAATAACAGAGGACGGCATTTTCACACTTGCCGATACGGTCAACAAAGACGGTAAAATAAAGGTGACGGCAGGGGCTTTAACGAAAGAAATACCGGTGCATATTTCGGATTATCCGAGTACACCTAATCCGTTTTACGATACAGAAAATCACTGGGCAAAGGATATAATTGCCGATATGGCGGCAACAGGGATTATCAGCGGTTTTGAAGAAGACGGAAAAATGATTTTTAAGCCTGACAACAATATGACAAGAGCGGAATTTGCATCGATGATAGCAAATTACAAAAAACTTGATTTTTCAAAATATGATGATGTAAAGCTTGATTTTACGGACAATGATATAATACCGCAGTGGGCAGTTCCGGCTGTAAAAGCTGTGTATAAAGAGGGTATAATTTTAGGCCGCGTCAATGACGACGGAACAAGCACATTTGCACCGTATGACAATATTACGCGTGCAGAGGCAATGACGATTTTGGGAAGAATACTTCCGAATAATGATGATTTGCCGAATCTTCCGTTTGCGGATAAAAACGATATACCGCAGTGGGCGGAAGAAGGTGTCAGCAAGTTGTATTCGACAGGTATTGTGAGCGGTTATGAGGATAACACGATACTTCCGAATAATAATATGAAACGTGCCGAAGCGGCAACGATATTGTATAAAATTGAAAATAAATAAAACAATAGGCTGTCGTTTTTTTGCCGACAGCCTATTGTTTTGCCCAAACGAGGTTAAAGTATTCCTCTACGGTCATATTCGCATATTTTTTAAATTCACTGTAAAATTCTTGGGGAGATTTAAAACCGCATTGATTATAATACCTTTCGTAATGAGTATTTCCTACCTTGAAAACCGCGTACTTTGCAAATTCCATACGGTAAAAGTAAATCAGCTCATTAATATTTTTGCCGTAACGGTTTATAAAAATATCGTTAAGCTCCGTTATTGAAATTTTGTGTAATTTCAGATATGGTGAAAAGTCTATATTTATTGACGATATGTTTTGTTTTATGAAATCAAAACCACTCTCGGCAATAAAATCTTCGGGTGTCAAAAGAGTGGGTTTTGATGAAACATAACTTTCACCGCATACACCGATAAGATTGTACATATTAACAGAATTTTGTATATCATCTTTATCGTGCATATAGCCGTCATACGCAATATTAAATGCGTTAAAAACTTCGTTGCTTTTCGGAACAAAAACAACAGCTTGGTTAAAATCAAAGTATTGGAGGTAATTTGTAACGAAATTACCGTTAAACGCAATACGCTTTATAGAAAAATTTTCTTGCTGTCTGAGCGAAAACAGAATTGAAGAATTTATAAATACAATATCGCCTTTGCTTACGGTTTGTTCAATGTTGTTTTCAGTGCATATTTTGCCTGTTCCGCTTGTACACAAAATGAATTGATGGTGCGGAAAGTTGTTCATAAACATAACCTTTGAAAGATTGTTTATTTCCTGTATATCACATATGTATGACGGTAAAATTTTTTCGTAATTCTTTTTCATAGCTTATATTTCTCCGAATGTGTTAATACTTCTGTATTCCGTAGGCGTAATGCCTATATATTTCTTGAATGTGTTGCAAAAATAACTTTCACTGTTAAATCCGGAATTGATTGCAACATCCGAAAGTGACATATTTTTGTTGCTGACTAAAAGTTGTTTGGAATTTTCTATACGTATATTGGTAAGAAATTTTTGCGGTGTTATATTGTAAACTTTCTTAAAAATAATTCCGAGATAAGTAGGAGTTACTTTAATCATTTCAGCCAAAGCTGATATTGAAATATCGTGCATATAGTTAGATTTTATATAATCAATACACGGCTTGATTAAATTCGCTTTGTCATTGTTGGGATTGCCCTCAATGCAAGATGCAATATCGAACAATACGGTATACAAAAGTCTGCTGCAAATCGAATGAGCATTTTCGGTATTGGAGTTGTTTAGTTCAATAATTGTTTTAAAATTTTGATATACTTTTTCTTTAATATTTTCGGTAAGATGAATTACACCGCTTTTTGAATATCCCAAAAACATCATAAGCTCAATCAGAGCATATCCGCCCATAACGATGTAGTCTGTTTTCCATGGAACAGAGGTGGGTTTATATGAATTTGATGTTGCGGAAGTAAAGTACATAATATCTCCGCTTTGAACTTTGTGCGAAACATTGTTGTGATCTGTAAAAACACCTTCTCCGCTGTAACAAACGGAAATTTGAGAATGTAGCATAAAACCTTTTCCGCGACTTATTTGTGCTTGATGTTCAAGCGATTCCGAGCCGTAGACATACACCGGTAAAAGTCGTTCTTCTTTTGCTGATACAGGTTTGAACATATTATCCGCCTCCGATATATCTGTTGAGTCTGTCGGCAAAGTGTTGACAGACGAGTCTTTAATCTAATATCTATTATAAAATATCTAAGTACAAAAGTAAAGCAAAACAGTTAGAAAATTTACAACTGTTTTAGAAATCTTATAATTGTAATGCCCTATGTGGGAGTGCTATAATATAATTAACGGATAATGTAATCTTAAGGAGGAGAGAAAACCAATGAATAAGAAAAAGATTATAAGCACAATCTTGGCGTGTGCTATGCTTCCTTTTGGCGGCTTAATCAGTGCATCTGCTCAAGATACAAAACCGACATATGTACAGCTTAATCCGGCTGACGCGTCACCTTTTAACAACGGTGAGTTTCAAGGATGGGGTACTGCACTTTGCTGGTGGGCAAACAGATTAGGTTACAGTGAAAAACTTACCAATGCGGCGGCAGAGGCATTTTTCTCAGACGAAGGATTGGGACTTGACATCGCACGTTACAACTTAGGCGGCGGTGACGATCCGACACATAATCACATCAACCGTTCTGACTCAAAAGTACCGGGCGTGTACAGTGATTACAAATTGTCAAGTGACGGCAAAGATGTAGAGAGCATTACATATGACATTACGAAAGACCAAAACCAATTAAATATCGCAAAAGCAGCACTAAAAGCAAATCCTGATTTGTATTTTGAAGGATTTTCAAATTCCGCACCGTATTTTATGACTAAAACAGGCTGTACAAGCGGCGGCGGTACTGTAAACAGTGACGGAACAGTTACGTCAAACGGAAATTTGAATAACTTAAATGACGATATGTATGATGATTTTGCCAAGTTTATTGCAGACGCAACAAAGCTTTTCAAAGATAACGGCATAGAGTTTAAGAGCTATTCACCTATGAATGAGCCTGATACGGATTATTGGGGTTACGGCTCACTAAAACAAGAGGGCTGTCACTTTGATCCGGGTACAAGTCAGTCAAAGATGATTACGGAAACAAGAAAAGCACTTGACAATGCAGGATTTACGGACGTACTTGTGGCAGGTATGGACGAAACAATTTTGAAGAAAACAGCAAACAATCTTGGAAGTCTTACAGACGAGGCAAAGACTGCACTCGGCAGAGTTGATACTCACACATATTCAGACCGTGGCTATCACGCACAGGTTAAGGCAAAGGCACTTGAACTCGGCAAAAATCTATGGCAGAGTGAAGTTGACGGTAATTGGGACGGTGCAACTCTTGCAAGTATGATTATCGAAGATATGAACGGTATGCAACCGTCCGCATGGGTAATGTGGGATATAGTGGACTTCCATAAGGACTCAAAATTCGTAGACCCGACGAGCGGAAACAAGACGGAGGCTAACAATTCTTTGGCATACACAGGCAGTGTATGGGGCGTAGGTATGGCAGACCATGATAAAGAAGAATTGGTGCTTACAAATAAGTATTACGTATACGGTCAATTTACAAAGTACATAAATCCGGGTGATACAATTATCGCCTCATCGGCAAACACACTTGCCGCATACAACAAAAATACAGGTGATATTAAAATTGTAGCAAACAACGCTTCAAATTCATCTGATGTGGATTATGAATTTGACCTTTCGGGATTTAGTACGATAGGCACAAATGTAAGAGAAATCAGAACGGATATGCAAGGCAACGAAAAGTGGGCAGAAATCAAAGACGGTGCCGTACTTGACGGAAAAACTCTTACTACAACTTTAAAAGCAAATACAGTAACAACATATTTGATTGAAACAGGCGCAAAGGTTACAAGTTTTGAACCTACAAGCACAGGTTTGAAATACAGCTATACACCGAGCGAAACATTGAACGGATATAACCAATATTTTGCAGTGTATGATAAGAACGGTTTACTAAAAGCTGTTACGGTAAACCAACCGACAGGAGAACTAACAGGTGACTTTACAGACTGTACATTCAAATTTATGGTGTGGGATGGAGTTACTCCGAAAGCAAATGTAATAAGCACTGTTTCAAAAGGCGGAATAGATTACGCTGCTATCATAGGCGGAGGAAACGAGATTAGATGCGGTGAGGAGTTGCAACTTACTCTTGGCACAAATATGGAAGGTGATGTTACATGGTCGATAGACGATGAATCAGCCAAAAACGGTATTGCCGAAATTTCTCAAACAGGTCTTATAAAGGCGAAGAAACCGGGTAAGGTAAATGTCATTGCTAAGGTGGGGGACTACACGACTTCAAAAACTTATTACATAACTACTTATGCAACAATTTCAGGTGCGGCAAGTATAGGTGTAGGTAAGACATCACAATATACTCTTGACACAAATGCAGAGGGTACACCTGTTTGGAGCATAAGCGATGAAAAAGTTGCAACTGTTTCACAAGACGGTACAGTAACAGGCGTGTCAGCAGGAACAGTTACAATAACGGCGACAATCGGTGACGTTAAGGCTACAAAAGATATTAAGGTAACAATGTATACTCTAAGCGGAACGGCTTCATGGGGAAATGCCACAACAGCACCGAGTGACGCTAACGATTATCGTAAAGCGGCAGACGGCAATCTTAATACATATTTTGACGGCGTACAAAACGGCTATGTAATGTACGACTTCGGCAAGACTGTTAAAGTAAACAACGTAAAACTTGCCGCAAGAAGCGGAAACAGTATGCCTGAAAGAACAAAGGACGGTAAAGTTCAGGCTTCAAACGACGGCATAACATGGACAGATTTGTATACAATCAGTACGGCGATTCCGTCAGGTCAGTACACAACAATAAGCAGTACAGATTTGGCTGATCAAAACGCATATCGTTACTTCAGATATACTAACGATACTAATATGACAAATATCGCAGAATTTTTGATTGACGCAACTCCGTCAGAGGAAATGGCAGACGAAGCTCCGAGCGTTACGGATATTGATGAAATGAGCGATGATTTTGAAGATTCAACAAATATCTTTAATGCAAGTGCAGGAGATTTGTCGGCAGACGGAAATCAAGTGTATGCAACAGGTCTTGAAAGATTCGGTAACGTATTTGTTCCTGTTAAAGCAACTGCAAAAGCAGAACTTTCACAGGCACAGACGCTTACAAGCAAGGATAAGTTCAGACTTACATTTGATATGTTCGCAGGTTGGGAGCAGAACGGTAAGGAAAATACATTCTCTGTTAAAGACGCAGACGGCAACGAGGTTGTAGGATTTACAATCACAGGCGGCGGATATAATCTTAATCAAATGCGTATCGGCGGAACAGATGTACTTGCCGATGTATCGGAAAAACCTGTAATCCAATGTAAATCAACTGATATCAGAAACGGTGCATTTCGAGGTGCAAACGGTTGGCAGACTTCATCACAGAAGTACGCAAACAATACGGGATTTAATAAAAAGGTAGAAATCATAATAGACGGAACAGGTTCGGCAAGCGTAAGCTTTACAGGCGGTGAGACTGATGTAAGCTACACAGGAACAATAAGCACACCTATAAGTGTTAAATCGCTTGAATTAACAGGTTCATACAACGGTGCAAGAGGAAGAGTTGTTTCATATGATAACTTTGACGCAGATGTAATATCATACAGCAGTGAGTTGGCGGCACCGACGCCGACTCCTGAACCAACCGCAGCACCGACGGTTCCGGAAAGCGGCGAGCTTATCAATATGAATTTTGATAACGGCGACTTAACAAGTACATCATCATACGGCAAGGCAACAGGTACACCGAAATTTGTTACGGTTGACAATAAGAAGTGTATTCAGTTTGACGGAACAAGCGGAACGGTTGTTACGCTTACAGACGCAAACGGCAATTCGCTTTTGACAGGTCAGAAAAATATTACGATTTCATTTAAGGTTAAGCCGACAACCACAACAACATCATGGTGGTTCTTTGCCGCACCAAACGGCAGTGCACAGACATATCAAAAGGAACAGTATCTTGGTGCAATGACAAACAACGGCACACTTACATTTGAAAGATATAATAATTCCGGTACAAGAAGTGAGGCGGCAAAAGGTGCGTATAACACAAATGAATGGAACGATGTAATCATTTCGATTGCTGACGGCGTAACGGACGTTTATGTAAACGGAACAAGAACAAGCAGTGTTGATTCAACAGTTAATATCTCGGATATGCTCGGCAAAAATTCAGTTGCATATATCGGTAAGGCTAACTGGGGTACAGGTGAATTCGCAACAGGTTATATAGATGATTTTGTAATCTATAACTATGCTTACGAAAATCCTTTAAATTCACTTGATTTGGGTGATTTGACAGCCGTTACGGAAGATATTACAATCCCAACGCAAGAGGGTGTTACCTGGTCAACTTCAGACGCTGCTGTTGTTACAACGGCAGGTAAGATTACAAGAAGTGACGAAACAAAAACAGCTACGTTGACTGCAAAAATGACAAAAGACGGTGTTGAATTTACAAGAAACTTTGATGTAACTGTATTGGGATATACAGCGGTTATTGACAGTTTCAAAGCATATGCCGACGGAAATAAAATCGTTTATGCAAGTGACTGTGATTCGACGAAAGATAAGTATGCCGTAAAGGTTTCATTGGCTGATTCAGACGGTACGGCAGTCGGAACAGAGCAGACAAATGCGACAGGCAGTTTTGATAATCTTGAAGTAGGTAAGTATAAAATAACAGCAACATTATCAGACGGAACAACAGAAAAGAAAAAGGTGGAAAAGACAATTAATATTAAGAACCTTGATGATATGAGTGCGTACTTGTTTGTTCACTTCGTTGATACACAAGAGGACGCAACTCGTGAACAAATCTATTTCTCAGTATCAAAAGACGGTAAGACATGGACAACGCTTAATAATAAACAACCGTATTTGACAAGTAATGTCGGTACACAGGGCGTTCGTGACCCGTATATTCTTCGCGGTGAGGACGGTAAGTTCTTTATTATCGCAACAGACCTAAGCGTCTATAACTTAAAGAATAACTGGACAGCCGCCGCACAGCAAGGCTCGAAGAGCATTGTTGTATGGGAAAGCAGTGACCTTGTTAATTGGAGCGAGGCAAGCCTTGTAAAGATTAATAATGACAATGCCGGTTGTACATGGGCGCCGGAGGCTTGCTATGACCCTGAAAAGGATGAATATATGGTATTCTGGGCATCGGTTGTAAGCGATGACAGCTATCAAAAGTACAGAATTTACAGAAGTTATACAAAGGACTTCAAGACATTCTCTGCCCCTGAATTGTATATAGAAGAGCCTAACGCGGTTATTGATACAACTATTATCGACCATGAGGGTACATATTACAGATTTACAAAGAATGAGGCAAAATCAAGTATCACAATGCAGGAGTGTACATCTCTAAGCGGTGATTGGAAAGATGTTGCAAACTATAATTTGGGTAGTATGACAGGCTATGAAGGTCCTACAATTTATAAATTAAACGGTAAAAATGAATGGTGCTTACTTCTTGACTACTTCTCAAAGAGTAAGGGCTATAAGCCTTTTGTAACAACCGATATTACAAAGGGTGAATTTACGGCAGATTCAGACTTCTCGTTTGACGGTACATATCGTCACGGTACTGTAATGCCGATTACACAGGCTGAATATGAAAGTTTGACAGCTGAATAATGCGAAAAACTGCGGGTATTGTTGCTCGCAGTTTTTTGTTGACAGGTGTGGTATAATTAAAATAAAAACGTAAGGTGATTAATATGAACAAAAGAGAAGAACTTGCCAGACAGGCATTTAAAGAGGGATACAACTGCTCACAGGCAATGGTGGCAGCGTTTAGCGACTTGATGGGTATGGATAAAAAGACGGCACTGAGACTTGCGTCATCATTCGGCGGCGGAATGGGCAGAATGAGAGAAGTTTGCGGTGCTGTAACGGGAATGTTTATGGTTGTCGGAATTTTGTACGGATATGACGACGCGAAAGATTATGAGGGTAAAAAAGATACCTATGCACTTGTACAGGAACTCGCAAATCAATTTAAAGCGGAAACAGGCTCTATTATATGCCGAGAACTTTTAGGACTTGACGGAAAAGATAACAGTCCCGTTCCGTCAAAGAGAACAGAAGAATATTATAAGAAACGCACTTGCGAAGATAAAGTCGGTCTTGCGGCAAAAATACTTGACGAATATATCCAATCGCATTGCCCTAACGGAACTTGCAATTTTTAACTGACAAAGTCTTTACAGTTTGAAAAATATATGTTATAATGTAAATATATTAATAACAACTGATAAAATAGACAGTAAAATTAATCAGTTAAAGGCTGAATTAAACAAAACA
>OLOI01002849.1_pt1 | contig 11582 bp, 14 predicted proteins | sample 1672131 | NCBI WGS metagenome assembly OLOI01 (sample SAMEA3136651, study PRJEB25190) | human gut metagenome | reverse complement strand
CCAACGCCTTGAAGATTGATGTTCTCTTGTTCTTGTTGTTCAGTATGTTCATTGTCCTTTGATTTTTAAGTTATTGTTCTTTTTCGTTGTCAGTTGCAGATACTCGTTCAAGTCCTTGCACCCGTCATAGAGGGCGGAACGGTCGCAGACACGTTCCCCATAGTGTTCTTTCAGCGTTTCTAATGTCCTCCGTCCGGCTTCGTCACGGTCGAGGTAACAGTCTATGCGCCCGTAACCGTCCAGATACCTCATAGCCTTTTCCACGTTGGAAATGGAGTTCAGCACAAGGCAATCACCCGTTTCCAATCCGAGCGTGACAGCGGAAAGGAAGTCCATGAAGCCCTCAAAGACGCTGCACACGTCAGACGGAGAACCTTCTGCCTTGACCAGCGACACATCCTTCGGCGGTACGCATCCCTTGAAAAAACGGCTGCGGATTTCATAGCCACCCGCCACATTCGGAAAGCCGACGGCGAAATACCGCTTGCCACGCACGCCGTAATTCAGTCGGCAGCAATACCGGGATGCAATGCCGTAAGGAATACCCCGTTCCGCCAGATAGTCCGTCAGTGGAGAACGAAGCAGTGGGACGGCTTCTACTCCTTCAAAGGCAGGTTCTGACGGTTTAGGCAGGAAAGTCGGTTTGCTCACTTCGGGGACAGGCATAGGCATATTGGCGGTTCCCGCTATAAACTTCACTTGTTCCATGAAGTCGCCGCTTCCGATAAACTCCCCGACAAGCGTGAAGATGTCGCCGCCCTTGCCCGTGCCGAAGTCGTACCAAAGCTGTTTTGCCACGTTCACACGGAAAGAGGGTGTGCGCTCACTGCGGTACGGCGCACGATACCACAACTCGTTGCCGCTTCTTCGGACAGGCTCATGTCCCAACCGTGAGAGAAAGTCCGCAATGGGCATTTGTCTTATGATGTCTATTTCCGTCCGTTCCATGCGGTACGTCAGTTTATTATGAACTTGACGCCTACGCCCCACAGCGTGTGAAACTTCCTCGTGTCGCCACCCCACAGGCAACGCTCCCGGAGGTTGGCGAGCAGAGCGATACGGTCTGCCACGTAAAACTCCGCATCGAGCGTCAGCGCACCGCCGTAGATGAAGGCGTCCCGGTCATGGAGCGTGGAGCCGTCATGCAGTACCTTTTCGCCCCAGTTCACCGATTCATATCCGGCAAGAGCCGAAGCTCCTGCATAGACGAACACGATTTTTCGGGCATCGGAGAGTATCTTGAAGTAGTAGCCGCCCTCCGCCGTGAACTGCGCCACGGGTATCTCCCCGTCCTTGTAAGGGTTGTTCTTCAACAGGTACTCGCCGCCGAACACCCATTTGTTCCCCTTTTTCGTGTAGGTGGAAAGAGCCGCCCCGAAACTGTACCCGCCGTCGTTGCCGCCGGGATTGAAACCGTCCGCCATGTTCGCCCTGACCTCGATGCCCTGCATCTTCGGCAGGCATCGCTGGGCGTGCGCCTGCCCCGTACACAGGGCAAGCGACGCGATGATTATTGCGATGTACTTTCTCATGGTCAGCGCACTTGAAGTTCGTTGATGGTATTGGCACGTACCAAGTCCTCGTTCTCAATCACGAAAGACTGGTGGCGACCTCCGTTCTTCTCGTTGAGTTCCACCACGAGGCATTTGTCGTCGGGGATGGTGAACTTCGCCATCGTGAACACCGTGCGCTCGCTCTTCTTGCCCGGCACGAGCGTGGCGTAGTTCTGCGCACGGAGCGGCAGGATAATCTGCTCCTGCACGGCGGTACGCTTCGCCACCTTCTTGTCCACGATTTTCCATGTGATGTAGTCCACGTCGAAAGGCACATTGCTCTGGTTCTTTATCTCCGTGTGGAAATAGAGCAACCCGTTATGCGTGTAGATGCCTTTCAGCAGGTACTGGATGCCGAATCGCTTGCAGCCGATGTGCTTCACCTCACGCTTGTTCTGCTTGTGGATGGACTTCATGATAAGGCGCACCAGCATCGGGCTTTCGCTGCCCAGCTCTTTCAGATAGATTTCCTGCGCGTTGTTCGGGCGGTTCACCTTCTCGCCGTCATGGATGAAGTCGCACATCTCCACGTTGAGCAGCAGCGGTTCTGAGGCGTACTTCACGTTGAAGGTATAGAAACTCCCGTCCTCCGTTATCACGGACATATTGGTTTCGTTCGGGAAGTTCCTCACGGTAGCCTTCACGCGGATGACGTTCTCTGCTCCGTCGGCTTTGCCCGCAATCAGGTCGGGCGAGCCTAAATCGACGTAGCGCACCTCCGAGGGGAAAATGACGTGGACGGTCTTGTCGTAGGTCACTTCCAAGCCGTGCGGAGGAACCATGCGGTCGAGGTCAGCTTCTTTGTCAGCCCGTGATACAGGTTGCCGTCCGCCTCCTTCTGCGGATAGACCTCCCTTGTCAAGGTCGGTTGTTCACTTCCATTGTTTTCTCCAACGGTTACGTTCTCCTGCGCGTTGGCAGTTGCGATGCCCATAGCGAGGGCAAACATGATGATTACTTTTCTCATTACTTTGGATTTTAGTGGTAAATAAAATTTGGTTGTTGTTTTTGTTTATCGTTGATTGTTATTGTTTTCAATCTCTGTCCTGATAGAGCATGACCTTGTACCCGGCTTTCAGATGCACTTTGACGGTACGCATCTTCTTGGCGATATACTGGCTGGTTCCTTGTATCAGCCCCTTACCCAAATCGGAGGCAAGCTGCGCTCCGGCGTTGGTGGAGATATTGATGCTACTGCCCAGCGAACCGCCCATGTTGGCGGCAACCTCCCTGACAGCATTCATTTCCATCGAGTTCGGAATGAAGATACCGGACTGTCCGTCCGTGTCATACACCGCCAGCTCCACCGGAATGATAGTACCGTCATATTCCAACGACGTGATTCCGATGTCAAGCCGTTCGCCCTGAATCTTTGCCGTGCCTACCACCACCGCATTACGGGGGATGATTTTGTCCGCCACCGCCATCGGCTCCAACAGACGGAGCTTGACAGCCTGCCCGTCCGTCACACTCTGCGCCCCATAGACGCACGCCGATATGGTGTTTTTGTCCGATACGGTCGTGACACCCACCGCCGTATTGAAACTGCGGTTGCGCTCCTGCGAGAAGGAGGCGACAAACTCGGCGTTGCTCATCGGCTGTGAGAGCGAAGATACCACCTGATGCGTCACCTGCCTGACAGGTGCAGCCGTGTTCTTTCCGGCTTTCTGCACAGGGTAAGGCTCTGCCGCCTGTCCGACAAGTGGCTGTGTGCCGTTCTGTCCGCCCATGTACTTCGCCGCCAGCTCATAGGCCTTCTCCATGAGTGCTACTTGGTCATCCATAGCGGACGCCTTGCCCTTCTCGCTTTCCAGTTCCGATTCCAGCGAGGCGATACGCTCCAACAGTTCGTCCATTTCCGCGTTATCGTTCTTCGGCTGCTCGTAGAAGTTGCCGAGCGTGGCATTGAGGTCGCGGTAGGCGGCTGCGGAGGATTGGATGGTTTTCGGAGCGGATGATGTTGCTGTTGCATCTTCCGCATTTCCGGGATTGGCAAGGTTGAAGTCCCTGCCGCCGTCCGTTTCCGCCACCTCTCGATCGAACATATCGCCCAGTTCCTGCATGGCGCGGCTGCGGTTCTCCAGCCGTTCCTCCATCGCCCCCTGCTCGTAGGCTTTCGCCTTGTCGCCGATGATCTGGCGGTTCGCCTTGTCCGCGTCTGGCATTTCGATGTTGTAACCTCCCGTCCCCGGTTGCTGCTCCTTGTCGGAAGACGGGGCGAATATCAGCCACATCGCCCCGATAAATACCAGCACCATAGCGGGCAGCACTATCATTTTCTGACGTTTCAGCCTTTGGGCTTCGGTCAGCGGCTTGCGCTCCCTCTTCGGTTTTCCGTTGTCGGGAGCCGCCTTGTTCTCGTTTTTAGGTTCATTCTTCGTCTGTTCCATATAAATAAGGTATTACGTTGTGATTGTTTTCCGGCTTTGCGGACAGTTCCACCTGTCCGGCATGGTCTGTTACTATCCGGCTGCCGTCATTCCTGCCGATGTCATAGACGGCTTTGCCGAAGGTGTAGAGGGCAAGCACCGCGAATGCGGCGAGCATCGCCAGCACGATGCGCCTGCGTGTCTTCGGGGGCAAACCGTCCAGATAGCCTTTGAGCCTTGCCACCAGCATTTTCTTTTTGTCGTGGAGCTTCCAGTACGCACGCCAAAATGATTTCCTGATTTTCTTCATGTCCGTTACCTTTTGATGGTTTGTAAATCCTTGTTCTCGATGATGGTGAATCCCTCGATGGTGAAACCGTTGGGATTGTCGTCCGAACGGGACGAGTTCAAGAGGCGGCACGTTGTCACGAGGCTGCGCTCGGTGACGTTGCTTTGCCGGATGATCTTCTGCGTGGCGTAGGTCACGGCACGGTAGGGATAGCCGTTGAAGTCGCACACCACGCTGTCCACCTTCAGCACTTGGTTGATGTTCCCGGCGATGATGCGGTTGTAGTACCCCTTCTCGGCAAAGTCCGAATAGTAGTTGTACACGCTTTTGTCCGCTAATAGCAGGGCGCGTTTCACGTTATGCTCTATCGCGCTCTTTTCGGGTGAGAGTGTGAAGAAAAGCTCGTGGAAGCGGCGCACGTGTTCCCTTGCCTCCGCCGGACGGTTCTGCGACAAGTCCTGCGAGAGAGCCAGCATCAGCGACTTGCCGTTGTCCAGCACGTAAATCTTTTCCCGTTGCCGTTCCGCAAAGCGGTAGGAACTCCACACGCTCCATACCGTTATCACGGCGCACAACGAGAGGAAGACGATACCGAACAGGCGTATCTGCCTGAACGATGATTCGATGTTTTTGAGTGACTTAAATTCCATTGTTGTTTATTCGTTTTTAATTGTCAGTTGATTATTTCAGCAGTTTCCCGGCACGTCCGACCACGTTTCCTGCGGTTGCACCCGCCACGCTGCCCGCCATGCTTCCGGCTCGTCCTGCCGTCTGGTTCACGTTGCGACCGTAGCTTCCCATGCCTCCGGCTTGGATAATCCAGCCCGCCACCGTGGGGATGGTAAAGTAACCGATGATGCCGATTATCATGAAGACGATATACACCCCGTCACTCGAATCCAGCGAGAAGTTCGGGTCAGCCTGCATTCGTTCGATGTCGCTTTGCAGCATCAGCACTTGGATTTTCGCCAGTATGGTGCTGAACATATCCGACACGGGCAACCACAGATAGACTTGTATGTAACGGCATATCCATTGCGTGAGCGTGCTTTGGAAGCCGTCCCACACCGATATGGCGAAGGCTATCGGACCGAGTATCGCCAGCACCACGAGGAAGAAGGTGCGGATGGTGTCTATCACGAGGGCGGCGGCTTGGAACATCAGTTCCAGTATCTCGCGGAAGAAGTCGCGGATGCCCTTCTTCATGTTGTACATCCCGCGCTCGATATACATCCCCGCCATCGTCACCATGTCGCCGGGCGACCAGCCCAGTTCCTCCAGCTGTTTGTCAAACTCCTCGTTCGACACAAGGTAGGCGGTTTCGGGGTTGCGCATCATCGCCTCGTATTCCAGCTTGTCCTTCTGCTCACGGTATCGGTTCATGTCCAGCGTTTCCGCCTCCAGCATCTTTGCCGTACCCTGCACGACGGGCGACATGATGCTGTTTATCGTACCTAATACTACCGTCGGAAAGAACATGATGCACAGACCGATGGCGAACGGGCGGAGCATGGGAAACACGTCTATCGGTTCGGCTCTCGCCAGCGACTGCCACACCCGGTAGGCGACGTAGAACAGCGCACCCAGCCCGGCGATGCCTTTCGCCACGCCCGCCATGTCCCCGCATAGCGGCGTCATCTGCTCGTAGAGCGAGCGCAGAATCTGGTGAAGGTTGTCGAAATTCATAGGCTACCAGTATCTTTCGTTCATGTTCCCGTACAGCCCCATGATGCGGTCGAGGTCGTTCTTCTTCTTTGCCCGCAGGTAGCTCACGCTGATGTTTTTGTTGGTGTAGTAGCTCACGAGGTTGCGGTAACGCTTCATCTTGGAGTAGCAGCGTTCCACCACGTCCATGCGTTCCTTGTCCGTCATGGAGAGCGTGGTGATGTTCACCACGTTTTTCAACTCCGTCAGCACGTCGTTGGATTCCTCCAACAGCTTGGTGTAACCGAAGGCGATGGCTCCGAGTTCCTCCACCGTGAAGTTGTCGTCACGCATCATCCTCTGGAAGCTGGTCACATAGGTGTCGGTGATGTCACCCACCATCAGGATGGTCTGCTGCACCTTGCGGGCGTCCTTTACCAGATTGTTCACGGATTTGAGTGCGTCGTAATACTTCTTGCCCTGCTCGTAAATCTTCACCGTCTCTTGAAAATTTTTTATCATATTCTGGGCGGTCGTGGAAGTGTGTACCACGTTCTTGGAGGTGTTCACGATGCTCTGCGCGATGTTGGACGGGTCTATCACCGCCCACTGTGCGCTTGCCCTGCCGACTGCAAACAGGCACAGGCAGATAATAAGTGTTATTCTTGTTCTCATGTTACTTTGGATTTTAGTGGATTTCATTGTTTATTGCTCGCTTATCGGATGGTCCGGTTTCGGATTCACCCGCACGTAGTCCCCGTTCGGCGAGAAGGTCAGGATGTCCGTCGCCTCGTTGTAGGACACGTCAATACGGAATCCGGTGTTCATGAACAGGTTGCCGTTCTCCTCCTGCAAGAGATAGGTTTCCGGTTTCAGCTTGCGACGGATGCCGCTCCGCTTGAACACCGTCACCTTATAGGCTTCGCCCTCCTTGTAGATAAGCACGTCGGGCTTGCCTTCCACACTTTCCCAGTTCCCGCAAAGCAGGTCACGGCGGTTGTCCGCCACATCGCAGGATTGCAGTACCATGACCGCCAGCCCGATTAAACACTTGCTGACTTGCAGCATCTTCGTTCTTGATATACTCATACGCATTTTCTTTTTTAGTTGATGAATCGGTTTTTACTTATTCCTTGTTTCTCCGTCTTTCGGCAAGCTGCCGGATGGCGGCTTCGATGTCGCCGCCCAGCTGCTCCGCCAGACGGTACACCTCTACTTTTTCCGTTTCTTCAGTGGTGTACGCCAGATACTCTTCAGCACTAACTTCGGTGGCATAGACCGCCGACTGTGTGCCACCCAGCCCGATCCAAACTTCCTTGTAGAGCCTTGACGGGTTGTTCGCCATGTTGATGGAGAGTATCTGCGACTTCTCCTTCTCCGTCAGACCCAGCAGGGACTGTATGGCATCAAACTTGTTCATGTACTTCCGCTGGTCGAGAAGTATCTTGCAGTCGGAGTTGTTGATGATGCTCTCCTTGACGACGGGCGAGGAAATGATGTCGTCCACCTCCTGCGTCACCACGATTGCCTCACCGTAATACTTGCGCACGGTCTTGTACATATAGCGCAGGTATTCAGCCATGTTCGCCGAAGAGAGAGCCTTCCAAGCCTCTTCCACTATCAGCTGTTTCCTTACGCCTTTCAGACGGCGCATCTTGTTGATGAAGGCTTCCATGATGATGATGGTCACGACCGGGAAAAGCTCGCGATTTTCCTTAATACTGTCAATCTCGAAGACGATGAACCGCTTGCCGAGCAGGTCGATGTTCTCCGTGGAGTTGAGCAGGAAGTCGTAGCGTCCGCCCCGGTAATACTGCCGCATGGTGGTGAGCATATTGTCGATGTTGAAGTCGGACTTCTCCACCTTTATCTCACGTTCCGCCAGTTCGCGGCGGTAGTCGTCACGCATATACTCATAGAAAGTGTTGAACGAGGGGACGATGCTCCTGTCAGCCCTGATACGCTCAATGTAGGCGTTCACCGCACTGCCCAGTTCGCCGCTTTCCGTCTTCGTCACTTTGTCGTCCTCCGACTTCCAGAGCGTCAGCAGCAATGTCTTGATACTGTCCTTCTTCTCCACGTCGAACACGTAATCATCGGTGTAGAACGGATTGAACGAAATCGGTTTCTCCTCCGTATAGGTGAAATACACGCCGTCCGCCCCGTTTGTCTTGCGCCGGATCATCTCGCACAAGCCCTGATAGGAGTTTCCCGTGTCCACCAGTACCACGTGCGTACCCTGCTCGTAGTATTGCCTCACGAGGTGGTTCATAAAGAAGGATTTGCCGCTGCCCGAAGGCCCCAACACGAACTTGTTGCGGTTGGTCGTGATGCCCCGTTTCATCGGCAGGTCGCTGATGTCGAGGTGCAACGGTTTTCCCGTAAGCCTGTCCACCATCTTGATGCCGAAAGGCGAGAGCGAGTTGCGGTAGTTGGTTTCTTCCGTAAAGAGGCACACCGCTTGCTCGATAAAGGTGTAGAAGCTCTCCTCCGCCGGAAAGTCCGCCGCGTTGCCGGGCATCGCCGCCCAGTAGAGCGTCGGGCAGTCGATGGAGTTGTGGCGCGGCACGCACTCCATGCTCGCCAGCTGGCTGCCTACATCGTTCTTTATATGCTTCAGTTCCTCCGCGTCATCGCTCCACGCCATGACGTTGAAGTGCGCCCGTACCGAGGTCAGCCCGTAGGAATGGGCTTCGTTCAGGTACTGGTCTATCCATTCGCGGTTGATGCTGTTGCTCCGGCTGTATCGGGATAGCGACTGCATATTCCTTGCGGACTTCTCGAACTTCTGCAAATTTTCCTCGCTGTTGTCGATAATCACATACTGGTTGTAGATGTGGTTGCAGGAAAGCAGCAGCCCCACGGGGGAGGCGAAGGAGAGGCGGCAGTCCGAGCGGTCGGTGGAGAGTTTCTCGTACCGGATGTCGGTAGCCACCTTTCCGGGCATATCCTCCGCGTCAGAGAGGGTGTGCAGGCACAGGCGGTTGTCGCCGATGCGCATTTCCCTTGCCGAGAGGTCGATGTCCTGCAAGGTCGTGTCGCCTTCGGGCATGAGCGAGAAGTAACGTTCTATCAGCCCGGCGGACTTCTCCGTCCCGACAATCTCGTCGGTGGAGAGGCGGCGCAGCCTCACAAAGCCGCTGTCGTTCATGATGCGCTCGAACTGTTCGGCAGCTTCCATGAACTTTCCGGCGGTTTCCCTATCCAGCTCCTTCGGGATGATATGCCCCCGGCACAGCGTACTGAAGTTGCTCTGCATCCGGTTACGTTCCTTCGTCGTCTTGGTCAGGTAGAGATAGCAGGAGTGTTTCAGGTAGGGACGCTCGTTGAAGTGTCGTTCAAAGGAACGGCTCAAGAAACTCATGTCGTCTTTCTGTAACTCCGGCTTGTAGCGTTCCTTGATGAACCAGTCCTGCTTATGCACGACGCAGAAGTCCGGCAGCACCTTGATAGCCTTGCACCAGCAACCGTGTATCGCCTCGTACTCCGCGCCCGTCACGGTATAAAGCTCCGGCAGTTCCACCTCGAAAGCCACCGTGATGTCGGCGTCTTTGGAAATGATGCAGCCATGCTCCACAGCTAATAGCGGGAACTTGTTTTCCAGTGTTGTCATTTTGGATGTATTTCTCATGTCGTTTCTTCCTTTCGTTGCCGTTTGAATAATCGGGTGATCCGCCGCCGGTTGATAAGGTATCGGGGATGGCTCCTTGCCGCTCCCAATTTCATCAGCCCGTGTTCGCCGTACCGGGCGTTCAGCGCGAAGGTCTGCCATACGAGGACGGAAGACGATGCCGCGCCGAAGCCGATACATATCCACTGGTCGATGCCGACCATATAGAGGATGACGAACAGGACGAAGAGAGCCAGCAGACCTCCACAGAAGATGAAGAGGTACTGAGCCTTCAAACCCTTGAACTCGACCGGACGGCCGATACCCTTGTTTATCGGGTATTCAGCCATACATTGTTTATTAAAGGAAGAATGAGCGCAGGATAGTGGCGGCGACAATCAGGAAGATGCACGCCCCGAACCAACTGGCGGCAGTCTTTGAGGTATCGGGGTCGCCGCTTGAAAACTTGTTATATACTTTTACCCCGCCAATCAAGCCGCAGACCGCCCCGATTGCGTACACCAGTTTTGTTCCGGGGTCAAAATACCCGGTGATTAGGTTCGTGGCTTCGGTGATGCCCGCCTGCCCGTTTCCCTGCGCCATTGCGCCCACGGCAGCCAGTATGCAGGCCGCCGTGAATAAGATTCTCTTTTGTCTCATTTGTCTTTAAAATTTTAATTAAACATTATGGTTGTCCATCAGCCGGGCGACACGCTCACGTGCGCCCTCGAACTCGTCCAGCATCGCCTCCCAGATGTCCGACCCCATCACGGACGGCAGCACCTCACGGGCTTCCCGCTCCGCCTTTTCGTCCGCATTGTCCGACACCAGTACCCGGCGCACCTTTTTCAGGTCATCTAAGGAGTACCCCGTGGCGAAGTCGGGGTTGCCGTCCGGGTAATAAGCCCCTAATTCCTCTTCCTCCTCCAGTTCCCGGATCTCCTCCGGCGTGGGTTCATAGTCCGTCTCCTCCTCGTCCTCCTCCGGCTCGATGTCGGAGTAGTCCGCCCCGTCGTCCTCCGCTGCGGGTTCGTCCACGGCTCCGGCTGCCGCTTCCTCCCCGTCCTGGCCGTCCTGGCCGTTTTGATTTTCTTGGTTTTCTTGCGTATTTTGGGTATCTTCGGGCGAAGTTGTCTCGCCGGTCTGGTTGGTGGTGCTGTCCTCCCCTGTCGGGTCGGCCGCGTCCTGGGCGGGGCCGCAGGCGGCCAGGGCCAGGAGAAGGGAGAGGGTCAGGACGGCGATGGTCCATCGTTTCCACTTCATGTTGCTTTGCTCCTTTCGCGCATCGCCGGGTCAGCAGATCACAGGAGCCGCGCGGGGATGTGGGTCAGCAGGTAGTTGACCCAGACCTTGGCCCCTTCGTAGGTAAAGTGCATGCCCATGCTGTTGTAATCGCTGCAATACTCTTTTTTCAGGAAACCGTTCTCGTCCCGGAAGGCCTCGGCGACGTTGACGTAGTACCATTTGTTCTCTTCGCAGTAGGCCTTCATGGTCTCGTTGAACTCGTTGATCTTGCCGTTGTTGAGCTTTTCAGAGTAGCTCTTGCTCTTGTCCGCCATGGGGGTGACGGACTGGATGATGATCTGCACGTCCGGGTTCTTGTCCAGGATATTCTTGAGGATCGTCATATAGTCGTTCGTGGAGCGCTCGATGCCGTAGGCGATGTTGTCCATGCCCAGCATGACGTAGACGTACTTCGCGCCGGTGGCGGCGACGCTGTCCTGAATGGCGGGCTTCTGGCCGGACCCCTTGGGGTACTCCGGCAGGATCTTGCCGGTGAGCATATTGGTGGGGCTCATGCTGCCGGCGCAGAGGAACTTCGCCTGGCCCAGGGCGCCGCTGGCACCGCAGTAGGCCTCCAGGGTCATGGAGATGGAGTCACCGATGAACACGGCGTTGTCAAAGAAGCTCACGGGGCCTGCCTCGGATGCGGGGACCAGGGCCTCGAACTGGATGTCGATGTAGTTGTCGTAGAGGCTGTCGTAGGCCCCGGCGGTGAGGTCGACCGTCTCGCTGCCCTTGGGGATCTCCCGGTCGGCGGCGGTCATCACCCGGTAGACCACGGCGGCGACCTCCTGGCGGCTCATGGTGTTCTGGGGGTAGAAGAAGCCGTCCTC
>OLOI01002841.1_pt1 | contig 11614 bp, 10 predicted proteins | sample 1672131 | NCBI WGS metagenome assembly OLOI01 (sample SAMEA3136651, study PRJEB25190) | human gut metagenome | reverse complement strand
CGGAAAGCAAATAGGTTTCTTTTGCATTATTTCTGAATGCCTTTTTTCTGCTATTCAAAATCAACTGTACGTCGTCCCAATCTTCGGGAGATACAATCTGTGGAATGACACCATCAACTCTAATGACTTCTTCATCGGATTTATAACGATGTCCCGAACGCTTACCTGTTATCTCGTCACGGCTTTGTGTTTTGTTGTAAACCAATATGCCTTTATACTTTTCATTCCGCAATATCTCATAGAGTGAATTTCGTGAAAATAGTCGATTGCATTTTGTTCGATATCCGGATGTATTTAACTTGCTAATGATTTCACCATATGTCTTACCCTCAAGAAACAACTGGAAAATAAGTTTTACCGCTTGAGCTTCAAACTCATTAATTTTGTAATACTTACGCTCATCTAAATCATATCCCAATGGGGGAGTACCACCGCAAGTTTTACCTTTCAGTGCATTTTCGGTTAAACCTTTCATAACTTCACGAGCTAAGTTTTTTGAATAAAATTCAGCCATTGATTCAATGATACCTTCTAACATACAACTTTCAGGAGTGTCATCAAATTGCTCAGTAGTGCTAATCAGATATTTTTTGTTTTTTCTTAATTCCACTCGATAAGCTGCACTATCCATTCGATTTCGAGCAAACCTGTCTAATTTATGTACTAATACAAGTTGCCAATCTTTTTGCTTTTTTGAATCAGCTATCATTTGTTGAAATTGTTTTCTTTCATCGCTTTTTGCACTCTGTGCCTCATCGGCGTAAATTTTATCGATTACAATACTATGCTCATCAGACCATTTTCTTATCAATCTTATTTGTGCATCAATGGATTCTCCACGTTGCATATCAGATGAATATCTTGTATACACAACAGCGTGAAGAACTACAACATTCAACCTTTGCTTAATTTTGTCTAAATAGTTTTCTATCATAATACACGCTCCTTTTTTGTGTGTGTACATCTGATACTTTCTATAGACCCTACGTTGTTACATTATGGAGTATATCGCAAAACTATTGGATTTGTCAAGTACAAATTCCAAGTTTTTTATTTATTCTTGTATTTCCATCAATATTTCTGCTAAAAGTTTAATGATTTTTTCTTCATAAGCCTCTATTTCTTCAGCATTTTCATTTTCTTTTATAATTATAGTTCTTTCTTCTTTCATCTTTGTTTTCTCCTTTACATTTTTTTAGTGAGAATAGTCTAAAATAGACTATTCTCACTTATTCCTAATATTAGTATGTTGATGTTGTATAAGCGTCCTCATACATATCTCCGTTTATAACAAAAGTTTTTTCGACAGTTGTACACCATTCCGTACCATCTACACCGCCACCGTAAATATCAAAGGCAATTTTGTGCCTTTTCGGCTCTTCTTTTGTTCCACTTAACCATAGGTCAGTATAAAGCTTATTTTCGTTTACGATGTTATTATGTGGGGCAGAGAATGTAGCGGAAGTGCTATTACTTGATACTTTATCCATATTTACTGTACTACCTTGAATAAAATCGCCGTCAAAGGTTTTTGATGTCCAACCAAGACGAGCGGTTACCTTAGTAGGTGGCTTTGGTTTATCTGATGGAGTGTGTGTTCCTAAGCGTTGCGAGCAAGAATAACTTTTCTGTGCATTGGTTTGCTCATAGCTTATACTTGTTTTAACTTCTGCATCCAATCCATAACCGCTTTTTATAGGGTCAGGCGATAAGGTAATACTGTCTACTTTTAATTTTGCTTTATATGTGTATGTGTGATAGCAAGTATGCCTTTGTCCGTCAGAATCTGAAACAGTGTGTTTTGTTTGTTCTTGCCATACAATAGTATTTGTATCACTTTCGCAAATTGGCGGGTCAATAGGTACTGTTTCTACTTCATCATCAGGAATTGTTTCATCACTTGGAGGACGGTTTGAATCGTCTGGTTTAGGAGTTTCTGTTGGAGTGTCGATAGGTGTATTGGGTCTAACATATATTTCAAGCGTTTTGTTTGGTATATTTGATGACAAATCCACATCGACATATACCGATGTATCTTCAGTTAATGTTTCGCCATTTGAACTGTTTACCACTTTGTAACGCTCATATATATAATCTGTTTCCGAATCGTTTATGATAGCTTTGCCGGAATTATCAGCTAATATATATGTTTTTGTTATACTGTCTGATTTCCCGAAAGGTATTGAATCAGTATTCTCAAAAATTATTTCGCCCGATGAACTGTTTATAAATCGTTTCGTTACAGTTCCGAATAAGTCCAATCCAAGCGACACCTTAAACGGAAACTTAAAATTATATCCGACTGCTCCGCCGTAACTGTAATACCACAAATCGCCTTTTTGCTTATATTGCTGTCCAATGCGAATGATATTACTGTCAAGAGTATCATCTTCAACCATACCTGTCCAATCGCCCTCTTGATTAATTTCTCCGGATTCAAAGTTTGGATAAACCATATTGTTTGGTATTTTGCCTTTTTCTAATATATCGCCGTATCCAAAGCTTTGACCGTAAATATATTTAGGGTCATTACCCTCGACTACCTCTAAAGCTCCGTAATGCTTATTAGAACCGCCTTCATATCCCCACATAGAGAATATAACGGAGCTATATGGATAACGTGCTCTTGGGAGTCGTTTTTTAGGCATATTGGGTAAAACCTTTTCTTCGTCACTCAAACTTTCATCATTGCCATCTATCAAGTAAAACTTTGGACTGAATTTCATTTCAATCTTGCAAGTATCTCCGTCACGATATACTCTGTAGCCTATATCTCCGTTAAAAAGTGTTTTTGCTTTATCTAAATTTGACTTTCCATCTACATCTGCATCAATGTCAAATTTGAATTTTAGGTCGGGAACGTCCTCATCAACGTGGTCATATATGTATTGACGTATATTTTCATCTTTAATGTTTGCAACATCAACACTTGCTACTACATATTTTTCATTCAACTTACCACGCCATATTTTTGTAACTTCATCATCTGATAACTCATCTCCATATATACTTTTCCATATTGCATTATTGTTTGCAGGGTCTGTTTTATTTACATATCGCCAAAATGGAATGTTACCACCGACAATAACGCCATTCTCATCAGTGGTTTCCATATCCCTGTTCCAAGACCAATCAACCTTTGTGTATCCGTCAAGCTCATCTGCATTTACAATATAGCTTGATGTTATTGCAGAAAAAATAACGGTAAATATAATTGTTAAAAATATTATTGTTTTTATTTTCATATCTAAATTCCTTTCCTTGTACTAAAAAAGAGTGCAGTTAAAACTCCACTCTTTACATTTATATGACTTTATATGAATATTGTTGAATTTTGGATATTTTTGATATATAATGTTTCTGTCGGATACTTCCGATGTTAAAGGTAAGATGAAAACAGTGTAAAAACTGAGCGGTTATGCCACCTCATATATGTTTTATACATATATGCCATCCCTACATTATCAGTCGGGAAAGGAGGTGGATACTATGGATAAAAATTACATAATAACTTTTATGTTGATTTTATTGCTATTAGCATTAACCATAAAAAAATAACACGCTCTCCTGCTAAAGATTCGTGTTATTTTTTGTAACAATCTTGGCATAACTGCTTGAAGTCTTGCCTTTTTCTATTATCATTATATATCTATTATTTTAATTTGTCAATATACTTTTACCAACTTAATTCAAACTCGTATTTATTTTCGTCAAATACATAATCTTTAAAATAGTCTTTATATCCTTGACCTTGCACCCACTCAAATGTTGTCTGTGCATTATTAAAATCAACTATTGGTTTTTCTCGTCTTTCTAATGAAAGGTTCACACCGTTATCAATAAATATACCGGATGTAAAGCTACTGCTGTTAAGTGGCAATACTTTTATCGAAATTTCTTCCAACACCTTTATATCATTAAATTCAAATGTTCCCGGTTCTCCGACATAGTGACTTTTCATTGTTGTAAAATCATAATCTTTGTCTGTATCCCAATAAGCAATACTTATTGCCCATCTTTGGCTTTCCGGCAATACATCTGGTACAGTTAAAGTAATTGTATCACCGTCATATCTGATAGACTGCAGTACCAAATCTTCAAACATCATAGCTTTTGAACGGCTTAAACAATAATCAGATGGTGTTCCTCCTAATTGTACAGATTCATTATAATTTGCCTGTGATATTACATCGTGGTCTGAAATACTTACTTGATACTGTTCGGGAACGTCTGTTCTAAGTGGCTCTGTCCAAGTAACTTTTCTTCCGAAGTAGTCATATAGTGTTTCATCAGCATTAATTCTCTCGCTCTTGTCAATTAATCTTACAAGCACCGATGATGCCTCTGCTCTTGTAAGTAAGCCGTCATCTCTGAAAGTGCCGTCATCATAACCACTTAGAATACCTTTTGCATAGGCTTGAAGAACATAAGGCTTGTATTCTTCTTTCATTCTGTCATAATCGTTAAGCTTTGCAATGTAAGTTGAAGTATCGGCTACCGGTTCTTCCTTGAGGTATTCGACCGCACGAGTGATAACTTTAGCCATCTCACCTCGAGTGCAAGGGATTCCTACAAGTTTAAACTTTGTATCTTGTTCTGTTATTAAGCCAAGCTCAAATGCTTTATCAAGATATGGAACAGCCCAAGAGCTCCACTTACTGTTCCAAGTATTTTTTACTGTTGGAGCATTGCTTTCGTTAAGCTCACCGCATATTAAACAAACAACTGTTTTTATAAATTCTTCTTGTGTAATTTGGTTATCCGGTCTGAATGTACCGTCCTCATATCCTGAAAACGCATTAAGTTCGGAAATCTTATTCACATAGCTTGAATACCAAGCCGATTGATTTACATCAGAGTAATTTGCAGCCAATGCAGAACTGCAAGATACAAGTGTTACTGCAGATAGAAATGTTGCTAAAATTTTCTTTTTCATAATGAATTCCTCCTTTTTCTCTATTTCTTTTATTAACTATATTATACCATAAATGTATTACTTTGTCAAGCTATTTTTTGAGGTTTTATCTTGTTTTTCGACCGTTTTGTCTTTCTTTTTCTGACATATTTAATCATCTGTTCTTATGTTGTTTGAACTTAGTTCAAATGGAATATCAAAAGTTTTTGGAAGAATACTTCTAACTGTAACAGGTTGCATTCTTATTCTTCCGGCAATCGAATACTTTGCCGGAGATTTCTGTATATCTGATTTATCAATAATGATTTGATATTGAAAACTTCCGTCATCGGCATATTTCTCATAATCATTATTCAGTTTCATATCTTCGGTCAAATATGTTTTAAATTCTCTCTGTGCTTTTTCTGTATCCATAACGGAGTTATGCTGCACCCAATCCATATCTTGAACAGCCATAGTAACCGATATATTCAAAGCTCGGGATATATCGGTTTCTACACTTTCTTTTACTGTGAATATGTGATAATACTCCATTGTTATAAATAAGGCTATTCCGAAAATGAATATTGCAGCTATAAAACCAATACCTGAAAAAGCGGCTTTTTTATAATTAAATAAGTTTCTCAAAATCAAAACCACCTTAATTATTTTTTTCTTCGATTGCAATTCTCAAAGCATTAAGTTCTTCGCTGACCTTTTGAATAGCCTCTTGAGTTTTTTCAAGATTTACACTTTTTAATTTACCTTTATTGCATCGTGTAACAATTTTATCAATATTTTTGTTAATGTCTCTAAGCTCTGATGTGAATTTTCGGATATCTTCACTTGGTAAGGCATAAACGTTAGAGTTTCGTATTGCTTGTCTGACGAAATCACTTCGTGAGATTTTTAATGTTTCTGCCTTTTTAATCATTATTTCAATATCTTCAGGTGATACTCTCATCTTTAAAAATTTTGAATACTTTGCCATTTTAAATCAACTCCTTATAATTTTCAACTGTGTTCATTTAGATTTTTTATTTCCTGTCGCAATTTTTTCAATTCTTCCCATACCTTTGTAATTTCGTTTTTCGTGTCCTCGATATGTACACATTGCAACTTTCCCATATTGCAGAGTATCGCAATCTGATTTACATTGATACCGATTTTACGAAGTTCTGAGGTAAGCTGTTTAATTGCTGTATTATCCAACGTTATTATCTTCTGATGAAGTGCTGACTGTATTACATATTTACTGCGTGTCATTCTTAATTGACGTGCTTTTTCATCTATCAGTTCCAGTTCATCGTCTGATATTCTAACGTGAAAATCTGTACTCTTTTTCAAACTATCACCTCGCTTTTTATGGGTTTGGGCAATGCCCAATTTTTTGCACACTCAAACGGTGTGTGCCTGCCTTTGTGGATACAAAGGCGTATCTTGCCATACCATTTTCAACTCAATATTGAGTTGAAAAACAGCCTGTAAAATAGCAGAAAACAAAAGATGATTTTACTGCTGTTTTTGATTATTCAGCAAATTTATTATATTGTTTTTTATATCATCAACCGCTGTATCTGGGTAAAAGGTTTTGATTTCTTGCCATACGTCCATACTTGCCTCAACATCTGATGCAATCACATCTTGAGAAACGGTAGGAGAGTAGTATTTTGACAAGAATTTAGGCTTTATCGTAAATGATTTTAATTTTTTGTTTACTGACTTGCCGTATTTTTCCTCAAAAACTTCAACTACGATAATTCTGTCAAGCTTGTGAGCTTTGGAGAGTTCTCTAAGTTGATGAGCCTTATGTTCATCAAGATGAAAGCTATATTCATCTATGATTTTAGCGATAAGTGCTTGCTCAAAAACGGTTATGTAAGACAATTCTACTCCGGCACGAACCGATATTTGTTTATTGTCAATATGCTCTTTCAGTTGTGGTAACAGTGTGTCAATGCGAATAAGCCTTGCCACAGTATTTTTTGATACACCGTATTTATCGCCCACTTCTTGCACTGTATTTAACTTTTTCCCCGATGGGGAAAATGTCTCAAAATCCGCACCGTTACTAAGGATTTCGAGATTTTTTTCGATGTTTTTTATTAAGTCTGAACGCTTACCCTGTCGTTTGTTTACTGCCACATCAAGTGCGTATATATGAGCCTGTTGAGATATTGGCATTTCTGAAACACTACGTTGATTAGTGTTGCTGTCAAGCATTATCATCAATGCGTCATCATCGGTCAAATCAGATAATACAATACAGGGTACTGTTTTAAGACCTATTGCTTTAGCTGCTTGATTGCGATTATGTCCCGATAAAATTTGATATGTATTATCGTCAAGCTTTCTTATGAGCAACGGTGTAATAACACCACAAGCCTTAATACTATCCGTTAAATCATTAAATCTTTCTCCGGTATAAAGCTCAAACGGGTGATTGGGGAATGGATTTAGTGAATCAACAGACAGCTGAACAACTTTGCTATTGTCAAAACTGATTGTCGGTATAGATGCCTGTTTTTCTTTTTCGATTTCTTGAAAGTGTTTAGACATTTTTTCATAATCTCTTTTTAGTTCCATTACTTTTAACCTCCGGTTTCGTACAAATCGCTATTTACCATATTTTGCAATACAATATTTGACGTGAGTGGAATGTTGTATAATACGCTTATCCAATAAGCCTTTGGATTTCTGATTCTTTGTCTTTGCCGAGAATATGCAAGTAGACATACTTCAAGTTGTTCAGCTGTTATCTTCTTGAGATTATTTAAGACGGCATCATATTCGACAAAATCGCCCTCGATTTTGTATTTAGGGCGTGGAACTGTCATTACTTCAGCCATAATATTTACAACTTCATCAACAATATCACGTTCGGCATAGTCGATGAGATAGTCGTAATCAATTTGCTTTTTTATTTCATCTACTGTTTTTGTATATCTATCAATCCATTCTTCTTCAGTTTGAGTATCACTATTCTGTATATTATAATTATCTTGATTGATAGGATAGATATAATTAATATCAGTATTATTAATATTATTATAATTACATTTCGATTTTCGAAACTCTAGACTTTCGATTTCCGAAAGTCTTGTTTTTCGATTTTCGAAAGTCTTGTTTTTCGATTCCTCGAAAGCTTGATTTTCATTTTTCGAAGTGCTTGATTGTGATGTAGTATCCTTATCTTCAAGATCATAAAACTTTTTTAGATATATTATTGCAGGTCTTCCTTGTCCCTGTTTTACTCTTTCAATAAGACCGATACCTTTTTCACTGTCAAGCTCTGCAAGCATTTTTGTGGCTTTTTCAGTTCCGCAACACATTTGCTCCATAACATCATTCGTAGTAAAGAAAATATATGCTCTGTTGTCATCATCGAGCCAACCATTACGAATAGATAAACTCATTCGGTCAAGCATAAGACCGTAGAGTAATTTTGCACTGTCAGATACCTTTTTGAAAAACTGTGATGTTATAAGAATTTTTGGTATTCTGTAAAATGTAAATTGCTCTGCCTCACTGCCATAAAAATAATCAAATTGCATATTTAACCCTCCTTTTAAAAGATTTTGTTTTCCGGAAAATAAGTAAGACGTGGGAAGTCACATTATATCTTAAGATATACTCCGTCTTCATTGTGACCGAGCGGCGAATTACCGAAGTATCATTATTACTGATTTTCGAGTTGTGGCAAAGAGTTTCCCGTATTCTTTTTTCTTCTTGCACATAGTTCGCAAATGCGTGTACAGCAGACGGCTCGTCGAAAATCTTGTTTACTTAAATACCTTTTATTTAGTTTTCTGTGTTTGATTGCTCAAAATAACACATCAGAAATGTCCGATAGACATTTCTAATCTATCATCTTGATATAAATTTTTTGTAACAAAAAAGGGAGTAATAGTATCAGATGTACACTTACATCGTTTACTATTACTCCCTAATTTTTCAAAATAAAAAAGGTGACTTACAAAAAGTAAGTCACCAATTTGGTGCAGATGAAGGGACTTGAACCCCCACGTCGGTGACACTAGATCCTAAGTCTAGCGCGTCTGCCAATTCCGCCACATCTGCAAACAACATAATACATTATAGCAGTGAAAAGTTGATTTGTCAATACTTTTTTATAAAAAAATTAAATTTTTTTATTCTTTCAACATATTATGCGTTTTATCAATGATAAAAGTCATAGCGGACGGCACAACATTTATGACGGTATGTTTAGGATTGCCGCCGTATTCGCCGTCAAGGGTCCATTTAATATTCTCATCACATTCAAATTCAAAATACGAAGATTTTACAAACAAATATTCATCGCCGGAATTTTCGCCACGCATAAGATTAATAAGAATATTTTGAAATTCGATAAGATTAGTCGGACGTTTAAAAACGAGCATTTCAAACAATCCGTCATTCAAATCTACATTTTTAAGTTGTTTTGTTTTATGCAATCCCGCAACGGAGGTTGCGTTTAAAATCATGCATAGGAATATATCGCCTTCAAATTCGCCGTTATCGTATTTTATTTTAACGTGATAAGACGGAAGGGAAGAAAGCCGTTTCATACCCTCCAAAACATATGCGGTATGACCGAGAATGTTTTTTGCTTCCTGCGGTGTATCATAAGGAACATCGGTAAATGCACCGAATGCGGCAACATAGTTAAAAGTCGTACTGTTAAACTTACCGATATCGCATTTAAACGGAACGCCGTTTATGGCAATATCGGACGACTTCGCTATACTTTTCGGCAATTCAAGAGTAGAGGCAAAGTCATTTGTTGTGCCTGTTGGGATATATCCAAGACAAGGTCTTTTGTCGGCGTCAAATTCCATAAGTCCTTTTACTGCTTCATTTAAAGTACCATCGCCGCCTGATACAACGATTCTGTCAAAATTATCACCGTTATTTTTTATATAATTATATGCGTCCAAACGTTCTTGAGTCGGACGGACTGTAATATCATATTCGGCTTTGGCAAATTTATCGAGAATATCAAGAAGATGATTTTTTATTTGCCCTTTACCCGAATGTGGATTAAAAATAAAAAGCATTTTCTTTGTCATAGAAATCACCTCAAACTTTTAAGTATTTTATAGATAAATTATACCTTTCTAAAAGAAAATAGTCAAGAAAATACTTGCCATTAATGTAGTTTGCGTGTATAATATTACTATTATACAACAAATAGGAGGGGAAATAATTGCATATAGTAAAGGAAAAGAGATTTTATATTAATCTGCTCACAATAACAATACCGATTGCACTGCAAAATCTTATCAGTTTTGCGACAAGTATGATGGATACGATTATGTTGGGACGAGCAGACGATACGGGTGTGTTTTTGTCAGCATCATCGCTTGCAAATCAGCCGTTTTTCATTTTATCGCTTGTCTGTTTCGGCTTGGCGGGTGCATCAACGGTACTTAGTGCGCAATATTGGGGAAAACGTGATACTGCGTCAATACGGTCGATTTATTCGATTATATTAAAAGTTGCGTTTGTCATTTCAACATTTATGGCACTTGCGGTACTTATATTTCCGCAAGCCGTGATGGGGATATATTCAAACAATGATGAAATAATTGCGGCAGGAATATCATATCTGCGTATTATCGGTTTTGCATATATTTTGTTTGGTCTAAGCAATACGATGATATGCTGTATAAGAAGTATAGAGCTTGTGAAAATATCTGTTGTGGTAAATATTACATCGTTCTGTACAAACGTATTTTTGAATTGGGTGCTTATTTTCGGTAATCTCGGAGCACCGGCGCTGGGTATTCGCGGTGCGGCGATTGCAACGCTCACAGCAAGAATACTTGAATTTTTGATAGTAAGTATATACATTTTCTGCATTGACAAACGTCTTAATTTTAAACCTAAGCATTTGTTCTTGTTTGACAAGATATTTGCGCTTGACTTGTTTCAACACGGATTGCCTGTATTTATAAATGAAGTTATGTGGTCGCTCGGTGTATCGGCACAAGCGGCAATACTCGGACACATTAAATATTCAGCCGGTGACCCCGTTGCAGCCAATTCAATCGCGTCAATGGTGCAACAGCTTTCAACGGTTGTTATATTCGGTATCGCTAATGCAGCAGGAATTATAATAGGTAAATCTATCGGTTCGGGAAAAATCGAAAGGGCAAAGGTTGAAGCAAAAACATTAAAATATTTAAGCTATGTTATCGGCGTTATTGCCTGCGGAGTTATATTGCTTTTGAAGAATTTTGTTATCAATTTCTACACAATTCCGCCCGAAACAAGGGCACTTGCAAATGAATTGATGGTAACGATTGCGTTCATAACTATATTTGTATCGGTTTCATCTGTTACGATTGTCGGAATACTTCGCGGCGGAGGAGATACAAGATTTTGTATGTTTGCGGAAATTATTACGCTTTGGTGTGTTGCAACACCGCTTGCACTGATAGGTTCACTTTTAAGGTTGCCTGTACCGCTTGTACTGATTTTGATGAAAAGTGATGAGCCGTTAAAAAGTTTGGTGGCGGTCATTCGTATAAATAAAAATAAATGGATAAAATCGCTTGCAAGAGATTTTAACAGGGAGGAAGTATAATGAGAATACTCGGAATAGATTACGGTGACGCAAGAGTGGGAATTGCGGTAAGTGATTTGCTCGGCTTTATGGCACAAGGCGTAAGAACGATAAAAAACAGAGGTACCGAAAAATTACTGACCGAATTA
>OLOI01002840.1_pt1 | contig 11619 bp, 8 predicted proteins | sample 1672131 | NCBI WGS metagenome assembly OLOI01 (sample SAMEA3136651, study PRJEB25190) | human gut metagenome | reverse complement strand
TTTTTGCGTTCCGATGTCGGAAGTCGCTGAATCCGTGTAAGTATGCATCGGAACAGAATGGCACTCTTATTTTTCGATGCCTGAAGTCGCTGAATCCGTAGAAATGTGCATCGGAACAGGAGGACGCTCTTATCTTCCGATGCCTGAAGTCGCTGAATCCGTGTAAATACGCATCGGAACAGGAGAAATCTTTTATTCTCCGATGCCGCGAGAGACTAAATCAGATGCAGAAAGAACTCTCGGACATCAAATTTTCTCTTTTTTCTCAGTCTCGATGCCCTTGGTTGAGGTACAACCTGTTAGTAGACACGGAAATTTTTATTTTTCATTACTTTGGTACGGTGATACCTATTAGTAAACATGATATTTCCACTTTTCCATTCTTTAAATATGATCTCACCATTTGGAATCATTTTCCCCATTTTATTCCGTTTCACGTTGTTTGAAAAAGTGTCTTGCAATGTCCTCTATTTCATCTGTTCCCAGTGGCAGTGTAGATGTTTCTTCTGTAATCAGCAGGTTGTCTCCAACATAAATCCCTGATTTTCTATACTCTTTTATTCTCTGGACTGACTGCTTCAGATACATTCTGTCATCCATCATTCCTCGATGCTCCCAATATATTTCGCGACGATTGACAATATCCAGAATTGTAAAATCCGGATGCACAGTTCTCCCATTCATCAGTACAAATGGACACTTATATTTATAAGGTATTTCCATTTTATACAGGGTATCTGCAATATTCAGTTCAGATTTTGATCTCACGCGTTCTCCTTTATCTGTAAGATATACCGGCACATCTTCCGGAATAATTTTTCTGTCATAAGGTATTGACAGCCATTCTCTGATGTAGTCTTCATTCCCCGAATCCAACGCTTCCCGGCATCGCAGCATAAAAAAGTTCTTCTGTCCGATGCAATTTTCCGCTCCGGCAAAGAAGCTAAAATTCTCCTGCTCTAACCCAACTCAGTATCGGTGTATAAGCACCATCTCTCCAACCCATTTCCCGCTTCATCTACAAAATCCCTGTGGCACTCTCACCACAGGGATCATATATATGCATTTACGGAAGCTGTACATCGACGTGTTCCCACTGTAATTCAAGATGGTCCTGCGACCATATGGCACCACTGTAATCTTCTCCAAGATCTAAAAGTATATAGGAGCCTTCATCCAGCGAGATGGTTCGAAGATCTCTCGAAAGTCCCTCTCCTGTCCATTTGATGTAGGCCTCCCGAAGTACCCACTGTGTAAAAAAGGCTTTTTCAGGCTCATCTGCATCCAGGATCTCACGGATCATATCCTGTGGAACCATCCGTTCCAGCATCCGCTCATAATTTGCCTTACGATGCTGCTGCACATCGATTCCCACTTCCTGTCCGGCAAGGATACACATTACATACTTACCGGAATGAGTGATATTGTAATGGATTTTCGGCTGCAGGCTTAAAAATGGTTTTCCGTGCTCACCTGTCGCCCTTGGCTCTCTCTCAAGCTTCAGACCGTATTCTCTTAAAAGACCCGTTTCAAGAAGCTTTTCTCCGATCATATGCTCCATGTTTTTGTGTTCGTATTGCTGTGCAACCTCTGTAAAATAAATAACCGCCTTCATACTCCAGCCTCCTTTAGGAACCGGGACGGTTCCCGTTTCTTCTCATACTGCTGTCTTACGTAACACAGAGTCAGCTCTTTTCTGGCGCGTGTCATGCCAACATAAAAAAGTCTCCGTTCTTCCTCGATTGCCGCTTCAAGAACAGCTTTTTTGTATGGCATGCTTCCTTCATTTACATTGAGGATGTACACCCTGTCGTATTCCAGTCCCTTAACTCCGTGAAGAGTGGAAATCAGCACACCCTCCCGTTCTTTTTCCTGTTTACGTGCCTGTTCTTCCAGCTTCTGTGTATAATCCTCTATGTAATCTTCCCATTCTTTCAGGCTGTCCATGCCCTTCGTACTCTCGGTCAGCCGATCCAGAATTTCACTTAACTCTTCTGGTTTTATTTTACGATACTCTGCATATTCACGCAAGTATTCTTCATATCCCATACCTTTTCTGATAAAATTTATCGCCGCATATGGTGCCAGTCCTTTCAGAATCCGCAGGTGCGTCTCCAGTGTAGTAAGCCGGTCACACATCCAGTCTTTATCCTTATAATGTTCTTTTAGCTGATCAAAAGATATTTCCGGTGAAAGCGACAGGGCATCTCTCGCTATATACCGGTTCGGACGGTTCATAAATTCCAGAAAATTTTTCCTGCTTCTGTCCCCGTTTGCAAAACGCATATAAGCAAGCAGATTCCGACATATCCAGTGATGAAAAAGATTCGGCAGTTTTTCTTTCATATAGAATGGCACCTGCCGTTCCATCAACGCTCCGACCAGCCCTTCCGCCTCCTGATTGGTACGGAGAAGAAGTGCCGTATCTTTCAGATCATCTCCTTTTTCCAGCCTCTCACGAAGCCGCGCGACCACAGACAGATATTCTTCCCGCGGATTCTGGTATTCGCTTATAGTTACTGCGCTTCCTTCCTGATTCGGTGTTGAAAGATTCTTCTGAAATCTCTTTTTATTTGATCCGATCAGGCGAAGCGCCGAAGAAAGAATCCTGCCGCTACAGCGATAATTCACATCCAGTGTAACCGTCTCCGCCTTCGGATAATCTTTCGTAAAATTAAGCATGATCTCCGGTCTTGCCCCACGAAAATGATAGATGGACTGATCATCGTCCCCGACAATAAAAAGATTGTCCTGCGGTTTCGCCAGCATCCGTACAATATCATACTGAAGCTGGTTGATATCCTGAAACTCATCGACCAGAATGTACTGAAATTTATTCTGCCATGCCGCCAGAATGTCCTTCCTCTGAACAAAAAGCTCATAGCAGTAGAGAAGCATATCATCAAAGTCCAGCTTGCGCCGTGCCTGACATGTCTGACAGTAGCCACTGTAAATCTGTCGGAATACTTCGTCCGGGCAGCAGGAAGAATAATAATATTCCAGAGAAATCCGATTTCCCTTGACCACACTGATCTCTTTTGCGATTTCTTCCGGGAAGTCACCTTCTTCTGCCAGATCTCCACCATAATTCAGAATCAGCTCTTTTAAAATGCCGGACTTTTCTTCTTCGGACAAAATATTGGCTGCAGTAAATCCGTATGCCTGCCTGAGGATCCCATAAAACACTCCATGGAATGTACCAAACGTCACCCTTGTTGCAGACTGTCCGGTAAATTTAAGAAAGCGTTCTTTCATTTCTTTTGCTGCGGCTCTGGAAAAAGTCACTACCAGAATATTTTCCGGTGGAATCCTGCCCTCACCTGTCATATATGCAGTTCTCTCTACGATTACGGAAGTTTTCCCCGAACCGGGGCCTGCCAGAACCATCATAGGTCCTGACAGGTGGGCGATTGCCCTTGATTGAGATGGATTTCGTTTCATATTTATCAGCTGAGCTTTTCGATAGCTGCCTTTACACGTTTCAGTGTTTCTTCTTTACCGATGATCTCCATGATTTCTGTAGCACCTGCCGGTGTCATCTGTTTGCCGGATACTGCTGTACGCAGAGGCCACATTACATAGCCGTTCTTGTATCCTTTTTCTTTTACAAATGCGCTTAAGGACGCAAACAGCGGATCATTGGTATAATCTTCCTGAGCTTCCAGAACCGGAAGTACTTCTTTCAGGACAGCAAGAGAAGTTTCTTCGTTTGTTTTCATTTTCTTGTGGCAGTACATTGCAGAATCGTATTCCGGTACTTCTTCAAAGAAATCAATCAGAGCCGGGATATCCGGAAATGTCTCGATTCTTGTCTGAACCATACCTGCGATCTTGCGGAAGTTGTAATCTTTAGTGAGTACTTCTTTCATGTATGGAAGTGCTCTCTCATAGAATTCTTCCGGATCCATTTTCTTGATGTATTCGCCATTCATCCAGCGAAGCTTGGTGATATCAAATACAGCCGGTGATTTGCTGATGTGATGATAATCAAAAGCTTTGACCAGTTCCGGGAGGGAGAAGATCTCACAGTTGTCCTGCGGGCTCCATCCGAGGAGTGCAACAAAGTTTACGATTGCTTCTGTCACAAATCCCTGCTCCAGAAGATCCTCATAGGAAGAATGTCCGGAACGTTTGGACAGCTTCTGATGCTCTTCGTTTGTGATCAGCGGACAATGTACATAGACCGGAATATCCCATCCAAATGCTTCGTAAATACGGTTGTATTTCGGTGCGGAAGAAAGATACTCATTTCCTCTGACTACATGTGTGATTCCCATAAGGTGGTCGTCTACAACGTTTGCAAAATTGTAAGTCGGGTATCCGTCGGATTTGATCAGGATCAGATCCTCCATCTCCTCGTTATTTACAGTGATATCACCATAGATAACATCATGGAAAGTGGTGGTTCCTTCTGTCGGCATGTTGAAACGGATAACATGCGGTTCGCCTGCATCAAGACGCTTCTGCACTTCTTCTTTGGACAGGTGCAGACATCTCTTGTCATAGATGGAAATTTCCTTACCTGCAACAACACGTTTCATGGATTCCAGTTCTTCCGGTCCGCAGAAGCAATAATAAGCATCTCCCTGCTCGATCAGCTGTTTTGCATATTTCAGATAAAGACCGGATGCCTGTCTCTCACTCTGTACATATGGTCCGACACCGCCATCCTTGTCCGGTCCTTCATCATGAAGCAGTCCGGTGTTTTTCATGGTACGATAAATGATGTCGACCGCACCTTCCATATAACGCTCCTGGTCGGTATCTTCAATACGGAGGATAAAATCTCCGTCCTCGTGTTTTGCAATAAGATATGCATAGAGTGCTGTACGAAGATTGCCGACGTGCATTCTTCCTGTCGGGCTCGGTGCAAATCTGGTTCTGATTTTTGTCATCGTTCTTTCCTTCCTTTCAAAATGTAAAACCCCTGAGACACTGCTGCCTCAGGGAATACTTTAAAACTTATGCTTCAATACCTCTGCCTCTGAGATATTCGATCACATCTCCCACAGTTGCCAGCTCTGTAAGTTCTTCGGCAGGTATCTCGATATTGTACTCATCCTCAAGAGCCATTACCAGTTCAAAAAGGTCGAGAGAATCTGCTCCAAGATCATCTTTAAAAGAAGTGTCTGCGGTAATCTCACTTTCTTCGCAGTTTAACTGCTGCGCAATCATTTTTCTCATTTCTTCTAACATTGCTTTTCTCCTTTATCAAGTAACTTATCTCTGCTTTGATGTGCAAAGTATATATTCTGGAAAAGTATTTGTCAATAGATTTTCCAGATTTTAGAGAAGCCTTTCAGGCTCTTTAAACTTAATCTGTCTTGCCACGCTTAACGCAAGTCCCATCTCCGACATCAGGAACACGATTGAAGTACCTCCGTAACTGACGAACGGCAGTGTAACACCGGTATTTGGCATCAGATTTAATACAACCGCAATGTTAAAAATAACCTGCAGTGCAATATGGATAAAAATGCCGCTGACCATCAGAGAACCAAACATATCAGGTGCATTCTGTGCGATAAAAAACAACCGATACAGAAGGTATGCAAACAACAGTAAAAGAATGATTCCACCCAGGATACCAAGTTCCTCACACACGATGGAAAAAATCATATCATTCTGTGCTTCCGGTACGCTTCCGAGCTTCTGGATACTGTTGCCAAGCCCACGCCCGAGGAATCCGCCTGAACCGATCGCATACAGTGCCTGAATCGTCTGATAACCATCACCTGACGCAAAATCTTCCGGGCGTAGCCATACAAGAATACGGCGCAGACGGAAACTGGAACTCGTCTCAAGTGAAGAACTTAAGATCATGACAAAAATAATGATTAGCGCAACGCCTACCCCTGCCGCGATCAGGAAAGGTTTCACCTTCGGATGTGCAATGAAGATCAGTCCCATGGTGATACAGAAGATGATGATTGCAGTACTTAAGTTATCTGTAAATGCATATGCCAGAAATGCAAGTGCACTTCCGCTTCCCGCAAGAATCATAAATGCCTTGAGTGTTTTGATCTTCCTGCCCATATTGACGATCATATAGGACAGGCACACAATGACTGCAATCTTTGCGATCTCAGACGGCTGAAAGGACAGTGGTCCGAGATTCAGCCATCGTCTTGCACCATTGGCGGTTCTTCCGAGAGGTGTCTTAACCAGCATCATCAAAATGGCTGCCATTCCGTAAAGCACCCCGGTAAATTTCGTCAGAATATGATAGTCGATCTGCGAAATTCCAAGTGCTATGATAATGCAGCCGAAACTGATCGCCGCCTGTTTTTTAAAGTAATACATGTCATCGCCGTAGTTCAGCTCTGCCATGTAGGAACTGGTACTGTAAAGTATGACCAGACCAAAACATGTCAAAAGAATGATAACAGCGAGAAGACTGTAATCATAGTAATCTGTTTTCTTTTTTGTTTTTGGTTTTTTAACTGCTTTTTTTTCTCTGCTCATAATGTACAGTATAGCAGACTCCTTTTCTAACCGCAAGAAAAAACAGGGAAACGGCACACAATCCGTTTCCCTGTCTGTCACATCATTTTTGATTATTTGTCGCTGTCATTATCGATAGCTGCTGTCTCGATCACGAACTTGACATTTCCGTCCATGCCGGAGGATTTTCCACTGAAGGAAGTGTACGCGTTGTCATCAGAACGGATCGCATCGAAGCGGTCCATGAGATCCTGAAGATCATCTTCTACAAGGTCAGACAGTTTCCTGATACCTTCATCGTCAAATTTCTTCGTTCCGTCTGCAAGCTCTTTTGCACCGTCGGAAAGGCTCTTGATACCATCCTTAACCTGTGTGCTTCCGCTGCTGAGTGTTGCTGTTCCGCTTACAAGCTGCTGTGCACCGGATGCAAGCTGGGATGCTCCGCTTGTCAGTGTACCACTGTTTGCAGAAAGCTGGGATGCACCGCTTGTCAGTGTCTTGCCGCTTGTCTCAAGCTGTGTTGCACCATTCTTGATCGTCTTGTTGTTCTTTGTAAGTTTTGTAGCACCGGAAAGCATAGATTTGATAGCCTTTGTAATATCACCGTTATATGCTTTCTTAAGTGACTGTAACCCTGTATTAAGTTCAGATACCTTGGATGCAAGAGTATCCAGATTCTCACAGTCCTCGCCCAGATAAGTGTTCAACTGTGTCTGCAGTCCCGGAATAACTCCTGCATAAATGGTTTTTGCAGCTGTCGCAAGTTTATCTGCAAGGTTTCCCTTTACTAATGACGCCGCTCCATTATACATTGTAGCTACATCATTATTTTCGCCTTCCGTATTTGCCATAGCCGTCAGACTTTCATCAAGTGTTTTTGCAAGATCCAGTGCTGACGGTGTCGTTCCCGCTGCAGTTGTAGATGTTTCCGTATTTGTTTCATCACTTAACGATGCAAGTCCACTCTCAATCTGGGAAAGTCCACTCTGAAGCTGCGCCGCTGCATCACCAACAGCTGCTGCCTGTGCACTCTGTGTGCTGACTTCGCCTGCTGCCGCCTGTACTGCTGCTGCCTGCTCGCTCAAACCAGAAACCTGTCCGGCATGTGCTTCCAGGTTTGCCACACCTCCCTGTGCGGTAGCCACACCGCCGGAGATTGCACCGATTGCACTCTGTAAGGCACTGTTTACCGCTGCTGCTGTTGCTTCATCCATAGAGGAAGTATCAATACTATTTAAAATATCAATTGCAGAGCTTGCACTGTCCAGACCTGCGGAAATCGTGCCGGCATCTCCCTGAAGAGCATCTCCGGTTCCAGCTGCTGCACTGACTGCACTTGCTGCTGCATTTAACTGATCTGCTGCTGAAGTTCCTGCTACAGCTGATACAGAATCAGCTGCCGCCTGTGCAGTTGCAAGGCCTGCCTCAATCTGCTGGGTACCGGCTGTCGAAGGAGTTCCACTTCCGCTTGTATTACCGCCAGATGCTCCAGCCTGTGCCTGCAGCATCTGGTACAATGCATGTGCTGCCGGCTGCAGTTTTTTCACATTATCCACATAGCTGACTACGCCCTGTGCAAGTGCACCAGTCTGAGTTGCATACTGTTCAGTACTTTCTGCAAAATGATACAGACTTTCATCATTGTCTGGATTTGCGATCTGATTTATCAACTCCGGAAGTTTTTCTTTAATTGTTTTAACCAGACCAGCTACTTTTGTATTTAACTGATCTGTTCCATCAGCTGCATCTGAAAGACCGGTTCCAAATGGCTTCAATGCAGTCTGGAAAGATTTGATTCCCTTCTGGAGAGTAGATACTCCATCCACATAAGTCTTCACACCGGATGTCAGATTGTTGCTTCCTGCAACATACTGTTTTACACCACCTGCCAGAGTATCCGCGCCTGATGTATAAGAAGATACGCCACTGCTAAGTGTTGACGCACCACTTGACAGTGTGCTGACACCACTTGACAGTGTTCCGATACCGGAATCAAATTCCTGATATTTCTCATCGAGAGTAGATGCACCGTCTGAAAGTTCTTTGCTTCCATCAACCAGCTTAGTTGCTGCATCAGTCAGATCATCCATAGAATCTTTCAGGTCATCCAGTCCGTCTACATCATTCAGATCAAGAGAATTAAGAAGATCTGCCAGAGCAAATGTAAAAGTAGAACTCATGCTGAAATCTGTAACATCTGCTTCCATTGTAAAACCTTCCGGAATATCCAGATCAATATCTTCGTCTATACTCTTGAGATCAAGGCTGTCTGCCAGTCCCGGCATTCCGACGCCGATTGCGATGTTTCTCTGTCCGTCGGAAAGTACTTTACCATTGTCGATCGTAACATTTGTGAAGTTATCGGTAGGAAGAATCATTGCTGTTGCCATAACAAACGGCGCATATACATCAGTTGTTTTCTTTCCTACTTTTGTTTTGTTTTTGACGTTATTTGTGTAGTTTACTTCGATCTTTAAGTGACCGCTCTTGCCGCCGAGATCACTGGGACTTACCTGTACACCGTCCAAATAATATTTGATCTCCATAGATACAGGAAGATCTTTATTCGTAGTTCCCTGATAATAGATATCTTTGTCCTCTGTATTCCATGTCAGATTGGAACCATCCTGTTCAAAAGTCTCATCACCTTTGACATTCTTGATATCTTTCAGATCAGATTCATCACTTAAATCTCCTGCTGATGCAGAGTTTTTCAGCCAGTCGGATACTGTAATATCTTCCGGTGTTCCGTCTGCTGCCGCATTTACATATACGGTCTCTTCTTTTGAAATATCTGTATCTGCCGCAAGTACCGGGCTCACACCCATTACCATTGTCATTCCTACTGCCACAGAAGCTGCCACTACTTTTTTTCTGTTTCTGTTCATGTTCTACGACTCCTTTTCCAGCCATTGGCTTCATTTATATGTTTCAATCATCATGTACGTGTTTTGTTATTTCTTATCCGGTAAAAATCCTTTGGATGTATGAACAATGATCGGGTCAAATACCATAAACATTGCCGGCAGAATCAGCAATACTACGATCGTACTGATCACCGCACCTCTTGCAAGAAGGGTACAGATGGAACCAATCATATCAACCTGTGAATAAAGGGCAACACCGAATGTTGCGGCAAAGAAACTGCATCCACTGACAATAATTGACTTCATAGAGAATTTATGTGCAATGGAAATCGATTCTTTCTTTGTCTTCCCGAGGTGCCTCTGTTTCTGGTAATTACTTGTCATCAGGATCGCATAGTCAACAGTTGCTCCCAGCTGGATCGCGCCAATAACGATACTTGCCACGAATGGAAGTGTTACTCCCTGATAATAAGGAATCGCCATGTTTACAAAAATCGCAAACTCAATAACTGCCAGAAGGATGAACGGCAGTGAGATTGATTTGAATACAAACAGGATGATCACAAAGATTGCTGCCATGGAGAGAATATTTACTCTCTGGAGGTCTACGTCTGTCGTATCCTGAAGGTCTTTCATCAATGGTGCTTCACCGATGACCATAGATTCCGGACTGTAAGATTTGACGATCTCCTGAATCTTGTCAAGCTGTGCGTTACATTCATCTGTTGCTGATGAATATTCAGAGCATACAAACTGCACTTCATAATTATCGGATTCAAGCATTTCCCTGATATTTGACGGAATCATGGATTCCGGGAAAGTCGGTCCGATCAGGGAGTTCATACCCAATGACCATTTTACACCGTCAACTTTATCGATCTTGTCAAGCATCTGTGTCTTCTGTTTGCTGTCCAGTCCTTTTTTCAAAAGCACCATATGTACGGTACTCATATCGAAGTCTTCTTTCAGTTTGTCATTGGCAACATTACTTGCCAGTGTAGACGGAAGAGATTTATCGATATTGTAATAGATCTGTGTATGGTTATTTCCGTAAATTGCAGGACACAGAAGTACGAGAAAAACAATCAGCCATACTTTATAATGTTTTGTAATAAATGCAGATGGCTTATCGAGATTGCTAAGTAACAACTTATGTCTGGTCTTTTCAATCGGTCCATCAAATACCAGTACCAGTGCCGGAAGAATTGTTACGCAACAGATAACTCCGACTAATACACCTTTTGCCATTACGATACCGAGATCTCGTCCCAGTGCAAATGTCATAACACACAGTGCCAGGAATCCTGCGACGGTTGTTACAGAACTTCCTGCAACGGACTTGAACGTGTTGGATATCGCATGTCCCATGGCTCTTTCTTTATCACCCGGGAATCTTAGTTTATTTTCCTCATAACTGTTCAGCAGGAAAATGGAATAATCCATTGTAACACCAAGCTGTAATACCGCGGTCAACGCTTTTGTAATATATGATGTCTCACCGAGGAAAATATTACTTCCCAGATTATATAAAATCGCAAGTCCGATACTTAACAAGAACAAGAACGGAACTACAAAAGATCCTGATGTAAGTTCCAGCACAATCAGACTTAATACCGCTGCAATGACGACATATATTGGGAGCTCCTGCATTGCCACGTTCTTAATATCGGTTACAACACCGGTCATACCGGCGATAAAACACTGCTTACTTGCAATCGATCTAAGTTCTGTGACTGCATTCATTGCATCATCGGAAGATGTTGTATTATCGAATAACACTAACATCATCGTAGCATCTCCCTTGAAGAATGATTCTCTCAAATCCTTCGGAATCATTTCTACCGGGAGACTGATGTCTGCCACATCGTCATACCAAAGAACGTCTTTGACATGATCGACTTTTTCAAATTTCTCTTCCAGTTTCTGTACATCTTTCAGATCCGTATCTTCTACTACGACCATGGAGAATGCTCCCATGCCATATTCATCTACCAGAATATCCTGTCCCTTAACCGTCTCAAGATGCTCCGGCAGATAACTTAACAGATCATAATTTACTCTTGTCTTAGCCATCCCGATGATTGACGGAATTATTAACAAGAATCCGATAAGCAGAATTAAGATCCTGTGCTTGGCTATCCATTTACCTACCTTAACCATGATGTCCACTCCTTTATTTATGACCGGTAGTCATTTTTATTACACTGGAACTATACTCCCACAAAAAACAATAGTCAACACTATTTTTGACCTTTTTTGACTTTTGGTCATTTTTTCGTTATACTAAAGAAGATGAAAGGAGAAATTA
>OLOI01002831.1_pt1 | contig 11663 bp, 8 predicted proteins | sample 1672131 | NCBI WGS metagenome assembly OLOI01 (sample SAMEA3136651, study PRJEB25190) | human gut metagenome | reverse complement strand
AAAAAGGGATCTGAAAGTCTTGATTTTACTGGGCTGAAGATTCCGAGAGATTATATAAAAGATAAGGAGGAAACAGAATGAAACAGAAAAGAATCAGCGATTACGGATATCGGATCGGACACCATGAAAGCGGGCCGCGAAACAAAATTACGGATGTACCGGGGGTGCGGGTAGGCCATACGACGGTGGAAGACGGAAATCAGCATACCGGTGTGACGGTGATTGTACCGGGAGAGGGGAATCCGTTTCTAAAGAAATACCTGGCGTCTGCTTACGTGCATAACGGTTTCGGAAAAACATGCGGTCTTGTACAGATACAGGAACTCGGAACTCTCGAAACGCCCATTGCCCTGACCAATACACTGAATGTCGGAAAAGTGGCGGATGCCATGATTTCATGGATGATACAGCAGACCAAAAAAGAAGGGGAAGATGTTTTCTCCATCAATCCGGTTGTCGGAGAATGCAACGACTCGAGGATCAATGAGATTGGGAACCGGGTAGTGGGGGAAAAAGAGCTGTATCAGGCACTGGAGCAGGCGGATACAGACTTTGCGGAAGGAGCTGTCGGTGCCGGAACAGGAACGATCTGTTATGGACTGAAAGGGGGAATCGGATCGTCATCCCGCACGCTGGTACTTGATGGAAAAACATATACCATCGGTGTACTGGTACAGTCGAATTTCGGGGCAACCAGAGATTTGAAAATCAGTGGAAAACCGGCAGGGGAGAGGATCCTGGAACAGATCCGGAAAGAAGAATGCGGAAGCAGCGCCGAAGACCGGGGATCCATCATGACGGTTCTGGCGACGGATCTTCCGGTATCGGAGCGGCAGTTGTACCGGATCATCCGCCGCTGCGGAGTCGGAATCGCCAGAACGGGAGCCTATACCGGTCACGGAAGCGGTGAAATCATGATCGGATTTACAACGGCAAACCGCGTGGATACAAAGAGTACATGTGAAGTGGAAGCGTGCGCCCGGATAAAAGAAGAAAAAATCAACGAGGCATTTGAAGCTGCGGCAGAGGCTGCGGAAGAAGCAATCCTGAACTCTATGGTAACCGCAAAGGAAAAAAGAGGCCTGGACGGAGCCAGATACCGCAGCCTTGCCGAGTTTCTGGAAAAACCGGGATTTCTGGAATAAATCATTTTTCCAGAACCATACGCCCCAGTTCAGAGATTTCGCATCCGCCCTTTGTGCGGTGCACGATGAGATAACCGGCGGAAGAAAGCTCTCCTAGCACGGTGCGCAGAGCCGCTTCGGATACAAAGGTTTCTCCGTCGGCCAGTCCGTTTTTGATGGCCAGGCGGCCTGCTTTCGGATGCATCGATACGAAAGAGAGAACCTGATATTGAAGATCGGTGAGGGAAACATCAGCCATCTGGCGGGAGCGGAGGTACGTCGGCAGGTCGGAAAGCTGCAGCTTATGACTGTTGTACCGGGTAAACAGGCTGCAGGACAGATTGTACAGCTCATGAATATTTCCGGGGTACGCATACTCCTTCAAAAAGCGCAGAAGCCCTTCCGAAAAGATCCGGTCGCAGGTCATATCGGAATTGTGGAAAAACTGAAGCAGAAAGTAATTGAGAAGATCAGGAATATCCTCCCTGCGTCTGCGGATCGGGACGGTCTGAAGCTCCGAAGCACTTAAAAGATGAAAAAGCTCCCGCAGGAAGGTTCCTTTTTCTACTTTTTTGTAAAGGTTATCATCTGCAATGGCAATGATCCGCACATCGAAACGGTGTGTTTCCGGTGCGGAAAAGAAATTTCCATAAACATTGGTAAGAACATTGACCAGCAGATCCTGAATGGCAAGCGGGAAACGGTCCACCTGGGAAAGAACGAGTGTGCCATGGTTGGTTTCGGCAAGGAGCCGGAGCAGGGAGGCTTCGGTCAGATTATTTCCCGGAGAGTGAAGAACGGAAAACGGATAATGGTGGCGACGCGAAAAATTGTGGATTGCACGTGCGAGTGTCCGGCGCTGTGTACCGCTTTCCCCCTGGATCAGAATCGGAAAATCAAAAAGTGCAAGATGTCTGACCTGCGTCATCAGATTCTGGACGGAATCTGCGTGGGAAAGGGAAAGAGAAAATGTACGGGAGGAAGCAAAAAAAGTGCTTTCTTCCGTTTTCTCTTCTTCAGCTGCCGGTGCCTCCGTGGATCTGCCCCCGGGAAGAAACGCAAGGAAAACAGGCTCTGTATCCGGAAACACCATAGAAAGAACGCTTAACGTAATCTGTGTCTTCTGATCCGAAAGGAGAATGGTCCAGTCGCCGTTGCGGTCGAAAGCAGTATCTGCGTAGGCAGGCGGAAGACATTCCGAAAAAGGCTGCCCTTCAAAATTGGAGGAGGGAAGAGAGAAGGCATGTGCAAATTTAGCGTTCATAAACTGAATGCGGCCATCCGCGCCAAACAGACAGACGCCAACGGGAAGAGAGAACAGGATCACCTGCATGAGCTGTTCGGTCTGCACATAATTGGTATAGTAGGTTTCTGAGGTCTTGACGGTGTGAAGAATTTGATTGACGTAATTGCGCGATACACGGTTTACGGTCTGCAGAGGAATGTTGAAATATTCGCAGAGCTGTAAAATAGTAGAAATATCGATGATACGGTTGCCGATATCCAGCACATTCGGAATGCGGGAAGGAACGAGCTGCGGCTCGCCGGCGGTAATGGCAAACTGAATGTCAGACTCGGTATCCTTGCATCCGGGATAAAACGGAACAAAGTCATATTGTGTGATGCCGCATTCCTCAAGCTGGGAAATGACATCGAGAGTGGAGGATTTATCGTCGTTTACCAGATAGACACGTTCATGCGGCGGAATCTGAATGATTTTATCCAGAAACATATGGTTGAAGACACGGTCGCAGGCGAGCTGCAAAATGGAGGAGTCGATGGTAAGCGGAAAGGTTTCCAATGCACGGGCGGTTGGAAAAAGGACGCACTGGTATCCCCGGAAGAGAGAGGGGTCTGTGGCCTGTTCCCTTAAAAGGGTATTGAAGGTGAGATATTCACCGAGCACGGAGTGAAGATAAGACTGAAATTCGGAAAGCATTCGTTTCCGGGAAGAAATGATCAATACGTTGCCAAGTTTTTGCGTTCTGTTCATAAAGGATCCTCTTTTCCTGCTAAAAAGTGGTAATGGGTTAAAAATTAGGATAATTATACCATTTTTGACGAAAATAAACAACCTAAATGCAAAAATACAAAAAAGAAAAGAAAAAAACAGGAAGAATGCTTTGACATAGTGACGCATTACATCTATAATTCCGATTAAGCAAAGGGGCTGTAAAAAAAAGTTATCAGTGCAGATATCGAGGGCTGTGCCGGAGTGGCACTGACCGATGAAACACATAAGAAGGAAAGCGTATACCAGAGATTTGCAGAGGAGATGACCGAAGAGGTCGTTGCGGCATGCGAAGCAGCACATGAAGCGGGCGCGGATGAGATTGTCGTAAAGGACGGTCACGGAGATGCATCCAACATTGACCCGCTGAAAATGCCGGAGTATGTCACCCTGATCCGGGGAAAGAGTGGTCATCCGTATAATATGATGTATGGTATCGACGACAGCTATGACGGCGTACTGTATCTTGGATACCATGCACCGGCAGGAGATCCCAATTTTTCGATCAGCCACACATCGACAGGAAACAGCCTGTATATTCATCTGAATGGAAAAGTGATGAGTGAGTGCATGCTGAACAGCTATACAGCAGCATCACATCACGTACCGGTGCTGTTCCTTTCCGGAGATGAAGAGATCTGCCGTCAGGCCAAAGAACTGATTCCGGGCATTACGACAGTGGAAACGAAGCATGGTGTCGGTGCGGCAACGTGGTGCAAAGCGAAAGAAAAAGTGATCTCCGAAATCCGGGAAGGAGTAAAAAAGGCAGTTACCGGACAGAAAAAAGAGTGCCAAGTGGCCCTTCCTGAGCACTTTACGTATGAGGTAACCTATAAAGACTGGAAAAAAGCGTACACGATGTCGTTTTATCCGGGAATGCAGAAGGTAGATACCTTCACAAATAAGCTGGAGACAGACCGCTGGATGGATATTGTCACAGCACATTGCTTTGTTGTATATTAAGAATATAAATCTGACAGAAACCCAAAGAAAAGAGGATAAAACAATGGATATAGAAATGTTTGGTAAGCTTTCCGATGCATTTGGACCAAGTGGATTCGAGGAGGATGTCATCCGTACCATAGCAGATTACTGCAAAGAATTTGATGTAGAAAATGACGCAATGAATAACCTGTATGTGCGGATGCCGGGAACAAAGCAGGATTCCCGTCCGGTCATCCAGCTGGATGCCCATCTGGACGCATGCGGTTTCATGGTACAGAATATCCAGGACAACGGATGCCTCGGCATTATCATGCTTGGCGGCTTCCACCTGACCAGCCTTCCGGCACATGCGGTATGGATCCGCACCAGATCCGGAAAGATGGTACATGGTATTATCTGCGCGAAACCGGTTCATTTCATGACAACAGCAGAACGCAACAGCCAGACTCTGGAAATTGAAAAAATGTATGTGGATGTCGGAGCAACCAGCCGCGAGGAGGTTGAAAATGTTTTCGGAATCCATATCGGCGATCCGATGATGCCGGATGTGACCTTTGAATACGATGCAGAGCATGAAATCTGCTTCGGAAAAGCATTTGACAACCGTGCCGGCTGCGCGTGCATCGTAGATACGATGAAACAGCTGGAAAAGGAGCAGGCTTCTCTTGCAGTTAATGTTGTCGGTGCCTTTGCGGCGCAGGAGGAGGTCGGAACTCGCGGTGCTGTGGTAACGAGCCAGATTGTAAAACCGGATCTTGCCATTGTATTTGAAGGATCTCCTTCCGATGACTTTTTCATCAGCGCAGGACAGGCACAGGGCTGCATGAAGAAGGGTGTTCAGATTCGTATCCTGGACAACAGCTATATTTCCAATACGCAGTTTATTTCACTGGCCGAGGAAGTGGCAGCAAAATGCGGAATCAAATACCAGGAGAGTGTAAGAAGAGGCGGAAGTACAAACGCAGCAAAAATCAGCGTGACAGGAAAAGCAGTTCCGTGTCTGGTGCTTGGTGTTCCATCCCGCTATGCGCACAGCCATTACAATTTCTGCGCAAAAGAAGACCTGGAGGCAGCAAGCGCAATGGCAGCCAATGTCATTCGTGCTTTAGATGAGGAAAAGATCCGTCATATCTGCCATCAGGATGTACTGTAAAATATTCGATAACGAAAGAAAAAGCATGCCGGAAGCGGGTTCACAGGAAAGGTGAAGCCGTTTTCGGCATATCTGGTAAAAAAGGAGAGTTTACAAGTGAGAAAACCGATCATTGGAATCTTGGGAAATACGTATAAAACACAGCCGGGACTTTTTTCAAGTGCGGAGAGAATGTATGTCAACAGCGATTATATCGAATCAGTTCTGAATAACGGCGGAATTCCTATGGCAATTCCGGCAGTTGCCATGAAAGCGGATCCAGAAGGCATACTTGCTGTGTGCGACGGCATTCTGGTTCCCGGCGGAGAGGACTTAAATCCGTGGTATTATGGGGAAGAGCCAAAACCGCAGATCCAGACGATCCGTCCGGAGATCGACGAGGCCTGGTTTGCACTTGGACGGGCAGCAAAAGAGATGGGAATGCCTATGCTTGGCATCTGCAAGGGAATTCAGTTTTTAAATGTCCTGTGCGGCGGTGATCTGTACCAGGATATTTATACACAGAAGGAAACCACAATTTTGCATCTGCAGTCCCTGGAGCGGTCGTATCTGCATCACCATGTGGAAATTAAAGAGGGAACCCATCTGGCAGAAATCCTCGGGGCAGGCACCCATGCGGTAAACTCCATGCATCATCGGGCAGTCCGTACGCCGGGAGAGGACATCCTGGTTTCAGCAACGGCGCCGGATGGTACGATCGAGGCGATTGAAAGCAGCAACGGACAGATTGTGGGCGTACAGTGGCATCCGGAAGGGCTGATTCACACAGCGCCGGAGATGAACCGTCTTTTTGCGGATCTGGTAGAAAGAAGCTGCAGATACAGAGAAAAAAGGTAACGATTTGGAACCATGTAAGAGAAAAGAAAAACCGGGATGGGACTTTTGAACCGTTACGAAAAAATGAGAATGGATAAAGATGCGATTCCAAAAGCAGAGAGCAGGAATCGTTCGGGAGGCAAAAAAGAATGAACAGAACAATAAGAGTATCGGCGGCAGGTGATATTCTGATTATGAAACGGCTTCTGCCGGGATATCAGGATGTTTTGCCGATTCGCGAATTTCTGATGCAGGGAGAGGTTCGGATGGCAAATCTGGAAACAACGATATCGGACGGCAGCTGTTACGCATCGGCGTACTCCGGCGGAACATGGCTGACGGCAGATGCGAAGTGTCTGGAAGATACCCTACGTTACGGTTTTAATTTTCTTGGGATTTCGAATAATCATACGATGGATTATTCCTACGAAGGACTTGCATCTACGATCAGCGAACTGAAAAAAAAGGATGTGGCATATGCCGGAGCAGGCAAAAATCTTTACGAAGCATCGCGTCCTGCCGTTCTGGACACAACGGCGGGACAGATTGCGGTGATTGATATCTGTTCTACCTTTGAAAATGCAGCCAGGGCGGGAAGCCAGACGGAACGGCAGCCGGGCAGGCCGGGCTTAAATCCGCTGCGTTTTTCGGAAAAATATACCATTACGGAGAAACATGCGCAGGATCTTGCAAAGATTGCAGAGGTGACCGGAATCAACGGACTGCGGGATCTGCACCGGCAGGAGGGATTTATCGCTCCGCTTCCCGAGGGTGTCATGGAATTTGGCGGGAAAATGTTTGAAATTAGCAAGGATGGAACAGAGGGAAGAATCTCCAGCCCGAATCCGATCGATGTGAAACGCACCGTCGATGCAATCCGGGAAGCAAAGATGACATGTGAGGCAGTCCTGGTCATGGTACATTCCCATGAAATCCGCAAGGACAACGACGAGGAAGCGGATTATTTTCTGGAAGAATTTGCGCACGCCTGCATCGATGCGGGCGCCAGCGCGGTGATCGGGGGCGGAACGCATCAGCTGAAGGGAATCGAACTGTATCATGACTGTCCGATTTTCTACTGTCTCGGAAATTTTATCTTTGAAAATCAGTATGTACGCCTTCTGCCTGCAGACTACATGGAAAAATATGGTCTGAATATTCATACAGCAGCATCCATCGGAATTGCCAGGCGGCAGGAGCAGTCCTCGCATTCTCTCTATGAAATTCCTGAGGTCTATCGGAGCGTGCTGCCGTATTTCGAAATCTGTCAGGGAAAATGCACACATCTGGAGCTGCTGCCGGTCGAGCTTGGTATGGACAGGGAAAATGCAGAAAAAAATATTCCGTATGTGGCAGACGAAAAAACAGCAGAAAAAATTGCAGAATATCTCACCCGCGTGAGCAGGAGATATGGAACAGAATGGGAATACAAAGAAGGAAGGATTGTACTTCATGCGTAAAAAATGGGAAATAGAAGACGAATACCGAAAGTTTTGCCGGAACAACAAAGAACTTGCGCTGCAGACGCTGCGGGAGCTGACACTGACCCCGACGGAAACGGGAAAAGAGGAGCAGAGAATCGCATACTGTGTGGAGTGGATGAAACGGCAGGGCATGGAATCGGTTCATACGGATGAGCTTGGAAATGTAATCTGGGAGTATCGGCCGGAACAGGAAAAGAAGGTTCTGTATACGGCGCATCTGGACACCGTGTTTTCGCTGGAGGAACCGCTGGAAATCAAAGAAGACGGAATGATCTGGCGTTGTCCCGGTATCACAGACGATATCGTGAATGTCGTGATGCTTCTGATGGCGGCAAAATACGTTCATGAGACAGAGCCGGAACTTCCCTGTGGTCTGATTTTTGCAGCGGATCTGGGAGAAGAAGGGCTTGGCAATCTCTGCGGCGTCCGCGCACTTGTCGACCATTATGAAGAAAATCTGTGCGGAATGGCAGCCTTTGATCTGTATCGGGATAAAATGTATCCCATCTGCATCGGATCTGTCCGATATCGGATTTCGGCAAAAACAAAGGGCGGTCATTCCTTTCTGAATTTCGGAAGAAAAAATGCCATTGCAGAGCTTGCGGGCCTGATCGGAGAGCTTTACCGTTTTCAGACGGATGCAGCATCTCATACGACATACAATGTGGGAAAAATAGAGGGAGGAACCTCCGTCAATACGATTGCGCAGGATGCCTCCATGCTGTTTGAATTCCGTTCGGAAGATTACCGGAGTCTGGAAGCCTGCGAAACATATCTGGAGGAGACCATAGCAGCACGCCAGAGTGAGGAGGTACAGTATTCCTGTGAGCTCGTCGGAAAGCGGCCGTGCGCAAGAGAAACCGATCCTGTCCAGATGGCGCGTATGACGCGGTGTGCACAGAAAACGCTGAAGGCAGCCGATGGGGAAGAGCCGGTATGCTCCGAAGCATCCACAGACTGTAATATCCCATTGTCGCGGCATATTCCTGCCATCTGCGTTGGTTTCTGCCGGGGCGGGGGAGCACATACCAGAGAAGAATGGCTCGATGCCGCCAGCGTAGAAGATGGCATGTGTGCAGCAGCAGCACTCGTATGCCGGCTTCCCTGGATGTGCTGTGAGAGCAGAATCGTTGTAAGGGACGGGATAGAGGATCAAAAAGAGAGAGAAGAAATCCGGCAGCTGCTGGAGCTGTGCGATCAGGATTTTGTTCCGCCGCTTTCCCACCGCAACAGTACATCCCAGACGAACTGGGCCGAGACAGAAGAAAAGACGGATGGAATTGCAGAATATCTGGAGAATATCTGCAGTCAGCATGTGGTGCTGTGGAAGGAAGAGGGAGTTGTGCGGGCCTTTATGACCTGGAAGAATCATTTTAACTGTGAGAATCTGGAAGCATATCCGGATTCCTGCTATCTGACCACCCTCTGCGTCTGGCCGGATTACCGGGGACAGGGAATTTCGGAGGTAATGTATGCAGAAGCAGAAAAGGACATCGCGGCAAAATTTCCGGGAAGCCGGATTACTCTCCGTACCTGGTCTACAAACGGGGCACAGGAGCATATTTTGGACAAACTGGGATATGGTCTTGTCAGGCGGCTGAAGGATGACCGGGGAGAAGGAATTGATACGGTTTATTTTGTAAAAAAGGAAGAAAACGACAGATAACATGGTGCTTGCAAATCGCAGCTTATAGTGTCATAATCGGAAGCATAAGACAGCAAAAGGAGGGCTATAGCTATGCCTTGTACAACCATTTTAGTTGGAAAGAAAGCATCGTATGACGGTTCCACCATGATCGCGCGAAATGACGATTCCGGTGCGGGTCATTATACATCGAAAAAATTTGTGGTGATTCACCCGGAGGAGCAGGCGAGAACATATAAAACCGAGATTTCTCATCTGACCATCGAGCTTCCGGACAATCCGATGCGGTACACTGCAGTGCCAAATGCAGAAAAAGGCGAGGGTGTCTGGGCAGCAAGCGGCGTAAATGCAGCGCAGGTCGGTATGACTGCGACCGAGACAATCACATCGAATCCGCGTGTGCTGGGGGCTGATCCGCTTGTTGTTTATCAGCCGGCGGAAGACGGAAAAGAAGAGGTTCCGGGCGGAATCGGCGAGGAGGACCTTGTTTATATTGTTCTTCCTTATATTAAAAGTGCCAGGGAAGGTGTCAAAAGACTGGGCAGTCTGCTGGAGCAGTATGGTACATACGAGATGAACGGCATTGCATTTCAGGACCACGATGAGATCTGGTGGCTGGAGACGATCGGCGGCCATCACTGGATGGCAGTGAAAGTGCCGGATGACCATTATGTAGCCATGCCGAACCAGCTTGGCATCGACCATTTTGATCTGGAGGATGCACTCGGCGAGCAGAAGGAATATATGTGCTCAGCGGATTTGAAAGAATTTATTGAAACATATCATCTGGATCTTTCTATGGACGGAAATTTTAATCCGCGCGATGCCTTCGGAAGCCACGACGATTCCGATCACGTTTACAATACACCGCGTGCCTGGTTCATGGAGCGCTATCTGAACCCGCACACGAAAAAATGGGACGGACCGGATGCCGATTACACACCGGTATCCGATGATATCCCGTGGATGATGGTTCCGGAGAAGAAAATCACCGTAGAGGATGTGAAATATGTACTGTCCTCCCACTATCAGGGAACACCGTACGACCCGTATGCCGCATACGGCGATAAATCATGGAAGGGAGCATACCGCTCCATCGGTGTCAACCGGACCGATTTCCTTTCTGTCATCCAGATGCGCCCGGATCACAAAGGAGACAACGGCATTCTGCAGTGGATTGCGTTTGCGTCAAATGCGTTCAATGTGCTGGTTCCGTTCTACACCGATGTGACGACAACACCGGAGTATCTTTCCAACACAACGGGAGAGGTTTCCACAGATAACTTCTACTGGGCAAACCGCATGGTGGCGGCAATGGCAGATGCGTCCTATAAGTCTTCTATCTTCCACATTGAGCGGTATCAGGAAATTATCTGGTACCAGGCAGAACCGTATCTTAAAGATCCCTTCTTTTATTTTCCATGAACTTTCCAAGCGTAAGAAAGAAAATAAACTGATTCTCGCAAATCAACCATCTGATTTTAAACAATTTATCTGTCTTGGGTCAACCGCAAGAATCAAATCCATTGAAACCTTTAATTCTGCTTTAAAACGTGTATCCATCGCGCCCAGCCTTCCAGTCGTCCGAATGGGTGATCTCCGTTATATGTTTGCACAGTTCCTTGTAAATCAGGATTTTTCCATGGAAGCGATATCCGCTATTCTCGGCCATACGAAACTGAGTACCACACTAAACTTCTGCAGTATGTTCCCCAATGAAGAGCCAAAGATTGGCACAGTTATTGGTGATTCCTTAGATCCGTTTTTAAGAACCAGAATACCAGGATACAAAGGAGCATACTGATGAGCAGAAAAAAGACCTATCCAATACCTGATGTAAACAAGACATTTTTTTATGGCAATGTTGTTTCTGGAAGATCTATGGGGGATGTGGTATATTTGAAATCCAGAAAAAACTATAGTTTCCGTCTTTTCCTTATTTTTGAGTCAGGTAATACAAAAATAGTACAACGCAGCGGCTATCCCGACAAGATACTTACCCGGCAGAAAAGGGATGAGACACTTATGCAGATTTCCAAAGGAACCTTTGTTTCATTTTCTTATTCCGTCAGAGAATTTTATGATTACTGGCTGTATTACCATATGATCCATGATAAACATATTACTTACAATACTTTTATCATGTACCGCAATCTCATAATGAACTATATCAATCCTGTTATTGGTGCTAAATGGCTAAATAAACTAAAAAGGGAAGATCTGGTAAAAGTCTTGCATAAAATTTCCTCTAAAGATCTGCAGCGGACTGCCATCGGTATGATCACCGGTTCATTACGTTATGCCCAAAGCCACAATTACCTTCCGTACAATATATACGATGGACTTTCTGCTGAATTAAGGCGAAAAAATATCTCTACCATGACCAGGAAGCGCAGCTCACCAGTTTACTCGATTGAACAGATTTCCCATCTTTTGTGCCTCTGCCGGGAAAAGGAGCCTCAGCTGTATCTTCCCATGCTCCTGG
>OLOI01002825.1_pt1 | contig 11694 bp, 10 predicted proteins | sample 1672131 | NCBI WGS metagenome assembly OLOI01 (sample SAMEA3136651, study PRJEB25190) | human gut metagenome | reverse complement strand
GGAAATAGGTGCCGAACATTTTCGCAAAGCCCTCTGCGGTGCGGTCTGCTTCGTTGCCGTCTGTTTTTTCTGCAAAATCAAGCATGGCCGTTTGGTATTCCCCAAGGGAGTATGCCAGATGCCCGAAAACTGCGGTATAGCGTTGGAGCATCATCGCATCGGTAAAGTTCTGGATTTCTTCAAATTGCAAAGAATTGGTTGCGGCTTTTATGGCAAACTCCACATATTTCAGCGCATTGTCCACAGTAAAGACTTTTTCAATCCGTTCTCTGTGCTTTGAGATATTCATATAGGAGAACGGCGGTGTTTGACTGAGAATATCGAGCATCGTCAGAGCAGCTTCCTTTGCAATAGGACAGAGTGCAGAAGCATCCTGTCCGGCGTTTAATATTCCAAGCAGCAGATTGATTTTCTCGCATTGCTCGTTCATCTTTGCAATGGTATCCGCAGGGATATTCAACGCATCACAGGCAAGCGTACCGACAGGAAATGTTTTGCCCTCATATATGACCGTATCCTGCCAAAAGTCCAATGTCATCAGTTCTTGGTTCATGCTTGCCCTCCTGTCCTGTTTTTTATTTTCTCTTATTATACCATGCAAATGTGAAGAAATCTACATCCTCCGAAAAGCTGTCCTGTTTTTTGAAACAGGATTGTCCTGTCATTAGCCTTTTTTTGAAAAATCCGTCATAACCATAATAGAAGGAGCGAAGCACCTGCCAATCTGAAAATTATGCGGAAACATTTTCTAATTTATTAAAAGGTGCAACTGACTTTATAATATTTATGGATGATAATTCAGTAAAATTGGTATAAATCTGACAACACTATGCAAGGAGCGTTGTCACACGATGAAAATGATATTAAGCAGAAATACGTAACAAAAGAGGTGCCTTTTAAATGATGGAATTAGTCCTATGTCAAGATTTAGTACAAGTTAAAATGAGGTTTTCCCCACCTTAACTTGCGATTGGCTCTTCGTCCTGTTGCAATCTACGATACAGTTCTTCGTAGTCATTTGGCGACATATAATCGCAATGTCTATGGATTCGCTTGGTGTTGTAGAAAGCCTCCAGATATTCGAATACCAATCGATATGCCTGATTATAATCGCGGATCTTGAAGCGATTCAGCCATTCGCGCTTGATCACTGAATGAAATGATTCAATGCAGGCATTATCCCAGGGATAAGCCTTTTTAGAATAACTGCGCTGCATGTTTGCAGTGATACGTTGGTATTCCTTGGAAACATACTGTACACCGCGATCGGAATGCATAATCAATGGTTCTTTGATTTTTCGTCTTGCCTTAGCGTTGTTTATTGTTTCAATCACGCAGGACACTTCCAATGTATTTGACAATGTCCAGGCAATGATTTTTCTGGAATATAAATCCATAATACTGGTCAAATAGACGAAGCCATCTATCGTCCAGATATAGGTAATGTCAGAACACCAAACTGCATTTGGCCGTTCTGGATTAAATTGTTCATCAAGGATATTTTGAAGTTTGCTACTGAAATCGGAGTCTCTTGTGGTGATTGTCCACGGCTTTACCCACTGAGCCTTAATGCCCATTTGTTTCATGTACTGCCCAACAGTACGCTCGGAAATAGTTTCTCCTGTTTTGCGTAACACTTGTGTGATTTTGGGAGCACCGTAATTCTGTTTAGATTTATCGTAAATATCCTTGATTTTGGCTTTTACTGATTCCCGACGCTTTTCAGCATTTGAAGGAACATGTTTCAACCATGCGCGATAGCCAGAACGTGAAACGCCAAGTATTTTCACCATTCCGGAGACAGAAACACGGCGTTTAGCCTTGCGGGCTGCTTCTGCCTTCTCAGTAACTTCGAGGTAAATGGCTTCCGTCATTTTCCCAGAATGTTGATGGCTTTTTTTAATACATCAAGTGCATCCTGCGCATCACGTAGTTCACGCTTTAAATGTGCAATTTCCTTTGCTTCATCAGAAGCATAGTTGCCAGAACCACGGCTCTCAATGTCTCCGGTATCACGCAGTTCTTTCTGCCAGCGAGACAGTGTCTGATGACTGATTCCTAAGTTTGAAGCGCAACCCTGCAATCCTAATTCTCTGTGATCATGATAATACTGGATTGCATCCAATTTAAATTGTTTGTCATAGTGCTTTGCCATAATGAGATCCTCCTTCAGTGCGGTAACTACATAGTACCATAAAATTTGTAATTAGGGATTCTCATTTTGACTTGTACTATTTATATTCTAGCACCAGTTTAAAATCAAGGCTTTTGAGGAATGAGAATGGGATTTGTGCCCCCATTGTACCCCTATTTTATTAAAACAGTAGGATTATCAACCGGACTGTCCTCGATAAAAATGAATATGATTTGTGGTGAAAGGAGTTCCTACGGGGGGCTTCTTTTCGTTTGCAAAAAAATGTCGGTTTGAATGTCGGTTAAGTGTCGGTTTGTTTATATGGAACTGTTGCATTTGCAGTCGTGAGATGGAAGTTGATAAGTATGAACATTACGATGCACCGAAATGTTATCAAAATGTTCCGAATTGTTATTAGAATAATTATTAGTTCCGGTATTTGTATCAAAATTGATAAAAATGAAAGAAACAATTTGATGATTGACTGCAATACATACTATGTGGTTGTACTATTAATAATAATCGTATAAACATGCATAAAAACCAAGCTGATCACAATAAAATAACACAAATGATTGAAAAGTAACAAAGAATATGTTATCATGCATAAAAACATGTTATAAGGAGACGTCATATGCAAAAGCAATTAGAGCAGTATTTCGGCGGCAAAGTAAAAATAGCAGAATACAAGAATAAATTACCATTGCCGATTTTTATGACTATGCGTGAGATTACGATGGTTGAAATATATGGTGTTAACTTTGCCATAATAGATGTTATGAAGGAAACGGAGCTAAGTGTTGCTGCAATGAAAAAGCAGAAAGCAAAGTATGAGGAAGCATTGCAGTGCCCGGTAGCATATGAAGTAGCGTTAAACAGCGTATCCATGAGAAATGCTCTGGTAAAAAGCGGAGTTCCGTTTGTGGATCTGCCGGGAAATGTATTTTTACCATTTATGGGAATTATATTGCAGGATGTGTATCGCAAGCAGCTTGTCAAGACAGATAAGATGATGCCTGCAACACAGATGGTGTTCCTTGAATTGTTATATATGGATGATGAGGAATCTGTGTTAAAAAGTGAAGTTGCGAACAAGTTGAATCTTACCAAGACGTCCATTACAAGAGCAACAGCCCAATTAGAGGGAATGGGACTCATCCGCCAGATGAAATCCAGAACAGAGATTGCTATTAAGAGAAATTACTCACGCAAAGAGTATTATGAAAATGCAAAAGCATATTTGATTAATCCGGTCCAGAAAGAGATTACAATTATGAGATGTGAAGCAACCTTTGAATCATTTAGCGCAGGAGAAACCGCTCTTAGTCAGGAGTCAGAATTGAATCCGCCTAGAATTGAGGAACGGGCAATCTATAAGGGCGAGAAAGTTGTTGACCAGTTGGAAATTGTGGATGCCAGATTGGAAGACATGGACGACTGCTTGAAGGTACAATTATGGAAATACAATCCTTCTTATTTTGCAAGAGAAGGATGTGTTGATCCTGTTTCGCTTGCATGTACATTCAAAGGTAACGAAGACGAAAGAATAGAAATGAGTGTTGAGAAACTGTTGGAGGAATTATAAATGGTACCAGGGCTAGACTCTTTTAGAGAAAAATTTAAAAATTATACGGATTATTACACTATTATCGGCGGAACTGCCTGCGATATTCTACTCTCAGAGGCAGACTTGCCGTTTCGAGCGACAAAAGATATTGATATGATCCTGATTATGGAGGACAACTTCCCAGAATTTGCGAGCATATTCTGGGAATACATAAAAGAAGGCGGCTATAAGTGCGGATGGAAGAATGAACAGAATATGCACTTTTACCGCTTCACAGAAGGCAAATTCGGTTATCCTACTATGATTGAGTTGTTTTCAAGAAAGCCGGGATATCTTCTTGAAATTGAAGAGGGAATTATACCGATTCATATTGATGATGATACTTCCAGTTTATCAGCGATTCTTCTGAACGATGACTATTATAAATTTATGATGTCCGGACGTAGAGTGGTTGATGGTATTGGTGTTCTGGGAGCAGAGCATCTGATTCCATTCAAAATGTATGCGTGGATTAATCTTTTAGAACGAAAGAGAGCCGGCGAGCATGTCAATGAAAAGGATTTAAAGAAGCATAAGTACGATGTATTCCGCTTGCTGCAGATTGTCACAGCTGGAACAAAAGTTGAATCAGAAGGGCTGGTGACAGAGAGTATACATAGATATATCGAGGAAATCAGTGTACTAGATGAATTGGAAGTAAGACTTTTGCAGATGGGAATGCCTTTTGATAGAGATAGGGGTGTGGAGTTGCTGAAGGAGATTTATTTGTAAGCAAAACTGTTTTACATTCAACCTGTTCTGCTAATTTTCGGATAAGTGAGAACCTTTTGCATATGGAATAATTATAGTGAAACTAAAAATAAAAACGAAAAATCCGTAGATAAATTCAGAATGTGGTAGTATATCGTGCGAAAAACCAAAATAAAAACGGAAAATCTGTTTATGATTTTGCAGCATGAATGAGACAGGCCCAGGTGAGTTATGCATATTGATCGCTGATGCCGTAAAAAAATACGGAATAAGTTGAAATTTTCTACAGATCTTCTACCGGAACCAGATCATTGGCTTTGTTTTATTATTGGTATATCCGTATGGAGAAAGCATCCTTTGTATTCATAGATGAATTTGATGCATTTTACCATTTTGAATTATCGGAATCGGTGCAGAGGCATCTGAAACAGATATCCGGTGTTCAGATATTTACAACGACTCATAATATAGATTTGATGAGCAATGATCTTCTCAGACCAGACAGCTACTTCTTACTTGAAAATAATAGAATCCAAGATATTTCTGAATTAACAGAGAAGGAACTGCGACAGGCACACAATCTTCAGAAAATGTATAAGGCAGGTGCATTTAATGGCAGATAAAGACTATAAAGTGTTTATAGTCGAAGGAGAGGTCAGAAAATCACAAATCATTGATAATATTTCAAAATGTTCTCTCATGGGTTCACGTTTCTGACCGGAGAATTTGCAAGTTTTATGGAGAATCTTGTAAAATACAAAAATATAGTAGAATTGGGAAAACTAGGAAAAATGAGACATTTTTATTTGTAGCGATTGGCAATAAGGAATATAATTAAAATACATAATCTAAGAAAGGCTAAAAAATGAGCAGTAGTGTAGCAAAGCCAATTATTAAGCAAATTAAAGATAGACAAGATGCATTAGATTTCTTTGAACACGTGTCTTTGCCCAAGGAGGATGAGAAGACGCAGGAAATCATTATGAATTTTCCGACGGTGTATATTCACAATTGGCAGGAATCTGGAGACTTTGAAGTATATGTTGGTGAGTCAAATGACATATTCAAGAGAACACGTCAGCATTATGATGCTGCTTCAGATAATTCAAAATGGCAAAGCAAGTTGCTAGAAAAAGATGCAAGTCTTTTTATTATAGGACATGAGCATTTTAATAAATCTTTGACACTTGATATAGAGAATCGATTAATGCATTACATGATGAGTGTGGATCGTGTGAAACATGTGCATAATCTAAGAGATAATCCTCAGACAAGTTATTATCCAATGGAAGAATTGGATGAAATTTTTAGCAGGATTTGGAGAGGACTTAGAAAAGAAAATAAGGAGTTATTTCCAACCGAAAGTGTAATAAAGGATTCGGCAATATATAAAGCATCGCCACTTCATAAGCTTACTAAAAAGCAGGAAAAAGCAAGAGAATTAATTATCCAAAAGGTTTCGGATGCACTTGAAAATGGGGAGAAAAAGCAACTCATTTTTATAGATGGAGAAGCCGGAACTGGAAAGACTGTTCTAAACAGTAGCACTTTTTATGAATTGTATTGTCAGGCGGAAGAAAATAACAAAGAAATAAAATGTCATTTGCTTGTTAATCACGATGAGCAGATCACTGTATATGAGCAGATAGCAGAGAAGCTTGGATTGACTGAAAAATATGGAAAGGTTGTTAGTAAACCTACGACTTTTATCAATAATCATTCAGAGGGTGATCCTGTTGATGTGGCATTTGTTGATGAAGCGCATTTGCTTCTTACACAAGGAAAACAATCTTATCAAGGTGAGAATCAGCTAAAGGATATCATAGATCGAGCACGAGTGACTGTAGTAATGTTTGATGAGAATCAAATTCTAACCACGGAACAGTTTTGGGAGTCTCAAATTCTTGAGAAGTATAGAAATCAAGCTAAGGCAACGAATAATTATATTGTGTTAGATAAACAACTTCGCATGCAGGCTGATGCGGCAACTATGGATTGGATTGATTCTTTTACAAAAAAAGGTCAATTGAAAAAATTACCTAATACATTTGGGGGATATAGTATCAAGATATTTGACAATCCAGAATTACTTGATATGGAAATTCAAAAAAGAGCAAAAGAGAGTGATTCTGCTTTGTCGAGAGTGATAGCAACCTATGATTGGGAATATAGTTCAACGCGAAAACCCATGGTGCAGGATCATTTAGTGAAGTATTGGGAAGTTCTTATTGGAAAATGGCACAAACCTTGGAATCGAGAGCTTGAGTCCGAACTTACAAGAAAAGAAAAACGAGATATAAAAGGCTTGGCATGGGCAGAGCAACCTAAAACAATTAATGAGGTTGGATCAACATTCACGATTCAGGGATTTGATCTTAATTACGCGGGTGTAATACTCGGTCCATCGGTGAAATATCGTGACGGAAAGATCATATTTGATCCGTCGGCAAGTCATAATGAGAAGGCTGTACGAAACAGAACATTATCAGATGGAACGAAGAAGAAGTTTGGAGAGACATTGATTCAACATGAAGTTAGAGTACTTATGACACGTGGAGTCAATGGAATGTACATATATGCATGTGATCCGGAACTTCGAGCAGCGCTTTTAGCGGCAGCAAAATAAAGGAGCAATTATGAAACAGGAAACGATAGATAGAATCAGAAAGTTTACAGAAGACAGAGATTGGGACCAGTTCCATTCACCGGCAAATCTTGCAAAATCAATTGTGATTGAAGCAGCAGAGCTTTTGGAGTGTTTTCAGTGGAATGATGAAGTGTATGATATACAGCATGTTAAAGAGGAACTAGCTGATGTCATAGTTTATTGCCAAAATCTGATGGATAAATTGGAAATCGATGCAGATGAAATCATCAATATGAAGATGTCGCAGAATGAAGCAAAGTACCCAGTGGAAAAGGCAAAAGGAAGTGCTGCAAAGTACGATCAGCTGTAGAAAAGATATCAATAGAAGGCTGTATTGATTAGTAAAACAAGGAGATTTTTATGATTAAAGATATTTTATTAAAATGTTGTATTGTATGTTATAATACTAGTAAATTCTATTGAAGATTATCATAGGAGGATTGAACTATGTTTTTAAAATATTTACAGATAGTTAATTATAAAAATCTTAGATCTGCACGCTTTTCTTTTGTTGAAGGTGTTAATACAGTTATTGGTGAAAATGATTCGGGAAAATCTAATGCAATGACAGCATTAAGAATTTTATTAGATGATACATATTATTATAATACTAAAAGATTAAAGGAAAATGACTTTTCGGATTCGTTGGGAAATTGGAAAGGACATTGGATTATTCTCTCAGCAGTATTTGGAAAAATTACTTCTGAAGACAAAGAAACAGAGGTTTGTGCTGGAATTGTACCAGAAAATGAGAATGAAGAGTTTTTAAAGTCTTATATAAAGAGTGGGGAAGATGATATTGGTGTTATTTCTCTTTTTATTCGTCCACAAAAGCAGGTGAGAAAGAAATTGAGTGAAATAACAGATATTGCCGAGTTTGAGGAAGAAAGAAAAAAGATAAAAATATCAGATTATGAGTTTTATTATACAAGTAGAGCACAAACTGATTTTACAGACAAAGATATATATACAAAAATTGTTGGGGAATTAGAAAAAGGACAATGTTCAGATCCTGATGAAGATGATGACAGAATTTTAGGATGCAAATTGAACATTGCAGATGTACAAGATCACATTTCGGTTGTATTTATTGACGCATTGCGTGATGCTGCAAGCGAATTAGGTAAGCCCAAAAATCCAATTAGAAGAATTATAGAATCAGTAGAATCGTTAATAAAAGAATCCGAGCTAAATACAATTAAATCTGAAATTGTTCAGTTAAATAAGTCTATTTCAGAAGTGGAACAAGTTGAATTGGTAGGACGAAAAATCAACGAAAAGCTACTTGATATGATAGGGATGGTCTATTCGCCAGAGATAATTTTACAATCTGGATTGAAGGATGATATAAATTCTTTGTCACGATATTTATTTATGAAACCTTCAAAACAGAATGATATCGATTCGTTGGGATTAGGGCATTTAAACATGATTTATATGGCTTTAAAAATTGTGGAATATGAAGTAAATAGAACACGAGAATTGATAAATATCATGATAATTGAAGAGCCAGAGGCTCATATACATACACATATTCAGAGAACGCTATTCGATAAATTAAAAGTAACAAAAGACTATACTCAGATTATAACAACAACACATTCTACTCATTTAGCGGAAGTATCAGAGGTGAAAAATATTAATATCCTGAAGTCAATTGGTAGCAATAGTATTTCAATGCAACCGAATCAGGGACTTGACGAATTTGGAAAAAAGAATTTACAGTTAAAGAATTTGAAATTATCCGACTGTATTGAACGATATTTGGATTCTAAACGGTCAGTTCTACTTTTTTCAAAGGGAGTTGTTTTAGTAGAAGGTGATGGGGAAGAAATATTAATTCCAAATCTTATTAAAAATGCATTAGGAGTATCTTTGGATGAGATGGGGATTGGTTTGGTCAATGTAGGAAGTGTGTCGTTTGAATATATTGCAAGTTTGTTCAGTGAAGAAAGAATTAAGAGAACATGTGCTATTGTTACCGATGAAGATATACAAATTGTAGAAACAGACAGTAAATTATATAAAGCTGAGGCAGAGAAAAGAGGAAAAAGTAGGAAGAAAAAGTTAGCAGATTTATATGGCACGAATCCTTGGGTTGAGTCTTTTTTTGCGCCACATACATTAGAAGTTGATTTTGCATTGGCTGATGCACGGGCGAACAGTGACTATATTAGTGAAGTTGTAGAATTAAATTATGTTGATACTAATACGATTAAGAGACATAAAGAAAATTTAAAACAAGGAACAGATGCGGCATGTGCTAATACAGTTTTAACATTAGCCAGAGATATGGGAAAGGGCTGGTATGCCACCACCCTTTCAAATTACATTGATATAGCAGTTACTGTTCCACAATACATTTTGGGAGCGATTGCATTTGCAAGTAAAGAAGTAATTTCGATAGATATCGTTTTTAAAATGATAGAGTATTCATTAAGTGGATATGATGAAAAAGAAGTATTAGCCTTGAAAAAAGAGAGTGAAAAAGTTAAAACACAGGAGGAAAGAAAGGAGTTTATTAAAAAATTTAGAGAAAGATATAAGGATGATGTTGTTGCAAAATTCTTAGAAGAAGTTGACAAATATTGCAGGGGTTGGTGTGAATAATGGATACCATGACTTTTTTAGATAAATTAAATCCGCAGCAAAGACAAGTTTGTGTTAATGAGGGGAATATATTGCTTAAAGCATGTCCGGGAAGTGGAAAAACAAGAACATTGACTTATAAATTAGCATATTCTGTCCAAAAATATATTACTTCAAAAAAACTTAATATTGCGATAACTTATACCAATAGAGCTGCTGATGAAATTAAGGAAAGACTAGAAAAAATAGATATTCCGGAGGATAAGGTCTGGGTAGGGACTATACATCAATTTTGTCTTGAGTTTATTATCAGACCTTATACAATGTACAATGAACGTTTGCGGAAAGGGTATCATATCATAGATGATTATGTCACAAAACAATATACTGATGAAATAATAGAAGAACTGGGAATTGATATTGGATATGATAAGCCTTTTGAATATCCGGAAATATTTGAGAAATATCAAACAAAGCTATTAAATGAAAAAGAGATAGATTTTAATGATATTTTAAGCATATCTTATGATTTAGTAAACCAGAATAAATTTATTGCGGAGAATATTGCTGGAATAATGAGAACAATTCTGGTGGATGAATATCAAGATACGAATGAACTTCAGTATAAAATATTGAGCAGTATTGTAAAATGTAATAAGAATATACAAGTAACATTCGTAGGAGATACGGATCAGGCAATATATGGGGGACTTGGTGGAGTTGCAAAGACCTGTGATGAATTGCAGAAAGAGTTTGGAGTAAAATTCCAAGAGAAAAGACTAGATGGTTGTTATCGTACAACGCAACGTATAGTTGATTATTACTCGAATTTTCAATTACAGAGTGCAAAAATATATGCAGTCTCGGACATAAAGGATGAAAAGGGATGTTTGGTTTATGATAATACCATAAGTAAATCTGAGTTGTTTGAGAAAATTGCTTATATTGTAAAAGAAGAACTGTCTCGAGGAATTCCAGATAATGAGATATGTATAATTGCACCACAATGGTGGTTGCTTTTTCCGCTATCGAAGAAAATTAAAGAATTATTGCCAAATGTAAAATTTGATGCACCAGATATCACGCCGATAAAGTATGATCCAATGAATGTCTTTTATTTGATTTCAAAATTACTATTTACAGAGTCTGGACGAAAGATCTATTTAAGAAAGAAAATTGCAAATGAAATCATCGAGATTCTAACAGAAGAATATAAGATTCATTTATCTGATAAAATAGATAATTATAAGGTTTTAAAAATCATTAATTCTATATCTGAATCAGATGAAAATGGTGTGGTATATTTACAGAAAGCCATAAATAGTTTTTTGATAGAACTAGGTATTGATTTAAACCTAGAATCACGCTTGCAGAAAGCATATGAAGATTTTATTTTAATGGTTAAGGATAGAGTAAAAAATAACCACTTATCTACAGATGTAGATACATTTAAACAATGTTTTAAAGAAAAAGAGGGTGTGGTTATCAATACATTTCATGGTGTGAAAGGTGAGGAATATACTACGGTTATTGCGTTTGGAATACTAAATGGTTATATTCCGCATTGGAATACTATAATAAAAAAGTCACACGATTATCGAGAAAGTGAAACAAAAAAGTTATTATACGTTGTTTGTTCACGAGCGAAAAAAAAATTATATCTCTTTTCTGAACAGGGGCGTACAACAAAAAAAGGAGCGCTGCTTACATCAACGGATGAGATAGTAGCAATTGATTATAAATACGACAATTTAATTTAGAATAAGTCATTAAATAATTGTAGTTAATATGGAGCGGAGGAAAGGACAGCTAATAAATCTTAATTGTTTTTTGGCTATTTACAGCGATAGGGGCAGAAAGGAGATAGGATTATATTGCAGAAATGGAAACGAATTAGGGCAGTAATAATAAAGATGGTACTATGTCAAGATTTAGTACAAGTTAAAATGAGGGAGAGCGTTTCAAGTTTTGTGTAAACAGAAAAAACTGATATAAGATATGTCATTA
>OLOI01002813.1_pt1 | contig 11723 bp, 6 predicted proteins | sample 1672131 | NCBI WGS metagenome assembly OLOI01 (sample SAMEA3136651, study PRJEB25190) | human gut metagenome | reverse complement strand
CAGACAGGCAAAAATAAAGGCTTTGGATAATAATTTACTTGTGATAAGAAAAGCCATCCGTGGCACGTGAAATCGCCCGCATCGTGGGCGCGACAAAAAGAGAGGAAGGATATTTCGAGGGAGGCGGCTATGTCGTGACATGGACATTCGGACACCTCGTCCAGCTTGCCATGCCCGACGGCTACGGCATACGCGGCTTTGTCCGCGACAACCTGCCCGTCATCCCCGAAACCTTTACGCTCATTCCCCGTCAGGAAAAGACAGAGAAAGGCTACAAGTCCGACAGCGGCGTGGTCGCGCAGATTAAGACCATCAGCCGCCTGTTCAACGGCAGCGAACAGATCATCGTGGCGACCGATGCAGGACGTGAGGGCGAACTTATCTTCCGATACCTCTACCATTATATCGGATGTACCACGCCTTTCGTGCGCCTCTGGATAAGCTCGCTTACCGACAAGGCTATCCGCGAGGGACTGCGCAACCTCGAAGCGGGCAGCAAGTATGACAACCTCTATCTTGCCGCCAAAGCACGGAGCGAATCCGACTGGCTCGTGGGCATCAACGGCACGCAGGCACTCTCCATTGCCGCCGGACACGGCACATACTCCGTCGGACGGGTGCAGACATCCACGCTGGCGATGGTGTGCTCCCGTTATTGGGAGAACCGCCGTTTCACGGTAGAACTGTTCTGGCAGCTCCATATCGCCGCAGACGGAGGCGAGGGTGATACCGTGAAATTCTCGTCCTCCGAGAAATGGAAAGAGAAAGAGCCGGCGACGGAACTATATAATAAGGTGAAGGAAGCTGGCTTTGCTACTGTTATGAAAGCCGAGCGCAAGGAGAAGATAGAGGACACTCCGCTTCTGTACGACCTGACCACGCTCCAGAAGGAAGCCAATGCCAAGCACGGCTTCACGGCGGAACAGACGCTTGAAATCGCGCAGAAACTCTACGAGAAGAAGCTCATCACCTATCCGAGAACCGGAAGCCGCTACATTCCCGAAGACGTGTTCGCGGAAATTCCCAAGCTGCTCGCCTTCATCGGCAACCTGCCCGAATGGAAAGACAAAGTCAATCCGAAGGTTGTACCGACACACCGCAGCGTGGACAGCGGCAAGGTAACAGACCACCATGCCTTGCTCGTCACTGGCGAGAAACCGCTGTTCCTCTCCAAAGAAGATAATACCGTCTATCAGATGATTGCCGGACGCATGATCGAAGCTTTCTCCGAAAAATGCGTCAAAGACACCGCCACTGTCACGGCGGAGTGTGCCGGAGTAGAGTTCGTGGCAAAAGGCAGCATCATCAGGCAAGCCGGGTGGCGTGCCGTCTATGGCGAGGAAGAAAAAGAAGAAACCATCATCCCCGGCTGGCAGGAAGGCGATACGCTGACACTGAAAGCTGCCTCCATCACGGAGGGCAAGACCAAGCCCAAACCGCTGCATACCGAAGCGACCCTGCTGTCCGCTATGGAAACGGCTGGCAAGGAGATAGAGGACGATGCGCTGCGTCAGGCATTAAAGGATTGCGGCATCGGCACGCCTGCCACCCGTGCAGCCATCATCGAAACGCTCTTCAAACGCGGTTACATGGAACGTTGCAAGAAGTCGCTTGTACCCACCGAAAAAGGGCTTGCCCTCTATTCGGTCGTGAAGACGATGCGCATCGCCGACGTCGCCATGACGGGCGAATGGGAGAAGGAATTGGCACGCATCGAGCGCGGGGAGCTGCCCGCCGATACCTTCCGCAAGGAGATAGAGGCGTACACGCGGGAAATTACCTCCGAACTGCTCTCGTGCGACAAGCTGTTCGCCCGCAGGGATTCCAGCTGCAAGTGTCCCAAGTGCGGAACGGGAACGATGCAGTTCTACGGCAAGGTCGTCCGCTGCGACAATGCGGAGTGCGGGCTGCCCGTATTCCGCCTGAAGGCAAACCGCACTCTCACCGATGACGAGATCAAAGACCTGCTCACTGACGGACACACGAAGCTGCTCAAAGGCTTCAAGAGCAAGCATGGCAAGAGTTTCGATGCCATTGTCGCCTTTGACGGTGACTACAACACGACTTTCGTGTTCCCCGAAAGGAAAAGTAAGGCAACTTCTACGAGAAGAAGGAAATAATGAGTAACTTTGCCACTGATTCAGAGTAATGAACTGTTCTTCGATACCGGATTACACTCATACTTTGGATTTAGTGGTGGCACTCGGAGGGATACCGAGTGCCTTTTCTTTCTCCTTTCAGACAGTTATCCCGGTCATTATCTACCAATCCACTAAATTCCAAAGTAATGAACAACAAGAAGAAAAACGAAGGACAGACCGACTTTTCCTACTACGGTCTGTACCTGCTGGACTATCTCAGAACGAACAAATTTGAACAGGCGACCGACGAAGCCTTCATCCGTGAACGCGCCGACCGTGCCGCAGGAACGTATGAACGGGCAATGCTCGAAGGCTATCCTGCTGCTGGTGCGCAGGAACTGGCGATGCGCACGCTGCTGGAGGGGCTTCGCTACTCCAAGTACGCCATCCTGCGCGAAGTCGTGGAAAACGAGTTTGCCGACGACGTGCCGGAAGCGGAGCGTGAATCCTTTACCCGGAAACTGCTGCCGCTTGTCGGAAACGTATTCTCCATTTATGACCTCTCGGACGACAATTTCGCCCTGTCGCCCGATTATGACCTGCTCTACACGGAGCTGACGGGGGCTGTCGTCCTTTATATAGAGGAATATGGCGTTTAACCGCAAACAAAGGTTGCGGGACAACATCGAGGCGATACGGACGGCATTCGTCCTTGACAAGGAACAGAGAACGGCGACAACCGAGGAACAGGCGATACTCCGGAAGTATTGCGGTTTCGGCGGGCTGAAATGTATTCTGAACCCTGCAAGGGAACTGACGGATGCCGTCCACTGGGCGAAATCCGACCTCGAACTGTTTGCCCCTACCGTGGAACTGCACAGGCTGATACGGGAGAACAGCCGGAACGACTTGGGGTACAAACGGTTTGTGGATTCGCTGAAAGCGTCCGTGCTGACAGCCTTCTACACACCGAAAGAGATAACAGACACCATAGCCGATGTGCTGGCGGATTACAGTGTCCACCCGTCGCGTGTGCTGGAGCCGTCGGCCGGTGTCGGCGTTTTCGTGGACGCCGTGCTGCGGCACAGTCCCAACGCGGATGTGATGGCGTTTGAAAAAGACCTCCTCACGGGTACTATCCTGCAACAGCTCCACCCCGACAAAAAGATGCGCATAGACGGTTTTGAGAAAATCGAAAAGCCGTTCAACAACTATTTCGACTTGGCAGTGTCCAACATCCCGTTCGGTGACATAGCCGTGTTTGACGCTGAATTTCAAAGGAGCGAATCTTTCGGCAGACGCTCGGCACAGAAAGCCATCCACAACTATTTTTTCCTGAAAGGGCTGGACACGGTGCGCGATGGCGGCATTGTGGCTTTCATCACGTCGCAGGGAGTGCTGAACAGTGCCAAGACTTCCGTGCGCAACGAACTTTTCAGTCAGGCGAATCTGGTATCGGCAATCCGCCTGCCCAACAACCTGTTTTCGGACAATGCGGGGACAGAGGTGGGCAGCGACCTGATAATCCTGCAAAAGAACCTGCACAAGACAGAACTGTCGCAGGATGAACGGCTACTGACCGTGATACAGACGGATACGAAGACAAACCTGACGGACAACGCCTATTTCCGTCATCATCCCGAACGTATCGTGCATACGACAGCGAAGCTCGACACCGACCCCTACGGCAAACCCGCTATGGTCTATACGCACGAGGGAAAAACCGCAGGCATCGCGGAGGATTTGCGCCGTATGCTTGACGAGGACTGCCACATGAAGCTTGCCATGCGCCTGTATTCGGGCGCAATCCAGCAAGCAAGGGAGCAAAAAGCGGTTGCCGTTGAAGTCAAGCCGGAACAGCCTGCCATGACGCCGGAAGCGACAATCACGGCACGGACGGAAGAAGCCCAAGCCGGAAAACCGCAGGCGCAGCCAGTGGAAGAAAAGCCGGAGATAGAGCCACGCCGCCCTCAATACTCGGCTGGCGTGCAGCTCTCCCTGCTCGACCTCTGGGGCATGACCGAGGAAGTCAATAAGCAGGAAGCACCCGCCAAGAAGAAAAAGGCGGCGAAAAAGGAAAGCACGGCAAAGCGTGCCATACCTAAATCGAAGCCGCCAGTTACGTCTGTTCCTCCCGCTGAAACTGTCAAGTCTGCAACCGAAAGCAAGGAGGCAAAGCCGGAAAATGCCGGAAAGCAAAGCGACCCTGAAGATATTTATGCCACTTTGGACTGGGATACCAATCCGCCCATCAATGGCTTCTATGAAACGATGATGAGCCTGACACCGGAACGGCGCAAGGAGCTTCGCAGGCTGGCAGCGGAACATCAGGAGCAACGGGTGAACGGAGTGGACATAAAAGACGCTCCCGCTCCTGCCATGCCGGAAAAAGAAACAACGCAACAGCCCGAACTACAACCGGAAGTCGCGCCTGTTCCAGTAGAGGACAAAACCGAAAAAGCGGCGGCATCCCTTTTCCCTGAGTTTGAAACGGAAAAGCCGAAGGAGGAAGTACCCGACCTTACGCCGCGTCCCTATCACCGCACGCCGGAAATGCACCTGCGTGAAGGTTCGCTGGTGGCAAACAGGGCACGTGACATCGGTTATCTGAAGGACATCACTCCCTACGGCGCGACCTTCCAGCCGCTTGGACTAACCGGTTATCAGAAAGAGAAAGCGTTGCTGTATGTATCGCTTCGTGACGCATACGAGCGGTTGTACCGCTATGAATCGAACAGACGCGAGGAAAATGTACCTTGGCGTGAACACCTGAACACCTGTTACGACGAGTTTGTCATGCGTTATGGCAACCTCAACGCCAAACAGAACGTGAAGTTAGTGATGATGGATGCCGGAGGGCGCGACATCCTTTCGCTGGAACGTGCAGAGGACGGCAAATTCGTCAAGGCGGACATCTTCGACCGTCCCGTTTTCTTCTCGGTGGAGAACCACGCCAATGTCGGCTCTCCAGAAGAAGCCTTGTCCGCATCGCTCAACAAGTACGGTACGGTCAATCTCGACTATATGCGGGGGATAACAGACAGTACGGAAGAGGAACTTCTCAATGCCCTCAAAGGACGTATCTTCTACAATCCGCTCGTAACCGGTTACGAGATCAAAGACCGCTTCATCGCGGGGAACGTGATAGAGAAAGCGGAGCGCATAGAGGCATGGATGGAAAACAATCCCGAAAACGAAAGGTTGCCGGAAGTGAAACAGGCATTGGAGGCTTTGAAAGAAGCCGAACCGCAGCGGATACCCTTTGAAGACCTCGACTTCAACTTCGGTGAACGCTGGATTCCCACGGGCGTGTATGCCGCCTATATGAGCCATCTTTTCGACACGGACGTGAAAATCGCCTATTCCGCCAGTATGGACGAGTTTTCCGTGGCGTGCGGCTACCGCACCATGAAGATCACGGACGAGTTTCTGGTAAAGGGCTATTACCGGAACTATGACGGTATGCACCTGTTGAAACACGCCCTGCACAACACCTGCCCCGACATGATGAAGTCTATCGGCAAGGATGAGAACGGCAATGACATCAAGGTGCGTGATAGTGAGGGCATACAGCTTGCCAACGCCAAGATTGACGAAATCCGTAACGGATTCACCGAGTGGCTGGAAGAGCAGTCGCCGCAGTTCAAGGAACGGCTGACAACCATGTATAACCGCACGTTCAACTGTTTCGTGCGTCCGAAATATGACGGCTCGCACCAGACCTTCCCCGACCTCAACCTGAAAGGATTGGCAAGCCGTGGTATTCAAAGCGTTTATCCGTCGCAGAAAGATTGTGTCTGGATGCTCAAACAGAACGGCGGTGGAATATGCGACCACGAAGTCGGGACAGGCAAGACACTGATAATGTGCATTGCAGCGCATGAAATGAAGCGTCTGAACTTGGCGCACAAGCCGATGATTATCGGTCTGAAAGCCAATGTCGCGGAGATTGCCGCCACTTATCAGGCGGCATATCCTAATGCGAGGATTCTCTACGCTTCGGAAAAGGATTTCTCGACCGCCAACCGTGTGCGTTTCTTCAACAACATCAAAAATAACGATTATGATTGTGTCATCATGTCGCACGACCAATTTGGTAAGATACCGCAGTCGCCGGAGTTGCAGCAACGCATACTCCAAGCGGAGCTTGATACGGTGGAGGAAAACCTCGAAGTCTTGCGGCAGCAGGGCAAGAACGTGTCGCGGGCGATGCTGAAAGGGTTGGAGAAACGCAAGCACAACCTTGAAGCGAAGCTGGAGAAAGTAGAACACGCCATCAAGTCGCGCACGGATGACGTGGTGGACTTCAAACAGATGGGCATCGACCACATTTTCATAGACGAGAGCCACCAATTCAAGAACTTGACTTTCAACACCCGGCATGACCGTGTGGCGGGATTGGGAAACTCGGAAGGGAGCCAGAAAGCCCTGAATATGCTCTTTGCCATACGAACCATACAGGAGCGCACGGGAAAGGACTTGGGGGCTACGTTCCTGTCCGGCACGACCATTTCCAACAGTCTGACAGAATTGTACCTGCTCTTCAAGTACCTGCGCCCGAAGGAACTAGAACGGCAGGACATCCGCTGTTTCGACGCATGGGCGGCGATTTTTGCAAAGAAGACGACCGACTTCGAGTTCAATGTAACGAACAATGTAGTGCAAAAAGAGCGTTTCCGCTACTTCATCAAAGTACCGGAGCTTGCCGCCTTCTACAACGAAATCACCGATTACCGCACGGCGGAGGACGTGGGTGTGGACCGTCCGAGCAAAAACGAGATACTGCACAACATACCTCCCACGCCCGACCAAGAGTATTTCATCAAGCAGCTGATGGAATTTGCGAAGACTGGCGACGCCACGCTGTTGGGCAGGTTGCCTTTGTCGGAAACGGAGGAAAAGGCGAAGATGCTCATCGCCACTGACTACGCGCGGAAGATGGCTTTGGATATGCGTATGATAGACCCCAATTACGAAGACCATCCCGACAACAAGGCGAGCCACTGCGCCAAGATGATAGCGGAGTATTACCATAAATACGACGCGCACAAGGGAACGCAGTTCGTATTCTCGGATTTGGGGACATACCAGCCGGGCGACGGGTGGAACGTGTACAGCGAAATAAAGCGGAAGCTGACGGAGGACTACGGCATACCGGCAAGCGAGGTGCGCTTCATTCAGGAGTGCAAAACCGACAAGGCACGCAAGGCGGTAATAGATGCCATGAATGCCGGGACGGTGCGCGTGCTGTTCGGTTCCACCTCCATGCTCGGAACGGGCGTGAACGCACAGAAAAGATGTGTCGCCATCCATCATTTGGATACACCGTGGGTGCGACATGAAGTCGCATAGATAATTGTTGGAATGATACTTTAAGTATCAGCTTTAACCCGCTGTTCCGTCAGCGGTAGCCTACCACCGATGCACCTTAATAGTTGTATTAAGCGGTTGGGACAAAGTACACTTTCGCAAGACAAGACAGAACCGTGAGGGGAAGTCAAGTACGGTTAGTATCATATCGTAGAGTGGCGAGGCTGGATAGTATGGTTAGCGCAAGCGAACTGTTAGTTAAACTTCGTAATGTCGTAAAAGAGTGTAAGATACTGGTACACTCTACCCAAAAGGGAAGCGGTCGGTTAATCCTTTCCATGGTAGGATTACACGGATACAAGCACCGCCGGAGGATGAGACAGAACCTAACCTATCCGTTAGTTATCTATGTGGAACATGGTAAGCCTGTATATCTCCTGTCATGTAAAAATGACAGGTAAGCTGACAGCAATGAAAGCCGAATGGTGTGCAGGTATAAGATAACAGAAAAAGCGAATGCCGTTCTGTAATGGAACGGATACGGATTGAACCGACATCACGGGCTGATGAGGGCAACATCATCCGACACGAAAGTGGGCAGACTTCTGTGGTGACATTCGGTAGGCAAACAAACTGAATGTCATCAAATGGTGATTCTTTACAATTAACTTTTAGAACTTTCAAAAGGAGGAATGCAAATGAACGAAAACAAGACATCGTGTGCGCCTGCTGACAATCAGCAAACACTTTGGGACAGCATAGACTGGACTAAAGCGGAGCTGGCTGTCAGAAAGCTACAAGCGCGTATTGTAAAGGCTCAGAAGGAAGGCAGATACAACAAGGTGAAAGCCTTGCAGTGGACGCTGACCCACTCTTTTTACGCAAAAGCCTTAGCCGTAAAGAGAGTTACTTCTAACGGAGGTGGCAACACCCCCGGGGTGGACATGGAAACATGGGAGAAACCCGAAGCAAAAACACAAGCGATAAGCGAACTCAAACGCAGAGGCTACCAGCCGAAGCCATTGAGAAGAGTCCACATCAAAAAGAGTAATGGTAAACTGCGACCGTTGGGAATACCGACAATGAAAGACAGAGCCATGCAAGCACTCTACCTCATGGCATTGGAACCAGTGTCGGAAACAACAGCCGACACACGTTCATACGGTTTCCGTAAAGAACGCCGCTGTATGGATGCGGTGCAACAATGCCATAACATTCTCCGTAAAGGCTATTCTCCCGAATGGATTTTGGAGGGTGACATCAAGGGGTGCTTCGACCATATCAGCCATGAATGGCTACTTGCCAATATTCCAATGGATAAGGCAATGCTCCGTAAATGGTTGAAATGCGGCTATATCTTCAACAAACAGATGTTCCCGACTGAGGAAGGTACGCCACAAGGTGGTATTATCTCTCCTACGCTCGCCAATATGACGTTGGACGGATTGCAGAAAGTCCTTGCAGAGAAATATAAACGAGTTAGAATCAAAGGCAAGTTATATTCGCCAATGGTGAACCTTGTCCGCTACGCTGATGACTTTATAATTACCTGCGAGAACCGTGAAACACTTGAAAAGGAAATCAAGCCATTGGTAGCCGACTTTATGTCTGAAAGAGGTTTGACCTTATCAGAAGAAAAGACGGTGATAACCAATATCCGTGACGGTTTCGATTTTCTCGGTTTCAATATCCGCAAATACGGCAATGAAATATTGACCAAGCCGACCAAGAAAGCCGAAAAACGCTTTATGGAAAATATCCGTAAGGTGACAAAAGGTCATAAGGGTTGCAAGCAGGAATCATTAATCAGAATGTTGAACGCAAAAATCCGAGGATGGGGAGCATACTATCAGCATGGGGCGACACGTGATTCATTTCACAGAATCGACCATCAGATATTTCTCGCCTTGTGGCAATGGGCTAAACGCCGTCATTCCAAGAAAGGGAAACGGTGGATAAAAGACCGCTATTGGCACAATATCCGAGGGAACAGCTGGACTTTTGCTGCTAAGTTTAAGAAATCAAACGGTAAGGAAGACCAACTCACCTTGTTGAAACTGGCATCCTCGTTTCCTTTCCTGCAATATACGCAGATAAAGGGGGACATGAATCCGTTTGATGCAGACTGCCGCCTGTACTTCAATAAAAGAATGAAGTCGAAGATGCTTGTGACACTGAAAGGACGCAAGTCTCTGCTTTACCTATGGGAAAAGCAAGGGCGGAAGTGTCCGATATGTGGTGAACCGATTGATACGCATAAAGCATGGAATGTAATGCCAACCGTCCAAGACGGACGGAAATGCAATCTGTTGGTTCATGATGAATGTTTCAAATTATCCCGTAAATCCAATGGAAACAAGAAGTAGTATGAGCCGGTCTCTGCACACGAACAGAGACTTTGAAAAGCTTGAGCCGTATGAGGGGAAACCCTCACGTACGGTTCTGAGGGGGGAAGAGGGCAGTAATGCCCTTGACCTACCCGATCGTCCGTCCGACCTGCAACAGCGTGACGGACGAGGAGTTAGAGCCGGGAACGAGATTGCCAAGCATTTTGCGGGGAACAACGTGGATGTCATCATCTATGCCGTGGAGAAATCGCTGGACAGCTACAAGTTCAATCTGCTGCACTGTAAACAGACATTCATATCGCAGCTCAAAAGCGGAGCGATGGGCGCACGTACCATTGATGAGGGGGCGATGGACGAGAAATCGGGTATGAACTTCTCGGAGTATATGGCATTGCTTTCCGGCAATACCGACCTTTTGGATAAGGCGAAGTTAGAGAAGCGTATCGCCTCGCTCGAAGGGGAACGCAAGTCGTTCAACAAGGGCAAGCGGGATTCGGAGTTCAAGCTGGAATCCAAGACGGGAGAACTGCGTAACAACACGGCTTTCATCGAAGCTATGACGGAAGACTGGAACAGTTTTTTTTCGGTTGTGCGGACGGATAAGGAAGGCAACCGCCTTAATCTTGTCAAGGTGGATGGTGTGGATTCAACGGATGAGAAAGTTATCGGTAAGCGTTTGCAGGAGATAGCCAAGAACGCCACGACGGGCGGACTATACAAGGATGTCGGAGAACTTTACGGCTTCCCGATAAAAGTGGTCAGCGAGCGTATTCTCAAAGAGGGACTGGAATTTACCGACAACCGCTTCGTGGTTGAGGGAAACTACAAGTACACCTACAACAACGGGCATTTGGCGATGGCTGATCCGATAGCTGCCGCACGTAATTTCCTGAACGCGCTGGAGCGTATTCCCTCCATTATCGACCAGTATAAGGCGAAGAACGAGGTGCTGGAAAAGGAGATTCCGCAGTTGCAGGAGATAGCGGGCAAGGTGTGGAAGAAGGAGGACGAACTGAAACAGTTGAAGTCCGAACTTGCTGCACTGGATAGGAAAATTCAATTAGAACTTGCTCCGCCAATTCCGGTAGTCGTCGAAAAGGAGAAGGAAGGTCAGGAAGTGAATCCATATCCTTCGCAACAGATTGGGCATCAAAGCATCAGTGCTGTGTCCGACCCAAGCGAACCTGTCTCATATAACCGACTATCTGCTGGAAAATTCCGGTTGTAATTTCAGAACGAGGGGGATGATATATCCTATTGTCCCCCTTATTTTATCTCCATAAACAATGATTATATAGCTTCAATAAAAGTGAAATTCCGACCTTCGACCGTCACAGACAGAGAAGGTTCTATTTATTATCAGATTATTCATGAAAGAAAGGTGCGACAGCTTCTGACAGATTACAAGGTATTACCCTCTGAATGGGATGAAAGCCGCTCTATGGTGACTACCAATCAGAAAAGTGAACGTAAATCGGTTGTTCTCTCAATCCGTGAGAGAATACGTTGGGATGTGGAACGGCTGACAAAGATTGACCGCAAACTTGACTCTAACGGGTTGATATATACTGCCGATGATGTAATAGATGAGTTTAACCGCTATTCCTTAGAATACTCTCTATTCAATTACATGGAAAACATCATCGCCAAACTCAAGCAGAATGGAAAGATTAGGACTTCGGAAACATATCGGACAACTCTTAATAGTTTCAAAAAGTTCCGCAAAGATGAGGATATTATGCTTGATTGTATCACTTCCGAAGTAATGGAAAACTTCGAGGCGTGGCACAAGAGCCGGGGCGTTGCACCAAATAGCATATCGTTCTATACCCGTATCCTTAGGGCTGTCTATAATCGGGCGGTAGAGAATGACATTATCGAAAATCGCAATCCTTTCCGTCATGTCTATACGGGTGTTGATAAAACGGTAAAAAGAGCTTTGCCGTTGTCCGTCATCAAGAAAATCAAAGCATTGGAGTTGTCT
>OLOI01002794.1_pt1 | contig 11769 bp, 7 predicted proteins | sample 1672131 | NCBI WGS metagenome assembly OLOI01 (sample SAMEA3136651, study PRJEB25190) | human gut metagenome | reverse complement strand
GAGGGCGAAGCGGAATACATGAGAATTCTGTCAGAAGCTTATTCCGATGAATCCAAACAGGATTTCTATTCCTTCGTCAGAAGCCTGGATGCACTGAAGGCTTCCATGACCGGCGATAATAAGACGGTGATCCTGTCTCCGGATTCTGAGACAGAGGAAAAAGTCCAGAAAAATATGATCAGGGATCTTCTGAAAACAGATATCCAGGCGCTGGCGGTTTCCCCAATTGATTCTTATGAATGCGAAGAGTATGTGCAGCAGGCGAAGGAAAAAGGTATTTCCGTGTACGCCTGCGATACCCCCATAGAAGATGCAGATGTACCTTATATCGGAATTGACAATGAAAAACTGGGTTATGAGCTTGGCGAGCAGCTTGCCAGGGCCCTGGATTATAAGGGAAAGATTGGTGTGATCGCCGGTGATTTTAATCAGGCAGGGCATCGGATGCGTGTTAACGGATTTGAAAAATATATGGAAAAAGAACCCGGGATCACCATTGAAATGGTGCGAAACGGTTACAGCAATATGCAGGTTTCTCAGAAAGATGTGGATGAGATCCTCAAGAAGTATCCGGATCTTGACGGGATCATGACCACCAGTGCTGTGACGGCCCTGGGACTTGCGGAGGCAACGGAAGGGAGGGAAATCTCCATTGTTTCCGTAGATGCTCAGGAAGATGCTCTGAAAGCAGTTCAGGATGGACGTATCGTGGCCCTGGGTGCCCAGTCCGGTTATCAGATTGGTTACGAAACCATCCGGTATATTGTGAACGATCTGGAAGGAAAGAGAACCGGAGAGGATGAGATCCTGGATTCCCAGGTGCTTACCACGGAAAATATTGATGCATACATAAAAGAAGATAAATATTCTTCTTCATAAAGTACACAGACATGAATCAGAGAGAATTTATCCAAAAATAAAACACAAAACATAAAAATAGGACAAAAACAGAATGCAGAGAAATCTGAACCAGAAAAACTTTGGCACAGATTTAACAGTCAGGCAAAAATAATACCGAAAAAACTAAAATTTCTCACACTTTGATAATCCCGTATTTTCGATAAAATAGAATCATCAAAAGGAAGTCGAAAGCAAAAACGAAAAGAAATGAAAGGGCGGGATAATAAGATGGAGAAGAAGAAAAAACTTTCGGTATCAACAGGGCTGTGTTATGCTGGAGGAGATGTAGGATGTAATATCGTGTTCGGAATGATCGGAACACTGCTGACGCTGTTTTACACAGATTATGTAGGGATCAGCGCAGCAACAGTAGGACTGGTAATGTTACTTTCCAGATGCTTTGACGGATTTTCCGATCTGGTCATGGGTGTTATTGTAGAGAGGACCAATTCCAAATGGGGAAAATCAAGACCCTGGCTTCTGTGGATGAGCATTCCGTTTGCGCTGTCAGCAGTGCTGCTTTTCACAGTGCCGCATACAACAGGGATGCTTCAGTTTCTGTATCTCTTTGTAACTTATAACTTCTGTACGACCATATGCTATACAGCGATCAATCTTCCATATGGAAGTCTTTCATCAATGATGATCCGTGAATCATCTGAGAGAGATAAACTCAGTGTTTTGAGAATGGGACTCTCTCCTATCGGAAAGATCGTTGCTGCAACCTGTACACTGCCGCTTGTAAAGCTTCTTGGAAATGATCAGGCTGCATGGATCAAGGTTATGAGCGTATGGGCAGTGCTTGCACTTGCACTTCTGCTTCTCTGCTTCTTCAAATGTGAGGAGAAGGTTCAGATCGAAGCAAGAAAGAAAGATGAGAAGCTTCCGGTTCCGACAATGCTGAAGGCACTTTTCACAAATCAGTATTTCTGGGCAGTAATGATTCTGTGGACAGTACAGAGTGTATCCTTTACGATCACAGGAACTATTCTTCCGTACTACTGCAAATATATCTTCAACAATGATACATGGATGTACAGTGCACTGTTCCTTACAGAAACACTGGTGCTGGTAGTGGGAATCTTCGTCTGCTCACCGTTGATCAAGAAATTCGGAAAAAGAAACATCGCATTTATCGGCGGATTTGTTGCACTTGGCGGACAGCTTCTGTTTTTCTTGAACCCATACAGCTTCGGCTTCATGGTAATGAGCTGTGTTACACGTGCAATCGGACTTGCACCGTTAAATGCAGTTGTATTCAGTATGGTTGGTGATGTAGTTGAGTTTGGACAGTGGAAAAACCACATCCGTCAGGAAAGCCTGATCTTTGCAGGCGGTTCCATCGGAACAAAAGTTGGTGCAGGTCTTGCATCAGCAATGATCACAGGACTGTTAAGCAGCTCCGGATATGTAAGCTCATCTGCAGGAATAACTGCACAGCCGGAAACAGCACTGGAGATGATCGTTTCCCTTTACAAATTCGGACCGATCCTCATTGCGGCAGTGATCATCGTAACACTTTTCGGATATAAACTTGACAAAATGTATCCGGCGATCATGCAGGAGCTTACCGAACGCGAGGCACACGGACAGTTATGATCGATTTGTAAAACATATATTCAACCACAAACAGAAAACAGGCAGGGGTAAAACACTCCTGCTGTTTCCTGCGTTCATGAGCGTACAGCCGAAGCGGAAGAGAGATATCCGCTTTGCAGAAGGGAGGAGTTCTTGTGTTAAAAAGCATCCGGGCAAAAATCCTGCTGGCGATCCTGGCAGTTACCATGTTTACCGCTGGTTCCCTTACCGTGGTATTTTATCTCCGGGCGGCAGGGATGATCGAAGAAAACTATTCCGGGATCCTGTACGGACGGATGCAGCAGACAGTAAAAGATCTGGACGAATCCCTGAAAGAGATTTATTATGTGAATACGAGAACTGCCTGGGATGAAGAGATCCGGAACAATGCAGCGGATTACCTTCGTACCGGAAATGAAAACAGTCTGGAAAATATGGCAGGGCTTCTTCGGGAACACAGCCGGGAATATAAAGATATCAACTCGCTTTATTTTGTTTTTCCGGATAAAAAAATGGCGGTGACATCGGAAGAGTTTCCGGTAAACAAACAAGGGATTAAAGGAGAGCGGATCGAAGAGCTGGAAGAAGTACAGGAGATGGATTCCTTTCCGGTCCTTGTGGAATCCCTGGTCCATGAAGGCAGCAGTTTTCTTTCGGTGATCCAGAAGGTGGAAGATGACAACGGAGAGACATTGGGATATGTTGCGGCGGACATCAAGGAACGTGCCATTTATTATGAATATCTGGAAGCTGTCAATGATGAGAAGATCACCAGGATTCTGCTTGTGGATGGAAATAATGAGATCGTGACTTCAGAAGATTACAGTGATCTTGGGAAAACATTTCCTGAGATTACAGACCATGATGTTCCTAAAATGGAAGGATATACGGAAAAAAACAGTGTGATCTCCTTTTTCAGCAGAGGAAGTTTTTCAGACTGCGGGTTATACCTGGAAGTGCCAAAAAAAGAAGTTTTAAGCGGACTTTCCCAGATGAGGCTTTTCCTGATCGGAATCTTCGGGGCTGTTTTTGTGGCAGCTGTGCTTCTGGCACTGTGGCTTTCCAGGGTGGTCTGCGGACCACTTCGGTCCATGACCGGTACCATTGAGAAGGTTGGTGAGGGAGACTTAAGCCTCCGCACAGAAGTGACCACTGCCGATGAGATCGGAACCCTGGGAAAAGAATTCAACCATATGCTGGATTACATCGAAGACCTGATCGCCCAGGTGATCGAGGAGGAACAGCAGAAAAAAGATGCGGAACTGGAAGCACTGCAGTATCAGATCACACCGCATTTTATGTATAATACACTGAATTCCATCAAATTTGCCGCATTCTTAAAAGGAGAGAAAGAGCTGGCAGGCCTTATCGGAGATTTTGTGGAGCTTCTCCAGGCCAGCATTAATAAGAAGGGAAGCTTTCTTTCTGTTGCTGATGAGATCCATATTCTGAAAAACTATATCCATCTGCAGGATTTCCGTTATCAGGGGAGTTTTCAGGTGGAGTATGAGATTTCCGAGGAAGCATACCGGTGCTATATTCCAAGGCTGATCCTTCAGCCCCTTGTGGAGAACGCCCTTCTTCACGGGATTGACATCAAGCGGCAGACAGGAAAGATCTGGATCAGCGGAAAAGTAAAGGAAGGAGAACTGATCCTTATAGTAAAAGATAACGGAAGAGGAATGACAGAAGTACAGATCCGGGATCTTTTGGGAAGTCGTGAAAAAAAGACAAAGGGACTTTCCGCAGTGGGAGTTCCCAATGTAAAAGAACGACTGGAGCTTTATTATGGAGAAAAAGGTGGAATGAAATATGACAGCAGCAGTAATGGTACAATCGTTACTGTCTTTCTGCCAGCAATTTATGATATACCGGAAGAAGGGAGGAAAAGCTGATGTACAGAACACTGGTGGCAGATGATGATTTTCTGGTAAGGAGTTATCTGAAAACACTGGATTCCTGGGAAAAAGCTGGATACGAGATCGTGGATGATGCTGAGGACGGAGAGGAAGCCTACGGGTTTCTTCAGAAAGAAAAGATCGATGTCCTTGTGACGGATCTGACCATGCCTGTGATGGATGGCATTGAGCTGATCCGAAAGATCCGTGAGGAAAACAGGGATATCTATATTATCGTGCTCAGCTGTCATGATGATTTTGAATATGTAAAAGAGGCCATGCGCCTTGGCGCGGATGAATACGTGCTGAAAAACAGTCTGGATGAGGACAGTCTCTATGATACCCTGGAAAAATCAGCCCGGCTGATCGAAAACCGCAGGAAAAAAAGCCAGGAACAGGCGCAGGCAAGAAAACTGATCCATCTGGGAAGCCATGCCCTGAAATATTATTTTTTCAACGGCCTGATCTCCGGGATGCTGAAAAACCAGGCACGTGAGGAGAAACGTGTGGAAGCCGGGATCGCCGGGAAATATTTTAACAGTGCTGTGATCTGCATGTTTATGGAGAGATGGGCGGAGCGGGAACGGCAGTGGACTCCGCTGGAAGTGGAACAGTATTCCCATCATTTTCGCCACAGGCTTTTGGAACGGACGGAAGAGCTCCTTGGAACAGAAAGCGAATTTACAGAAGTGATCTATCTTGGTGCAGGGATTTTCTGTTGTTTTCTGGATCTTTCCAGGGACTGCAGGACCTCGGCCATGCAGCAGAGGCTGACAGAAGTTGCGGCCATCTGCTACCGGCACTGCCAGGAGGACTTTTGTGATTTTGGAATCAGTGTCAGCAGTGTCTGCATGGGAGAGGAAGGAATCCGTCAGGCTTACCAGCAGGCCAGAGAAATGATGAAACTGCATTTTTATGAGAAAAAAGAGATCCTTTATTTTGAAGGCCGGAAGAAAGAGGACAGTGTTCTGCCGGAAAGTGCCGACAGACTGGAGGGACAGATTTCTGCCCTGAAAGCAGAAAAAGACAGAAAAAAGGCGGAAGAACTCTGGGAGCAGGTTCTTACAGAATGCCAGAACCGTTATACAGACGGAAGGCTTCTTGTACAGTGGCTTAAGAAACTGAACCAGACAGCAGGTCTTGAAAAAGATCCAATCTGGTATGAAGAAATCGAAGATTTTGAAGAATTCCGGGAAAAGGGAAATTCCTGTATTTCGGAACTTTTTGCAGGAGGAGAGGATGTGGTTCCGGAGGGGATTTCTGCTGCTGTGAAAAAGGCGCTGGAGTTTATCCGGGAACATTATGAAGAGCAGATCAGCCTCCAGGATGCGGCAGATGCGGCGGAGGTGAATCCTGCCTATCTCAGTTATCTTTTCAAACAGGAGATGAAGATTGGTTTTTCCAATTATGTGCAGGAGCTTCGGATTGACTGTGCGAAGAAGCTTCTTTCCGGGACGAACTGCAGGGTGAAGGATGTGGCCCTGCGCTCCGGTTTCGGAGATTACCACTATTTTTCCAAGACATTTAAGAAGATCACAGGGATGAGCCCTGCGGAGTACCGGAAGGGTTCCGGCATATCATAGGGTATAGCAGAGAAGAGGAGCAAGAACATGGGTGTTACCATAAGACAGATTGCAGAGGCTGCTGGTGTTTCCAGAGGAACCGTTGACAGAGCATTGAATAACAGAGGGCGTATCAGGCCGGAAGTGGCAGAACGGGTCCGGCAGATCGCGGAGGAGATGGGGTATAAACCGAATCAGCTGGGCCGTGCCCTGTCCATGAGTAGAAATAATATCAAGATTGGCGTGATCCTTCAGGGTGCGGAGACTCCTTTTATGAAGGAAGTCATGAAGGGTGTTGAGGAGGCCAGGGCGGAAGTCGATAATCTGGGCGGCACGGTGCTGATCCATACCATTGAGCATCAAAGTGCAGAGGATGTTCTTTTTGCCATGGAAAAAATGCGGCAGGAAGAAGTCAGCGGTATTGCGATGGTTCCTCTTGAAGCCGAAGAGGTGAAAAAAGAGATCGACCGGTTTGTGGAAGAGTATCATATTCCGGTGGTGACTTTTACTTCCGATGTGGAGGATACGAAGCGGCTTTGTTTTGTGGGGCAGAATGGTGTGCAGTGTGGACGGGCGGCTGCGGGGCTTATGGGAGAACTTACCGGGGGAAAGGGGAAAGTTGCCATTATCTCTGGTTACAGGACCAATACTTCTCTTAGCAGTCGTGTGTCGGGGTTTCGGTCTGAGATGAGGAAAAAGTATCCGGGGATTGAGATCATTGGGCCGGAGTATTGCTTTGAGGAGAATGGCAGGGCCAGGGAGATTACGGAAGGGATATTTAAGGATGTTCCGGATCTTGACGGGATATATCTTACTTCTCATGGTGAGGAGGGGGTATGCCGGGCCATTGCCGAGGCTGGTAAGATGGGGCTGGTGAAGATGGTTGCCAATGATTTTATGGGGCGGAATTATGAATTGATGAGGAAAGGGTTTATTCATTTTCTGATCGGGCAGGATGCTAGGATTCAGGGGTATGAGCCGGTGATGATTTTGTTTAGACTGCTGTTTAATGGGGAGGAACCGGATAGGGAGAAGTTGTTTACGGAGATATATATAAGAAATGAGTATACGATTCCGGAGGGGAGACACTGAAATGGGGGTGTCTCCTTTTTTGTGCGGATGGACGGACCGGACGCCGTGGAAGGGGATGCTGTCTGGTCTGCGGCTTCGTCGGGGGCTGGCTTCTAGGGCGCCGGAATTCTGCTAAAACCGTTTTACAAAAGTCCGAACTCGCGGCCTGCTGCCGCTCAGACAGCGGACTTTTGTAAAACAACGCAGATTTCCGCCGCCCAAGAATCAGCTCCCCTCCTGCAGAAGCAGAGCCATCCAGCATCCCCTTCCCCGGCTGGTGCTTCCGGTGAGAAATAGTGTCGTTTGACGGTTGGTTGTGGGTCGTCAGCGCTGCGCTGGACGACTGCAATGGCTGAGTTTGTGTTTGGTTGGGGGGGACGGCTGAGGCGCTGCGCTGTCAGCCTGGGGTTGCGGATGTGCTAGAATTGCGGATGTGATGGGAGAATAGCCTTTGATGCCAGCGCAGACGGACTGTGTGGATGTGCTAGGATTGTGGGTGTGATGGGAATATGGCAATTGTAATATTGTATAGAAATAAGTGGATTTTTGGTAAAATTCGTGTAATAATGATGTTACTATCAGAAATGAGAGTGACGATGGCTTTGGAATATCGTAAAATTGTAAATAAGAATGAATTTTCAGAAAGGGGTCGGGTTTATGGGTCTTATCAGAGCGGCTGTTGGCGCAGCAGGGGGTACGATGGCGGATCAGTGGAAGGAGTTTTTTTACTGTGAGGCTATGGATAAAGAAGTGATGGTGGTGAAGGGTACGAAGCGTACATCATCCAGGTCTTCCAATAAGAGAGGCAGCGACAATATCATTACCAGCGGAAGTGGGATTGCAGTTGCAGATGGTCAGTGTATGATGATCGTGGAGCAGGGGAAAGTTGTGGATATCTGTGCAGATCCAGGTGAGTATACTTATGATGCTTCCACAGAGCCGAGTATTTTTGCGGGAGGTCTTGGGGAAGGTATCCGCAGGACTTTCCAGACCATCGGTAAGCGTTTTGTGTTCGGTGGTGATACGGGTAAGGATCAGAGGGTATATTATTTTAATACCAAGGAGCTTGTGGATAACAAATTTGGCACGGCTACTCCGATCCCGTTCCGTGTGGTAGATTCCAGGATCGGACTTGATATTGATGTTGCAGTGCGCTGTCATGGAGTATATTCCTATCGGATCGCGGACCCGCTTCTTTTTTATACCAATGTGTGTGGGAATGTAGAGCGGGAATACACGAGAGAGGAGCTGGATGGACAGCTGAAAACGGAGTTTGTCAGCGCACTGCAGCCGGCTTTTGGCCGTCTTTCTGAGATGGAGCTTCGTCCGAATCAGATCGTGACCCACAACACGGAGCTTGAGAATGCCATGAATGAGGTTCTTTCAGCGAAGTGGGCAGAGCTTCGGGGCTTAAAAGTCGTAAGTGTTGCGCTGGGCTCGGTTACACTTCCGGATGAGGACGCCGAGATGATCAAGCAGGCCCAGCGCACGGCTATGATGCGTGATCCTTCGATGGCTGCAGCCACACTGACTGGTGCTCAGGCGGATGCCATGAAGGCTGCGGCTTCCAATTCCGCCGGGGCTATGACTGGTTTTATGGGCATGGGGATGGCTGCCAGCGCAGGGGGCCTGAATGCTCAGCAGCTTTTTGAAATGGGACAGAAGCGTGAGGCACAGGCAGCGCAGAACAACGTACAGACTCAGCCAAAGATCCGGCCGGCAGCAGGCGGAGATTCCTGGACTTGCAGTTGTGGTGCGGTTTCTACGGGTAAGTTCTGTCCGGAGTGTGGGGCACCGCGTCCGGTGGAGGACAGCTGGACTTGTTCCTGCGGTACAGTGAATAAAGGGAAGTTTTGTACGAACTGTGGAGCGAAGAGGCCGGAGAAGAAGTTGAGGTATCGTTGCAGCAGGTGTGGATGGGAACCGGCTGATCCGGAGAATCCACCGAAGTTCTGCCCGGAGTGCGGGGATCCGTTCGGACCGGAGGATGCTGTATAAATCACAAAATGGAGAAGGTCAGGAGAAATTCACAGGATAACTCCTGCCGGTCGATGGATACAGAAGGATGAATTGAGGTGGATATATGGCGAAGATGCAGGAGTTTAAGTGCCCGTGCTGTGGTGGCTCCATAGAGTTTGACAGTTCTGCACAGAAGATGAAGTGTCCGTTCTGTGATACGGAGTTTGATGTTAAGACATTATCGGAGCATGCTAAGGCTGTAGAAGAAGAACAGCCGGAGGATATGAACTGGTCGGATGAGGCTGGCAGTGAGTGGCAGGATGGAGAGAGTGAGGGATTACGTACTTATACGTGTAAGTCCTGTGGCGGTGAGATCGTGGGTGATGCCAATACGGCAGCGACAGCCTGCCCGTTTTGCGGCAGCCCGGTGGTAATGACCGGACAGCTGTCCGGTGCACTGAAACCAGATTACGTGATTCCGTTTAAGCTGGATAAAAAGGCTGCAAAGGAGAAGCTGAAGAAGCATTTGTCAGGCAAGCGCCTTCTCCCGAAAGCGTTTAAGTCGGAGAATCATATCAGTGAGGTGAAGGGGATCTACGTTCCGTTCTGGCTTTATGATACGGATGCCAGTGCGGATATCCGCTATAAAGCTACGAAGACCCGTTTCTGGAGTGATAATGATTATGATTATACGGAAACCAGTTATTATGCAGTACACAGAAGTGGTTCTCTGGGATTTGATCATGTACCTGTGGATGGTTCGGCCAGTATGGAAAATGATCTGATGGAGTCCATAGAGCCTTTTGATTTTAAAGAGGCGGTGGATTTCCAGACTGCATATCTGGCGGGATATTTTGCGGATAAGTATGATGTGACGGCGGAAGAGTGCGAGGGACGTGCCAATGAGCGTATCCGTCACAGTACGGAAGATGCATTCCGGGATACGGTCAGAGGCTATTCCAGTGTGGTTCCGGAGAATACCAGCATCCGGCTTCATAACGGAACTACGAAGTATGCACTGTATCCGGTATGGATCCTGCAGACGAAATGGAAAGGCGATAATTACATATTTGCCATGAATGGCCAGACTGGGAAATTTGTGGGGAATCTGCCCACAGATAAGAGTGCTTTTGCGAGATGGTTCCTGGGAACGACGGGGATCGTTGGCGTGATCGCCTATATTATCCTGTATCTGATCTGGGCTTTGTAGGGAGGTGGATGCCATGAAAAAAAGAATATCCGCATTTTTGATATCGATCCTTTTGTGTCTGGCATGTGCTTTTCCGGTATGGGCAGGCACCGTAAGCCGTCTGGATGACCAGGCGGGACTTCTGGATGCAGAGCAGCAGGAGAGCCTGAGCAGTACTCTGGATGAAATCAGTGAGCGGGATCAGGTAGATGTTGTGGTCGTTACCGTTAACAGTCTTGAGGGAAAAACAGCCCAGGCGTATGCGGAGGATTATTTTATTGACCATGGATATGGGCAGGGGGAAAATGATGACGGTATTTTATTCCTGTTGGATATGGGAGACCGTAACTGGGCCATTGCAACACACGGATATGCGATAGAAGTGTTTACGGATGCCGGACAGTCCTACATCATGGATCAGGTGAAGCCTTATTTAAGTGACGGTGATTATAACGAAGCGTTTCATAAGTTTGCCACGGAATGCGATGATTTTATCACGCAGGCAGATGAGGCAGAGCCATACGATGTGGAAAACCTTCCGGATGAGCCTTTTGCGGTTGGGATAAACCTGCTGATCGCTCTTGCTGTGGGGCTTGTGGCAGGATTACTGGTGACCGGAAATATGAGAAGAAAGCTGAAAACTGTGCGAAAACAGGATCGGGCGGCTTCTTATGTGCGGCAGGGCAGTATGAATGTGACCAGAAGTAATGATTTTTACCTCTACAGTACGGTATCAAAATCCGCAAAACCGAAAAATGAGGATAATAACGGTGGTTCCAGCACCCATACCTCATCTTCCGGTGATACCTTCGGTGGTTCCAGCGGGAAATTCTGAGAATATCATCAGGAAAAACAGAATATGATAAAAAAAGAAAGACTGCTGTACCGGAATGGTAGGGCAGTTTTTCTTTTTTCTGTGTGCGAAAGTATGTCTCTGGGGCGGCAGAAACAGGGAATTGCCGTTTATTTTTTGCATTCCGGAAATAACTTTATCTATTTAATAGGTTGAAATCCGTCGAAAAGTGCGTTATGATAATAACAATTATCCACACCAGTGCGTTAAAATTTTACAGCACAGGGGAAATCGGAGGAGTAGATAAAATGGAGTACAAAATTGCCCTGATTCCGGGAGACGGAATCGGCCCGGAGATTGTTGCCGAGGCCAAAAAAGTTTTAGACAGAGTATGCGAGAAATACAGCCATAAATTTTCATACACAGAAGTTCTTTTAGGAGGTGCATCCATTGATGCTCACGGAGTACCTCTTACAGAGGAAGCCATTGCCCAGGCAAAAGCTTCTGATGCAGTACTGATGGGTTCCATTGGCGGTGATGCCAAGACATCCCCGTGGTATAAGCTGGAGCCGTCCAAACGTCCGGAGGCAGGTCTTCTTGCGATCCGTAAGGCGCTGAACCTGTTTGCAAACCTTCGTCCTGCATATCTTTACAATGAGCTTCGTGATGCATGCCCGCTTCGTGATGAGATCATCGGAGATGGTTTTGACATGATCATTGTAAGAGAGCTTACAGGAGGTCTTTACTTCGGAGCAAGAAAGACTACTGAGGAGAACGGAGTCCGCACAGCAGTAGATACTCTTTCTTATAATGAGAATG
>OLOI01002762.1_pt1 | contig 11885 bp, 9 predicted proteins | sample 1672131 | NCBI WGS metagenome assembly OLOI01 (sample SAMEA3136651, study PRJEB25190) | human gut metagenome | reverse complement strand
CCGGCTCTATACAAAAGTATCAGTTTGACAAGTACAGATGTGAACCTGGCGGTAGAGAAATCACGTGCTTCACGTCTGGATATGGTAAATCAAGTGACCAAGGCATTTTTTCAGTTGCTTTTGGCACAGGACAGTTATGAAGTGCTGCTTAAAAGTTATAAGCAGAGTGAAGATAATTATAATGTGGTGAAAGCTAAATATGAACAGGGGACTGTCAGTGAATATGATAAGATTAGTGCGGATGTGCAGATGCGCAGCTTGAAACCTACCGTGGTGTCTGCCCGTAACGGAGTGAATTTGGCAAATTTGCAGTTGAAGGTCTTGATGGGAATGGAATCTGATGTAAAGGTAGCGGTTGAAGGCAATCTGAAGGATTATGAAATGTCTATGTTTACTCGTCAGGCAATGCCTCGTCCAGACAATTTGACAAATAACAGTACGTTGAAGCAATTGGAACTGAATGCATTGCAATTAAAGCAGACGCTGAAGTTGCAGTATACCAACTTTATGCCGACCCTTTCTGCCAGTTTCCAATATATGTATACTTCAATGAATGATAATTTCAAGTTCAAGGAATACGATTGGAGGCCCTATTCTACTATCGGCCTGAATCTAAGCATTCCTTTGTTCAAAGGAAGTAATTTTACTCAATTGAAACAGACCCGTATCCAGATGAAACAACTGGAAGAGAACCGTATCAATATAGAGCGGCAACTCACTATGCAAGCTACCGGTTATTTGGATAATATGGCCGCTAGTACGGAACAGGTGGTAAGTAATAAAGAAGCTGTCTTTCAGGCGGAGAAAGGGCGTACTATTGCCGAAAAAAGATATGAAGTTGGAAAAGGAACTATCTTGGAATTGAATAGTTCGGAAGTGGCTTTAACAGAGGCCCAACTGACTTATAACCAGTCCATCTATGACTATCTGGTAGCTAAAGCTGATTTGGATTTAGTCTTAGGCATTGATGAAGTAACGGAACGATAACACATTAACATAAAGATAACAGTATGAGAAAATATTTTCAATTCGCAGCTTGGCTGGTGGTAACTATGCTGGGGGCATGTTCAGGTGGAACGGAGAGTAAGGAAGCTGCTGATACCGCTATGGAGGACAAACCGGTAGTCCGGCTTGCTTCCGTAACTTCCCGCGATGTAGATCAGATAGAGGAATATACTGCCACTGTTGAAGCGGAAGCGAAAAATAATATAGCTCCGACCTCTCCCGGGCGTATAGACCGTATTTTTGTTGAAGTGGGAGACCATGTATCCAAAGGACAGAAATTAGTACAGATGGATGCGGCAAATCTGAAACAAATGAAATTGCAATTAGAAAATGAAGAAACGGAATTCAGACGTATGGATGAACTGTACAAAGTGGGTGGAGCTTCCAAATCTGAATGGGATGCAGCAAAAACAGCTTTAGATGTACGTCGTACTTCCTATAATAATTTGTTGGAGAATACGCAGTTGTTAAGCCCTATTCATGGAGTGGTTACAGCACGTAATTTTGATAACGGTGATTTATATTCTTCCGCTTCCACTCCTGTGTTGGTCATTGAACAGATCACTCCGGTTAAACTGTTGATCAATGTATCCGAACCTTATTTCCCGAAAGTGACTAAAGGTATGATCGTAAAGGTGAAATTTGATGTGTATGGTGATGAGGAGTTCGAAGGGAAAGTTAGTTTGGTGTATCCTACTATTGATGCTGCTACTCATACTTTTCCTGTAGAGGTAAAATTGGCTAATACCCGTCAGCGTATACGTCCGGGAATGTTTGGCCGTGTGACTGTGAGCTTTGGTACATTGCGGCATGTGGTGGTTCCTGATCAGGCTATTGTGAAACGTGCCGGTTCGGGCGACCGTTATGTATATGTCTACAAAGACGGTAAGGTTTCCTATAATAAAGTAGAATTGGGACGTCGGATGGGAACCGAATATGAATTGATTTCCGGGGTGGAGGATAATTCGCAGGTGGTGGTTGCCGGTCAGACCCGTTTGGCCGATGGTGTGGAAGTGGCAGTAAATTAAAAATTGAGAATTAGTTGATAATACTCCATATTTATTTACCTATATATGATTTTTTAGTTCTTAATTTTTAATTTAACAAACATGAGTTTATACGAAGGAGCGGTTAAAAAACCGATTATGACCTCGTTATGCTTTTTGGCCGTAGCGATCTTTGGTCTGTTCTCATTGTCGAAACTTCCGGTAGACTTGTATCCCGATATTGATACCAATACCATTATGGTTATGACATCTTATCAGGGTGCCAGTGCTTCCGATATAGAGAACAACGTAACCCGTCCGTTGGAAAATACGTTGAACTCGGTTAGTAATTTGAAACATATTACATCCAAGTCTTCAGAAAATATATCAGTTATCACTTTGGAATTCGAATATGGCTATGATATTGATGTGTTGACTAATGATGTGCGTGATAAATTGGATATGGTGAGTTCGGAGCTTCCCGATGAAGTCAATACTCCGATTATCTTTAAGTTCAGTACGGATATGATTCCTATCCTGCTGTTGTCCGTTCAGGCAGAAGAAAGTCAGCCGGCTCTGTATAAGATATTGGATGATAATGTAGTAAATCCTTTGGCTCGTGTTCCCGGTGTGGGAACGGTGTCCATTGCCGGTGCGCCGAAGCGTGAGGTGAATATTTATTGTGATCCCAACAAACTGGAAGCATATGATCTGACGATTGAGACCATCAGTTCCATTGTCGGGGCTGAAAATAAGAATACTCCGGGTGGAACTTTCGATGTGGGCAGTAATACCTATTCCTTGCGTGTGGAAGGAGAATTCAAGGACCCGAAAGAAATGGAGAATATCGTAGTGGGTATACGCAATGGTGCTTCGGTGTATTTGCGTGACGTGGCAACGGTAGTCGATTCTGTAGAAGAACGTGCTCAGGAAACCTATAATAACGGGGTGCAGGGAGCCATGATTGTTGTACAGAAACAATCGGGAGCAAATTCAGTGAACATTTCCCGGAAAGTAATGGATCAGTTGCCTAAGTTACAGAAGTCACTGCCCAGTGATGTGAAACTGGGGGTTATTGTGAACACTTCGGATAATATTTTGAATACCATCGACAGTTTGACGGAAACTATTATGTATGCCATTCTGTTTGTGGTCTTGGTGGTATTTGTTTTCTTAGGTCGTTGGCGTGCTACGGTGATTATCTGTATCACTATCCCCATGTCATTGATTGCCTCCTTTATTTATTTGGCTATCACGGATGGGGGATCTCTGAATATTATTTCTTTGTCGTGCCTTTCTATTGCGATTGGTAATGTGGTGGATGACGCTATTGTTGTTTTGGAAAACGTAACGACCCATATCGAGCGTGGCTCCGAGCCGAAACAGGCGGCTATCCATGGAACAAATGAGGTGGCAATTTCTGTTATCGCATCCACATTGACCATGATTGCGGTATTCTTCCCGTTGACGATGGTCAGTGGTATGTCGGGAGTTTTGTTCCGTCAGTTGGGCTGGATGATGTGTGTCATTATGACTATTTCTACTATCTCGGCTCTGTCATTTACTCCGATGATGTGTGCGCAGATGCTTCGCTTGCAAAAAAAACAAAGTAAGTGGTTTGTCACATTCTACAAACCGATAGAAGGTGCGTTGGATGGATTGGATAACTGGTATCAGAAACGTTTGAACTGGGCTGTCCGTCACCGCAAGACCATTATTGCCGGTTGTTTCGGGTTCTTTCTGCTGAGCCTGATTTGTGCGAAAGGAATTGGTACAGAGTTTTTTCCGTCACAAGACAACAGTCGTATTTCTGTTCAATTACAATTGCCTATCGGAGCTCGCGTAGAGCGTGCCCAGGCATTGGCCCAGGAGCTGACCGAAAGGTGGCTGAAGAAATATGAAGGGGTGATGCGTATCTGTAACTATACTGTGGGACAGGCTGATGCGGATAATACTTGGGCTTCTATTCAGGATAATGGTAGCCATATCATTTCATTCAATATCAACCTTTATAATCCCGATCAGCGTTCTGTTACGTTGGCAGAAGTCTGCGATGGTATGCGTGAGGATCTGAAAGCCTATCCCGAACTGGATAAAGCCCAGGTTATCTTGGGTGGTAGCAGTGGAGGCATGGGTGGACAGGCCACTGCCGATTTTGAAATCTATGGATATGATTTTACAGAAACAGATAAGGCAGCCGCTGAATTGAAAGAAGCTTTATTGAAAGTGAACGGTGTGTCTGAGGTGAATATCAGCCGTCAGGATTATCAGCCGGAATATCAGGTGGATTTTGATCGTGAAAAACTGGCTTTACATGGTTTGAATCTTTCTACAGCAGCTTTGTATCTGCGTAACCGTGTTAATGGTGCTTTATCTTCTTACTATCGGGAAGATGGTGACGAATATGATATCAAGGTGCGTTATGCTCCCCAGTTCCGTACCAGTATTGAAAGTTTGGAGAATATTCTGATTTATACCAATGAAGGTAAAGCGATTCGGGTGAAAGATATCGGCACGGTAGTGGAGCGTTCAGCTCCTCCTACTATTGAACGTAAAGACCGTGAACGTATTGTAACAGTATCTGCTGTGATTTCAGGTGCGCCTTTAGGTAGTGTGGTGGCAGCGGGTGAGTCTATTATTGATAAGATGGATTTACCTGGCGGTATCAGTATCCAGGTGGCAGGGTCTTATGAGGATCAGCAGGATTCATTCAGCGATCTGGGAACTTTGGCTGTTTTGATTATTATATTGGTATTTATTGTAATGGCTGCCCAGTTTGAGTCTCTGACCTATCCGTTTATCATTATGTTCTCTATTCCGTTTGCATTCAGTGGGGTATTGATGGCATTGTATGGAACGGGGACTACATTGAATGTCATGAGTTTGTTGGGAGGTATCATGTTGATTGGTATCGTAGTGAAGAATGGTATCGTGCTTATTGATTACATTACCTTATGTCGTGAGCGGGGTATGTCTGTTATTCATTCGGTCGTTGTTTCGGGCCGTAGTCGTTTACGTCCGGTTTTAATGACCACTTTGACCACTATTCTGGGCATGGTGCCGATGGCGATAGGAGGAGGGGAAGGTTCTGAAATGTGGCAGCCTTTAGGGGTGTCCGTAATCGGTGGTTTGACTGTATCTACCGTGCTCACCTTGATTTTGGTTCCGGTGCTCTACTGTTCATTTGCGGGTACAGGTATCAAGCGTAACCGTAAGAAGATGAAAGCTTCCCGTGAACTGAATGACTATTATCAAGCACATAAGACGGAGATGACCAAAGGCAAAAAAGAATAATTAATATAGTTGTTATCCGGATTGAAATGAATAGGAGACCGGATGACAGAACTTAAAATAAAAAATGGAATAATGAAATCAGTTTTCATCACTTTCGACCAAGCTTTTTACGAACGTATTCTGGCGTTGTTGGACCGTCAGAATTGTCGTGGATTCAGTTATTGGCAGCAGTTGCAGGGGCGCGGCTCTGTAAAAGGAGAACCGCATTATGGCAGTCACGCGTGGCCCAGTATGTGCTCGGCCATTATGACAGTGGTAGATGATACCAAAGTGGAGCCTTTATTGGACGCTTTGCATAAAATGGATAAGGAAACCGAACAATTGGGATTACGTGCTTTTGTGTGGAACATAGAAAAGACGATTTGAATCTGTCTTTTCATCATTAAAGAAAAAGACTGTTGCCCTCTTTCTGGCGCAGTCTTTTTTCTTTTTTTAGCCTCTATCATGAAGTACTCCGTCTAAAAAATCACTACTTTTGCGGTTAATTTACAAATATAGCAATATGAAAAACTATATACCGGCCACTTTTCTTCTCACTCTTATTGTAGTAGGAGTGTTAATGGGGCTGTATTTCCTCCCCTCCATGTCGGTGGGCGGCAAACCGTTGCGCAAGGTGGACCTGCTGGCTGATATCCGTCCGGATGTGGAAGAAGAAGTATGTGATTCCGACACCATTGTCCTTCCTCCTCCTGTAAAACCTATTTTTGTGGATACATGTAAAACGGGTATTACCTGTATTGAGGATTATTCGGATTCCACCATGCGGGGAATGAAACATTTTTATGAGGCACTTTCCAAAGTGAAAACCATGAAACGCCCTGTGCGTATCGCTTACTTCGGTGATTCTTTTATAGAAGCTGATATTTTTACTGCCGATTTGCGCGAAATGCTTCAACAAGAATTTGGTGGTTGCGGAGTGGGATATGTTCCTGTAACCTCTTCCATCAGCGGTTACCGTCCTACGGTACGCCATACTTTTGGGGGATGGAGCAGTCATTCATCCAATGACTCCGTTGGTTTTGATAAAATGCAGCAAGATATTTCCGGACATTATTTTTTTCCTCGTGAAGGTGCTTATGTACAGTTGAAAGGACAGAGTAAATACGCTTCCCGACTGGATACCTGTGAGGTTTCTACTTTTTATTTCCTGAATAAAGGTTTTGCCGCTGTCCGTTCTAAAGTGAATAATGCTGCGGAAGGAGAGTTGCATGAGGAAGTAGGAACAGGAGGTGTGCAGGCTGTTTCGGTGAGAGGAAGGATAGGACAAGTACGGTGGAGTGTGGAACAAGCTGATTCTGTTACTTTCTATGGAGTGGCTATGGACGGCAGGCAGGGAATATCTTTGGATAATTTTAGCGTACGTGGTAGCAGTGGGCTTCATTTACGTAGTATTCCTTTACATACGCTTTGCGATTTCCAACGTCTTCGTCCATACGATTTGATTGTGGTCCAATATGGTTTGAATGTGGCTACGGAACGGGGAGTAAAATACGATGGCTATAAGAAAGGGATGCTTTCGGTGATAGAACATTTGAAGACAGCTTTTCCTGAAACCAGCATTTTACTGGTCAGTGTGGGTGACCGTGAATATAAAAACGAGAATGGAGATCTCCGCACCATGCCCGGAGTCAAGAATCTTATCCGTTATCAACAGTCCATTGCGGCTGATAGCCATATCGCTTTTTGGAATATGTATGAGGCAATGGGAGGTCAAGGAAGCATTGTCGATATGATCGGGCAAAAAATGGCGAATCTTGATTATACCCATATCAATTTTAAGGGAGGCAAGCATTTGGCAGGTATCTTATTTGAAACATTGATGTATGGCAAAGAGCAATATGAAAGACGGAAAGCCTATGAGGAGGAATAACAGATTTCCTGGTCTGTCCGGTATAGCAATGGTATTGTTCCTGTTCTTGCTGTTTCCATGTCTTTATGCTCAGGATGCTATTCCGGCATTGTCCCGGCCGTTGGAGCCGCTTCGCATACCCGGTGAAACAAAGGAAATGCATCGGGGTATGCGGCTGATAACAGTACATGATTCACTTCCGGCGAGTTTTACTCATTCTTTGGATAATGTGATAGAAGATGAGAACCGTTCGCTTTCTCCTTTCTTTCAAAAGTTGAATGATATGACAGGACCGGTACGGATAGTCCATATAGGTGATTCTCATGTGCGGGGGCATCTTTATCCATTAATAACCCGTCATCGTCTGGAACATGATTTTGGTGCTGAGGCTGTTTATCCTGATGTTATTTCATATCGTACCGGTGGGTTGGCACATGAAACGGGCGAACCGGGTATTGTTTATCATATGATTGGCATTAATGGAGCTACTTCTGTTACTTTTTCTGATGATGAAAAAATAAAAGAAATAGCTTCTTTGCATCCCGATCTGATTATTGTTTCTTTTGGAACCAATGAGGCACATAGCCGCCGTTATCTGGCTCAGGCTCACAAAATGCAGATAGGCAGACTGTTGGGTATGTTGAAAGCAGCCTGTCCTGAAGCGGCTTTTTTACTGACTACACCTCCCGGAGCATACGTGGGACGTCGTCGTGCACGTACCATTAATCCGAGAACCGTAACGGCGGCGCGTATTATAAAGGAGTATGCACAAGAGCATAAAATGGCAGTTTGGGATATGTATAATATAGTAGGAGGAAAGACAGATGCTTGTCGTAACTGGACGAAGCACCACATGCTTCGTGCGGATGGCATTCATTTCACTCCCGATGGATATCGTTTACAAGGTAATTTATTACATCAGGCACTGATTAAAGCGTATAATGAATATGTGGCAACTGGATTGGAGTAAACTGGCTGAGGTATTGACTTATAATGCCAAGCAACCGATGATTTTTAGTAGCGGCTTGTTTTTGTTTCTGTTTTTAGGCTTTAGCCTGATTTATATGTTATTGCAGAAGAAGGATACGGCACGCATCCTGTTTGTAACGCTGTTTTCTTATTATTTTTATTATAAGAGTAGCGGTTTTTATTTTTTCTTGCTGGGGGTGGTGACAGTGACGGATTTCTTGCTGGCAGGGCGTATGGCGAATACCGAAACTCAATGGAAACGGAGGGTTTTGCTGCTGGCAAGTCTGGGAATAAATTTAGGATTGCTCTGTTATTTCAAGTACACCAATTTCTTTTATCAGATACTGGCTCCTTTGTGGAATGGGAAATTCCAGCCGTTGGATATTTTCTTGCCGGTGGGAATATCGTTCTTCACTTTCCAGTCTTTAAGTTATACCATAGATGTTTACCGTCGTGAGCTGGTTCCTTTGAACAGGTTGCTGGATTATACATTTTATGTGTCTTTTTTTCCGCAGCTGGTAGCGGGGCCTATTGTACGTGCCCGCGATTTTATTCCTCAAATCAGGCAACCGCTGTTTGTTTCCTCGGAGATGTTTGGCACTGGTGTTTTCTTTATCATCAGCGGATTATTCAAGAAAGCTGTAATCTCCGATTATATCAGTGTAAATTTTGTGGAACGTATTTTTGATAATCCGGCTCTTTATTCCGGGGTTGAGAATTTGGTGTATATGGGTATGCTTTACAGATTTATTGTGACTTTTCCGGATATAGTGATATGGCTATCGGGTTTGCTTTGCTGTTGGGTTTCCGTTTCCCTATGAATTTTAATTCGCCTTATAAAGCCGATAGTATAACCGATTTCTGGCATCGTTGGCATATCTCTCTTTCTACATGGTTGCGGGATTATCTTTATATCTCATTGGGGGGAAACCGCAAGGGGAAGGTACGTACTTATATTAATTTGTGCCTTACTATGTTGTTAGGTGGTTTGTGGCATGGTGCATCTTGGAATTTTGTGATATGGGGAGGATTTCATGGAATAGCACTGGCTGCACAGAAATTCTGGCGTAACTTGCTGCATAAGCCTAAGACGGCTACCAGTAAGGGCATTCGTAAATTTTTTGCAGTTCTTATTACTTTCAATTTTGTTTGTTTCTGCTGGATATTTTTCCGTAATACGACTTTTGAAGCTTCGGTTGTTATGTTGAAGCAGATATGTACAGCTTTCCATCCCGAGGTATTCATGCAGCTGATAGAAGGTTATTGGAAAGTGTTTGTTTTGATGGGAATAGGGTATTTGCTGCATTTTGCTCCTGATAGTTGGCAGAATGCGTGTTGTCGTGGAGTGGTAAAATTACCTTTATTGGGAAAGGCATTATTGTTGGTAGTACTGATTTATTTGGTTATCCAGATAAAGAGCAGTGATATTCAGCCGTTTATTTATTTCCAGTTCTAACGGAATAGTTATCAAATCGGGGGTCTGACTAGCTATCTTTTCAGACACCCTAAATACTATTCTAGTAAGTATTTATTAATGCATCTACGATCCCAATTTATACCTCTCTTTACAATTTTTGCAGGGATGCCTGCTAATATTATATTCGGTTCGTTGAATACTTTGGTTACAATACTTCCCCAACCCACAATACTGTTATCGGGTATTTTTGTATTTTTACCAATCTTTACATCTTTCCCTACCCATACATGCTTGCCTATTTCTATACTTTGAGCAAAATTAATCGGTTCTCCCTTTAAATTTGTTATAGTATGTGCGTCGGTACACCAAATATCAATGCCCCAGCTTAATTGACTGTCTTCTCCTATGCTAACATTTGATTTATCTTCTTGTAAATATAAAGTAACTCCATTGATAACTACACGATTACCTATATCAACTCTACAATTATTGGCAACTCTTGAAACACCAGCTCCCAAACCGGGCAACTGGCCGATGATGAGTTTTAGTCCACTCATCCCTAGTATGTTGGAATAGCGTAAAATGATTGTTCCTAAATTAACCGTGTTATCGTTTTCCTTGATAATCAATAGAAAACCTTCGTTAAGAAGTAGGCTTTCAACATTCTCTTCTGAATCGAAATGCATGGAAACATGATTGTTGTTTCCTGTAATTATGATATGGGATTGATGGATGATTTGATTGAATTGTTCATGATGGGAGGATATACAATCTATTTTCTTATGTGGTAAAATAATTGTAATTTCATTGCCTTGACCGTTGATGTTTTTCATCTCATCCTAATTTAATGGATTGTACAACTTTTTTTATTTTATATTTGAAGAGTATTCTTGTATTATCGCGTTGGTTAGTTTAGAGAATATTTCCGGAGACAGTAAATAAAAAGGAGTGTCTTCTTTTTCAAAGCGTATAAATAGATGTTTGATGTCTCGAACTTCCGGATATTCATAAGCTTCTATTCTTTCTATATGTATTCCTTCTTGTTTCAATTGTTTTAATATGTGTTTCCATTGCTGCTTGGATAGGAACCGGCATACATCATATAAGGAGAGGGGTGTTCCGTCCGAAGCTGTTATGATAGTAGAAGTTATATTCATTTTGATGATTTGATGAGGACAAATATAGCAATAAAAAATTATATAGTTTATGGGGGCATTGACTAAATGCCAGAATATTATTTATTTTCAGTTCCCTTTATGATATAAAGTGGGGATGAAACTTGCAAACTTGCAAAACTTGCAGCACTTCCACACCCACTAAAAAACAAAACTACCATTTAAGACAAGAACGAAATCAAAGACAATAAATAAGTAAATTCTATAATTCTCTTTATACAAAAAGACAGACCTGTTTTATTCCTCCATTTACAAATAAAAAACTATCCACCTATCAGATGATCCATTAAAAAGACGTATCTTTGCCATTCATTATTTTTAATGCTAACATGAAATACGGAGTAACAAAAAATACATTACTTATTACAGCAGGCATAGTTTGGCTCTTAGCCGGTATCAACATCTTACGTATTGGAATAAGTTGCTGGATAAACGATTCTCATTATTGGTTCTTCAAAGTCTGTGAAGCTACCATAGTATTTCTGTTATTCTTTGGTCTGATATTTCATAAACTTTACAAGAAACATACTCATCGCATATCTCAAAAGAAAGCCAAGAATTGTCCATTCTCTTTCTTCGATGTAAAAGGGTGGATTATCATGGCATTCATGATTACCATAGGTATTTTAACACGCACCCTGCATTTACTACCGGAAGCATTCATTGCTGTATTTTATACAGGATTGTCAGTAGCCCTAATTACAACTGGTACCCGATTTATATGGTACTGGTGGAGAAACAGGCATCTACTAGTCTGATAAGTCATTCGGTCTACAGGGATTTCCACGACGGATGCTATTTTTCCCTCGCACGATGGCAGCGAAACCTCCCCAAAAGAAACGACAGTATCACCAATCACTCTTTCAAATCGCATGTTTCAAGAAATCTACAGGCTACCATACAGGTTGATACCACTAGCAGAGTGAATCGAAGAAAATCATATCATGCTACGCTAAGGTTTCCGCATCGAGCAGATTAATCATACCTGATTGCAAATTGTTATAAGCTCCCGAACAGTTGTTGTCATTGTATGGATTCCTCAACATACAGTTCGGCAACCTCAATGCGGCATACATCTACACCGGTAAACTCCACAATACACTCGCCCACAACCTGCGTTATCCTTGCGCGAAGAAGTAAACCACAAGTATCTTACCTTTTCAGCCGGATAGTCGAAATCACCCCGGTTC
>OLOI01002757.1_pt1 | contig 11910 bp, 7 predicted proteins | sample 1672131 | NCBI WGS metagenome assembly OLOI01 (sample SAMEA3136651, study PRJEB25190) | human gut metagenome | reverse complement strand
TAAGCGAGAATACAGGACAGCCATACGAGACAATCGTCAAGGATACAGAACGTGATAACTGGCTCACTGCACAGGAAGCACTGGAATACGGCCTGATCGATAAGGTTATGGAAAATAGATAGTGATAGAATAGTGGGGTGATCTGGTGGCAGGTTATAATGACGAAAAAAAAGTATTAAGATGTTCTTTTTGCAATAAGACACAGGACCAAGTCCGCAAACTGATCGCGGGACCAAAGGGTAAGAATGTTTATATTTGTGATGAATGTATTGACATTTGTTCTGAGATTATTGAAGAAGAATTTGAACAGTATGCAGAGAATGACGGAGAGATCAATTTACGTAAGCCAAAAGAGATCAAAGAATTTCTAGACCAGTATGTTATTGGACAGGATGAAGCAAAGAAAGTACTTTCCGTAGCTGTATATAATCATTACAAAAGAATTTTAATGGGTGGAGACTCTGATGTGGAATTGCAGAAGAGTAATATTTTAATGCTTGGACCAACAGGTTCAGGAAAAACATTATTAGCCCAGACATTAGCAAAGATGTTAAATGTACCATTTGCGATCGCAGATGCGACTGCTCTTACAGAAGCAGGATATGTTGGTGAGGATGTTGAGAATATTCTTCTTAAGATCATTCAGGCAGCAGATTATGATATTGACCGTGCACAGTGTGGAATCATCTATATTGATGAGATTGATAAGATCACAAGAAAGTCTGAGAATACATCGATCACAAGAGATGTCTCTGGAGAGGGTGTGCAGCAGGCATTATTAAAGATCATTGAAGGTACTGTAGCGTCTGTGCCGCCACAGGGAGGAAGAAAACATCCTCATCAGGAATTTATTCAGATTGATACATCCAATATCCTGTTTATCTGTGGAGGAGCCTTTGACGGATTAGAGAAGATCATCGAATCAAGAATTGGCAAGAAATCTATTGGATTTGGAGCAGATGTATTTGGGCAGAAGGAAACAGATCTCGGTGAGCTGTTAAGACAGGTATTGCCAGAAGATTTTGTGAAGTTTGGTCTGATTCCAGAGTTCATTGGACGAGTTCCAGTGAATGTATCTTTAAATCCATTGGATGAAGAAGCCTTAGTGCGCATTTTGAAAGAACCAAAGAGTGCTCTTGTGAAACAGTACCAGAGATTGTTCGAGATGGATGGTGTGAAACTTACGTTTGATGATGATGCATTAATTGTAATTGCCAAGAAAGCATTAGAACGTAAGACAGGTGCCAGAGGACTTCGTGCGATCATGGAAGGTGTGATTATGGATTTAATGTACGAAATCCCATCACAGACAGATGTATCAGAGTGCCTGATCACAAAAGATGTCGTAGAAGGTAAAGAAAAACCAATGATCGAACATTCTGGAGTGAAGGTGAAAGCCGCAGTGCCAAAGAAACGGGTAAAGACAAGCAATCATGGTGAGATTGCATAGATAGATTAGCCGAAATAAAAACTGCTTTCATGCAAGAGATTCTTGTGTCAAAGCAGTTTTTCTTCATGTCTGATGAAATTTACAGACAAATAATTCAGAAATGAAAGGAAGACTTGAATGAAAAAAACACTACCAATGCTTCCACTGAGAGGCAAGTATATATTTCCGAATACAGTCATTCATTTTGATGTATCACGAAGCCGTTCTGTAAAAGCAATTGAAGAAGCTATGGAACATGATCAGATGATCTTTTTAAATAATCAGATCGATCCGACGGCAGAAGATCCAGGAATTGAAGATTTATATCGTGTAGGAACACTGGCAAGGATCAAACAGGTTGTAAAGCTTCCAAAGAATATTTTGAGAGTTTTTGCAGAAGGATTATTTCGTGCAGAGCTTTCTGAAACTGTTGAGTACGAACCATTCTATAAAGTAGAGGTTTTATATGATCATGTAGAACAACAGTCATTTGAGGAATTTGAAAGAGAAGCATTTCTTCGAATGATCAAAGAAGCATTTGAAGGTTATGCGAAAGCCTGGCCACATTTGGATCAGAATATAGTAAATTATATTTTATTATTGACAGATGTGGAGATTCTGGTGGACGAACTTGCAACACATATTCCATTTTCTTATCCAGAGAAACAGAAACTTTTGGAAGAAATGGATCTAAAAGAGCGCTGTGAATTAATGCTTGTCATGCTGCAGGAAGAACTAGATGTTCTGAAATTGAAGCAGAAGATCCAACAGAAAGTTAAAGTGAATATTGACAAAAATCAGAAAGAATATGTGCTGCGAGAGCAGATCAAAGTGATCCGTGAGGAACTTGGAGAGACGAATGTAGAAGATGAAGCGGATGAATTTATGGAGAAACTTAAGAATCTAAAAGCATCCGATGAAGTCAAAGAGAAGCTTAAAAAAGAGATATCGCGTTTTCAAACAATGGGAAATCAGACACCAGAAAGCTCTGTGTTAAGAACTTATATCGAGACAATGTTTGAAGTTCCATGGGAAGAGATGAGAGAAGATTCCACAGACTTAGATCATGCACAACAGGTGCTCGATCTAGATCATTATGGAATGGAAAAAGTCAAGGAACGTGTTTTGGAATATTTAGCAGCACGTGCTATGAGTGGAAAGAAAGATGCAGCGATCCTTTGTCTTGTAGGACCTCCAGGAACAGGAAAGACATCCATTGCCAGATCAATTGCGAAAGCAACGAACAAAAAATATATTCGTTTATCTCTTGGCGGCGTCAGGGATGAATCAGAGATCCGTGGACATAGGAAAACTTATGTTGGAGCGATGCCAGGACGTATTGTTGAAGCATTAAAGAAGGTAAAAGTTAGAAATCCGTTAATGTTATTGGATGAGATCGATAAGACAGGGAAAGACCAGAGAGGAGATACCGCGTCTGCACTGCTTGAAGTATTAGACCCGGAACAGAATGAACATTTTACAGATCATTATCTGGAAGTTGCATTGAATTTAAGTGATGTCTTATTTGTTGCAACGGCCAATGACCTTTCTACGATTCCAAGGCCACTGCTTGACCGTATGGAGATCATCGAGGTATCAAGTTATACAGAGAATGAGAAGTATCACATTGCGAATGACTATCTGGTAAAGAAACAGATGGAAGCAAATGGATTAAATGATACACAGATTCACTGGAAGGAAGATGCCCTGAGATTTCTGATCACAGATTACACAAGAGAAGCAGGGGTCAGAAATTTAGAGAGAAGAATTGGACAAGTTTCGAGAAAGGTGACAAGAGACATCTACCAGAAGAAACACAGAAAAGTAACGATCACAAAGAAAGTGATCAAAGATTATCTTGGAAGACCTGTTTATGAATGGGAAAAAGACACTCTAAGAGATCATGTCGGAATTGTTCATGGACTGGCTTGGACAGCTGTTGGTGGGGTGACATTAAAGATTGAAGTAAATGTTATGCCGGGAAAAGGAGCGGTTCAGGTGACAGGATCCCTTGGAAATGTCATGAAAGAGTCTGCACAGGCGGCGATCAGCTATATCAGAAGCCAGAGTAGAAAATATAAGATTAAACAGGATTTCTTTGAAAAACATGATATACATATTCATATTCCAGAAGGAGCCGTGCCAAAAGACGGACCATCTGCTGGAATTACGATGACAACAGCCGTTTTGTCAGCGATCACAGGTAATAAAGTCTGTGGAAATCTGGCAATGACAGGGGAAGTTACGATCCGCGGAGATGTTCTTATGATCGGTGGATTAAAAGAAAAGCTTCTCGCAGCAAAACGGCTTGGAATTACAAAAGTACTTGTTCCAAAATCAAATGAAAAAGATGTCAAAGAGTTTGAAGAGGAAGTTGTCGAAGGACTTGAGATCGTCTATGTAAAAACTATGACACAGGTGATCAAAGAAGCATTTGTACATTAGATCGAAGGAAATAGAAACTGGAGGCAGTGATGAATTACGAAGAAGCAATGAATTTTATACAAAATACGAATAAATTTGGAAGTGTTTTAGGACTTGATAATATCAAAGAATTATTAGAAAGACTTGGAAATCCACAGGATCAGCTTAAAGTGGTTCATATTGCCGGAACCAATGGAAAAGGATCAACACTTGCATTTCTTGCAGGAATCTTCAGAGAAAGTGGATATCGTGCGGGGAGGTATGTCTCCCCGGCATCTTTTTGCTACGAAGAGAGATTTCGCATCAATGAAGAGAACATTTCGAAAGAAGATCTGTGCTTTTATATGGAAAAAATAAAGAAAATTTCAGAAGAGATGGTGAGAGACGGGATGTCACATCCGACAATGTTTGAGATTGAAACGGCACTCAGTTTTCTTTATTTTCTCGATAAAAAAGTGGATGTTGTGTTATTGGAAACAGGAATGGGTGGCAGACTTGATGCAACGAACGTAGTTAAGAAACCGATCGCGGTGATCATTGCATCGATCGGAATGGACCATATGCAGTTCCTTGGAGACACGATAGAAAAGATCGCAGCAGAAAAAGCGGGAATCATAAAAGAAGGATGTCCAGTTATTTCATATAACAATCAAGAATCCGTAAACGAAGTGATCAAGGAAAAAGCAAAAGAGATGCACTGCAAGGTTACTTTTGTAAATTCGGAAGGGATCCGTGTGTTAAGTGAATCTTTAAATGGGGAGAGCTTTTCTTATCGCTCATCTGATGGAAGATGGTATGAAAAGATAGAAATCCCGCTTCTTGGAAGACATCAGATCAATAATGCTGCCTTGGCATTAGAAGCATTGAATACGATAAGAAATTATTATTGTATCAGTGAATTTCAGACAGAAGATGGATTACGCAAAACAATCTGGAGAGGCAGGATCGAGATCTTAGAAAAGGACCCACTAGTCATTTGTGACGGAGCACATAATCCGGATGGAGCGAAAAGTCTGTTAAATTTTTTACAAAATAATTTTACAAATAGACGATTAATCTATATAATGGGAGTGTTATCAGACAAAGACTATGAACAGATGATACAGATCCTTACGCCGATGGCAGCAAAAGTTTATACGGTAGCACCAGATAATGCGAGGGCCTTATCAAGCAAAGATCTTGCAGAATGTGTAAGAAAATATCATCATGATGTAGAAGAAAGACAGAGACTGAAAGAGTGTCTTGAAGAGGTAAAACAACAAGCAGATAAAGAAGACGTGATCATAATCTGTGGTACATTATCATTTCAGAATGAATTAAAATAGAGGATAGAAACAGTGGAAAGATTCCAAAAGATCGTATGGCATGAGAAATACAAGGAGACATACGAGAGACTACAACAATTAGAAATAGATCGAAAGTTTTGCGGTCATGATATAGAACATTTTTTGTCGGTGGCAAGAATCAGTTATCTGATGATCCTTGAAAAAAGACTTCCTGTGTCCAAAGATATCATTTATGCGACTGCATTGCTTCATGATCTTGGGAGAGCTGATCAGTATGAAAAGGGAATTTCTCACGAGGAAGCGGGAGCGATTCTTGCCGAGGAGATCTTAACGGACTGTGGATATACCAGAGAAGAGAGAAAGTTTATGACAGATACGATCTTAAGGCATAGAGATATGAAAGAAGAAAGCGAAAGTTTTGCATCAATCTTTTATCGTGCAGATAAACTTTCAAGAGATTGCATCCACTGCAAAGCAAGACAGGAATGTTATTGGCCGGAAGAAAAGAAAAACAACAAGTATATATACTAGGAGAGATGCTATGATTATTGGAAATAAGACATTTGATACGAAACATCATGGATACATCATGGGAATTTTGAATGTGACACCAGATTCATTTTCAGATGGAGGAAAATATGATCATTTAGATGCGGCACTAAAGCATGCTGATGAGATGGTCAGAGATGGAGCAGCGATCATTGATGTTGGAGGAGAATCTACAAGACCTGGATACACGTTGATCTCTGATGAAGAAGAGATCGCAAGAGTCACACCTGTGATCGAAGCATTAAAAAAGGAATTTGATGTGCCAGTATCCCTAGATACTTATAAATCAGGAGTTGCAAAAGCGGGAATCGAGGCTGGAGCAGATCTGATCAATGACATCTGGGGGCTTAAGTGGGATGGAACTATGGCTGCAGTTTTAGCAGAAACAGGAGTTGCTTCTTGCTTGATGCATAACCGTAAGGATACAGATTATAAGGATTATTTAAATGATGTGGTAGCAGATTTAGATGAGACGATGAAGATGGCAAAGGAAGCTGGAATCAAGAAAGAAACGATCATGCTGGATCCAGGAATTGGATTTGCCAAGGATCTTGATCAGAATTTAGAGCTTATGAACCATCTGGAGTTATTAAATCAGTGGGATGTACCAGTTCTTCTTGGAACATCTAGAAAATCCATGATCGGTTTAACGCTGGATCTTCCATCAGATCAGAGAGTAGAAGGAACTGTGGCAACAACGGTCAGTGGATATATGAAAGGATGCAGATTTTTCAGGGTTCACGATGTTAAAGAAAATATGCGTGCGATGAAGATGATAGAAGCAATTTGTGCAAAATAGGGAGAACAGAGGATGGATCAGATTACAATCAAAGATTTGGAAGTTTATGCAAATCATGGTTTGTATAAAGAAGAGAAAGCACTTGGGCAAAAATTTCTGGTATCTGCAATTTTATCGCTTGATACGAAACTTGCAGGTGTCAGTGATCAGATGGATTATTCCGTTGATTATGGTAAAGTATGTCATAGGATCAAAGAGATCCTTACAGAAAATGACTTTAACCTGATCGAATGTGTGGCTGAAACAGTGGCGAAGAAATTATTACTTGAGTTTTCATTGATCAGAAAACTAGAGATTGAAGTAAAAAAACCATGGGCGCCGATTGGATTGCCACTCGACTATGTTTCAGTGAAGATCAAAAGAGGATGGCACAGAGCGTATCTTGGAGTAGGATCAAATATGGGAGATCGTATGGAATACATTAATCAGGCAATCAATGCGATCGAGGCACAGGATGATACAAGAGTTGTTCATGTTTCCAGTCTGATCGAGACCAAGCCATATGGCGGTGTGGTACAGGATGATTTTTTGAATGGATGTATTGCTATTGACACATTAAAAGAGCCAGAAGAACTGTTGGACTTTCTGATGGATGTTGAAGCACAGGCGGGAAGAGTCAGAACAATTCATTGGGGACCAAGAACATTAGATCTTGATATCCTGATGTATGATGATCTGGTGATGAATGAGAGAAGACTGACGATTCCACATAAAGAGATGCACAAGAGATTATTTGTATTAGAACCATTAGAAGAGATCGCTCCATATCTGATGCATCCGCTTCTTGGACAGACGATCACGCAATTAAAAGAAAAGATAAAAGAGGAACAGTAACTTATGAGAGATTTGACGGAGATAAGGCAGCAGATCGATCAGATCGATCAGAAAATGCTTGCATTATTTAAAGAAAGAATGGGATGTTCTGTAGAAGTTGCAGAGTATAAAAGAGGAACAGGAAAGGCAATTTATGATCCTGTTCGTGAAAGACAGAAAATTGATGCCTTGACAAAAGACGAAGATGAACTTATCATTAAAAAGTCTGTCGAAGAGATGTTTCTTCAGATGATGAGTATCAGCCGAAGATATCAGTATAGTCTGTTATCACAAGAAGATGCTTATATTGATCAGACATTTGAAGAAGTGGAAGCACTGGATATCAATGAAGATACCAAAGTTGTATATCAGGGAATTCCAGGGGCATATCAGGAACAGGCAATGGTACAGTATTTTGGAGAGGATGTCAAGAATTTTTCTGTACCAGAATTTAAAGATGTTGTAAAGACTCTAGATCGAGGAGAAGCTGATTATGGAGTATTGCCAATAGAGAATACTTCAGCAGGAACAGTCAGTGGAATTTATGATATGATCCTTGACTATGACATTTGCGTCGTGGGAGAAGAATCTGTAGATGTAAGGCATGTATTGGCTGCAATTCCTGGAACGAGCTTAGATAAGATTGAAAAAGTATATTCTCATCCACAAGGATTGATGCAGTGTAAAGGATTCTTGGATGAACATCCAGACTGGGATCAGGTAAAAGTTGCAAATACAGCGATCAGCGCAAAGAAAGTAGCAGATGATAATAAGCCTGTGAAAGCTGCAATCTGCAGTGAACGTGCTGCAAAGATGTATGGACTTGAGATTTTGAAACGTGAGGTGAATGATGAAGGAAATAATACAACAAGATTTGTGATCATGTCAAAGAAGAAACAGTACAGAAAAGATGCGGGCAAAGTCAGCATCAGTTTTAGCGTGCCACATGAATCAGGATCTTTATACAATATTCTGACGCATTTCATGTTTAACAATGTCAGTATGAGTAATATTGAATCCAGACCACTTCCAGGAAGAAAGTGGGAATACGGATTTTATGTGGATGTGATCGGGAATCTGGATGATCCTGCGATCCGTAATTCCCTTGCAGGAATTAAAGAAGAAACCAAAGATTTCAGAATCTTAGGGAATTTTTAAGAGAGAATGAAAAAGAGAGAAAAAGGAAAAATAACTGGGGAAATACAAACGAATGGAAGGTAAGGTAAAATGACACAGACAAATGGTGAAACGAAATTACAAAAATTTCACAGCGTCATGCAAAAAGTTCTGAAATATGGAATTGTTTTAGCATTGATCGCATTTATCGTATTGGTTTTGATGAACAAAGACCAGTTTTCCGAAAAAGTTGCAAAAGGAACACCAGAACATAAGCTGACGAAGATTGAAGTGACAGATGGTGATAAGGTTGTTCAGAAATTTAAAGCAGTTTCACATACGATGGAACGGTTGGATATCATGATCGACCGAAACGAACAGACAGGAAGAGCTGGAAGTATTGATCTGAATGTAAAAGATAGTAAAGGAAAATCTATTTTCCACATTACTCCAACACTGTTAGAGGTTGACGGACTGACAGATATGAAAGCAACGATGCGTCGTACTTTGCGTAATGAAAATAAATGGTACAAAGTAGTCGTGAATCAGAAGTTGAATAAAGGGGAAACTTATACGATCGAGATAACAGGAAAGGGTATTAAGGCCGAACGCCCATTATATCTGTATACATCAAGCAATATGGGGAAAATCTATCAGTCAGCTAAATTAAATGGTGTAACACAGAAGAATTTTCATGTTAGAACCAGAGTGTGGACGACACAGATTGATGTATCAGCAGTTGTTTTAACAGTAGCGATCACACTTGCTTTGATCATTTTAATTCTTACACCATTAAAGATTCCAGAAAAATGGAATAAGAGATTCACATGGGCATTATTTATCGTCAATCCATGGGTCGCATTTTATATGGTAGAAAAAGTATTCTATAATCCGATCAGTGTGATGAATAAATTGGCATTTGGAATGAACATCCTATGGTACTATATATTGTTCTTCATTTTATTACTGATCTTTAACCGTGTGAAATGGGCGTTGCTCGTTGGAGATGTATTTTTATATGCAGCTGCGATCGGAAACTATTTTGTATTAGCATTCCGTGGAACACCGATCACGCCGGCAGATATTTATGCACTTGGAACAGCAATGGACGTTGCAGATCATTATATATTAAGTTATGATAAACCAGCAATCGTTGCGACGGTTGTATTATTGGGATTATGTGTGTTTGCATGTAAACTCGATACATATAAGATCTTCCATTGGAAGAAACGTCTAGTTGCATTACTGATCACAGCAATCGTAACAGTAGGAAGTTCTTTCTTCTTGACAAGAGTAGACTTTTTGTCAAAGAAAGGTGTTGCTGTAAACTTCTGGCAACAGAAGAAAGGATACTTAAAAAATGGATATATTTTAAGCTTTTTAATGAATATTCAGTATACGATCGTTTCCCAGCCAGATGGATATAGTCCAGAAGCGGTAGATAAGATCGCAGATAAGTATCAGGTAACACAGGGAACCAATAAGAAATTAAAACAGAAACCAAATGTTGTCGTGATCATGAATGAAACATTCTCAGATCTGAATGTAGTAAATAAAATCAAGACAAACAAAGAGGTTATGCCATTTATCAATAGTTTAAGTGAAAATACGATCAAAGGACATATGCTGGTATCTGTTTTTGGTGGAGGAACAAGTAATTCAGAGTATGAGTTCTTAACAGGAAACTCTGTATCATCTCTTCCATTAAACGGAAATGCATATACACAGTTTGTAAAACATAAGGTGCCAAGTCTGGCATCTCAGTTAAAACAGCAGGGATATGATACACTGGCATTCCATCCATACAAAGCACACGGATGGAACCGAGATACGGTATATCCGCTAATTGGATTTGATAATTTCTTAGATGAGACATCTATGAATCCGAATGGAGAGAAATTCAGAGGATGGTATAGTGATTCAGAAGATTACAATAAGATCATAGATATCTTTAATAAGAAAAAAGCGGGACAGCCATTATTCTTATTCAATGTAACGATCCAGAACCATGGTGGATATCTGATCGCAGACAAGAACTTTAAGGAAGAGATCAAGATCAAAGATGAGAAGGCAACAGATACAGCAAACCGTTATTTATCACTGATCCATGAATCAGATCGAGCATTCGAGAAGATCATCAACTACTTTAAGAATCAGAAAGAGCCAACGATCGTTGTAATGTTTGGAGATCATCAGCCAAAACTTGAGGATTCTTTCTATGAGCTGTTATATGGAAAATCTCTAAACAGCTTAAGTTTAAAAGAACTGCAGAAGAAATATACAGTTCCATTTATCATCTGGGCAAATTATGATATTGATGCAAAGAGCGATGTGGAAAATGTCAGTGCAAACTATTTATCAAGCCTGATGTTACAGCAGACAAACTTAAAGATGTCAAGATACAATGAGTTCTTATTAAATATGAGAAATGAAGTCCCAGCATTAAATGCCAATGGATATGTTGATAAAGATGGAAAGAACCATGAGTTGTCTGAGAATAATGAATATACAAAACTGATCACACAGTATCAGTATCTACAGTATAACAGTCTGATGGATAAGAAACATGTAAGTACAGACCTGTTTAGTGTAAAAGATGGAAAATAAATCAAAGCTTTGGACACTCTGCCTTGACAGAGTGCCCAAAACGATATAGAATGAAACGTGTTGTCATGTTGTTAAATATAACAGCATTATAAATAATATAAGAAAAAGTCAAAGTAATTGATTTTATTAGGAGGATACACATATGGTAAAAGCAGTCGTTGGAGCCAATTGGGGAGACGAAGGAAAAGGTAAGATTACAGACATGTTGGGTGAAACATCCGATATTATCGTTCGTTTTCAGGGAGGAGCAAATGCAGGTCATACGATCATTAATGACTATGGTAAGTTTGCATTGCATACATTACCATCTGGGGTATTCTACAACCATACAACTAGTGTGATCGGTAATGGTGTGGCATTAAATATCCCTGTATTATTCAAAGAGATCGAAGGAATCGTAAGTCAGGGTGTTCCACAGCCAAAGATCTTAGTATCAGATCGTGCACAGATGGTCATGCCATATCATATTTTATTTGATCAGTATGAAGAAGAACGTTTAGGAAAGAATTCTTTTGGATCAACAAAATCTGGTATCGCACCATTTTATTCAGACAAATATGCAAAGATCGGTTTCCAGGTAAGCGAATTATTTGATGATGATTCTTTAAAAGAAAAGATCAAAGCAGTATGTGAAAAGAAGAATGTTTTATTAGAGCATTTATACCATAAACCACTTCTTGATCCAGATGAATTATACAATACATTAATGGAATACAAAGAGATGGTAGCACCATATGTATGTGATACATCTCTGTTCTTACATGAAGCGATCAAAGAAGGAAAGAATATCTTATTAGAAGGACAGTTAGGATCATTAAAAGACCCTGATCACGGAATCTATCCAATGGTTACATCATCTTCTACATTAGCAGGATATGGTGCGATCG
>OLOI01002756.1_pt1 | contig 11910 bp, 12 predicted proteins | sample 1672131 | NCBI WGS metagenome assembly OLOI01 (sample SAMEA3136651, study PRJEB25190) | human gut metagenome | reverse complement strand
TCTACGAAGGTGATGAACTTCCGGAAGATTATATCTGCCCACTGTGTAAACATGGTGCTGTAGACTTCGAACCGATTGGATGAAAGATTTCTCTTGTTAAACTGCTAAAGAGTGACATTCTGTTATATGAATAATTGTTGAGATTTCAGAGTGATCTGATTGATAAAATAAAAAATAGAGATTGTCAGTGGTTATTAAATAGCTGGCAATCTCTATTTTTGCTCCAATATGGTACTATTATTAAATACTGTTTCAGTACTATTTCAAATTTACATTCCAAAATGGTGTATTGATATTATAATGTAAAAATTTGATAAAGTCAAAATATAAAAAATAAATCCATTGAAATAGTATTGAAAATATAAAAGTATAGTGATACAATAAAAAAAGAAAGGACGAAGAGAGGAGGAACTGAGATGACAGAACTTAAACTGGAATTTGAATTGGAAAATGCGGAATTGCCAATAGATTATGATAAAGTGATATTAAGCTTTATGAAAGCAGCAATTGAAAATTTTTCGCCGGATTTATTTGACAGGTTATACAACAAGCGGGAGTCTGTGATAAAGACTTATTGCTGGACATGCTATTTGCCTCATGCCCAATTTACTTCAGACACAATTAAACTTGGAGCAAATAAATTTATGTTAACTTTTTCTGATATTGATATGGGAGAATTACTGATATTTTTTAATGCATTTAGTCTTATGAAGCATAAAATATTCCATATGAACAGAAATTCCATGAAACTGTTGTCGGTGAAAACAAGGAAACTTCAGACAATTAAAGAAACGGAATTGATTGTAAAAATGCAGAGTTCATTAATAGCGAGAAAACATAATAGTGATGATAATACTGATGTTTATTATACCTTTGATGAGCCGGAATTTTCGGATATTGTAAAGGAGAATCTGAAAATCTTTTTACAGAGGATAAACATAGAGTGCGATACAAGTGATTTTTCTATTGTACCTTTAAAAGGAAAAAAGGTAGTTACAAGAATTATGGGGCAATTTGTAGATGGAAATATTGGTATCTATAAAATAACAGGAAATCTCAGACTGTTGGAAATATTGTATGCAGCTGGAATTGGAACCAGACGTTCTGCTGGACACGGAAAATTTGAAATCATATTTTAGTAGGAGGCGGTGATTTCTTGGATAAATATGTAATTACATTGGGGGATTTCCTGAAGAATGCAGGAATCGTAGGTTTCAGATATATGTTAGAAGCAGCAGATGCAAAAGAAGATTCAGACTTTGGCATTACGCAAGACGGACAAGGATTATGGATTGATATGGATTTCGCATTGAATGCTGACTGGACAGACATGTACTTTAAAGCCTGTGTACAGTATTTTGGACCATTTACAGTTTATCAGGGAGTCCTTGACAGAATTAGTAAGTGTATAGATAAAATTCAGATTGGAAAATGGAATCCAGGAAAGGAAGAAAAGGAAGATCTGAAATTTATTAATGACAAACTGCTTTCTAATAGTTATCAGGCTGGATTTGAAAATATAAAACATGATATAGAAATGCAGGAAGTATACCAAATTCTAAAAAAGGATAAACTCAATGACAAGTTAGACGTGACAGATTTGGAAAAACGATTAATTGATTTGGAAAAATTTCTTCAGCAACCAAAGTGCAGGGAAACATTTATTATGAAAAGTGTGATATATACATATATTAATCGTTTTTGGAGCGGAAAGTGTTTTTTACTGCGGGCAAATGCAAAAAAAGATATGCGGGAATTATTTGAAAAAGATTTTTCCGAGCCGTTTAGGAAATATCTGAAGACAGATCATGTAAAAGCAAAAGATTTATGCATTGACTGTGGAGCAACGATAGGACCTAAAGAGAAGAATTCAATTGCATTTATGAATGAAGTGGGGGATGATTTTACAAGAAAACGTTCTGCTTTCTGGGATTGCAAAGTAGATGCATTTCTTTGTCCGGGATGTACGTTTGTTTATGCTCTGAGTCCGTTGGGATTTAGGCTGTTTGTAAATAAATTTGTCTTTATGAATATTAATAATGATATTCATGCATTATTGGATGTTAATTCGAAAAACGGAACTGACAGTATAGAGGGAGAAAAAAAGGAGGATGAAAAATATTCGCAGTGGTTTGCCCGAACAATTAATATATTGCTGAAAGAAAAAACGAAAGAGATTTCTAATATTCAGGTGATTTTGCGTGGAATAAGGGCAGAAGACAGGTATCTGCTTGGTATTGTTCATAAAAGTATGCTGGACATTATAAGTATGCCTGGTACTTCAAATGCATTGCAATTGTTGGGAAAATATCCTTATATAAAAATTAAGAATGAATTTGTCAATATACATGAAATAGTGGTTATTAATCTGCTGCAATATCGTAATCAATATCAATTGCTGGATAAGGTATTGAAAGCGGCTGTTGAAACAGGCTCATTAAATTTTTATGTTAACTGTATATATGAAATTCAGCTGCGGTCAGAAATTGTATATTATACAGAAGAAGAGAAGAGAAAGGAGATTGCTATGTACACAAGTATGAAAAAAAGTGGAGCAGATTTAAGAAGAGCAATCATGTCTGCTAAGGGTGAGTCTTCCGGCGAATGCCTGCGGGGAATGGAATATCAGTTGTTGAATGCTCTGTCTGTAAGAAATGTAGAGAAATTTATGGATATTGTATTGCGACTGTATAGTGCGTACGGATCACGTAAAAACGAAAATGGTCAGGAGTTATTAATTCCAACAGGTCTTGTACAAATGCTGGGAAATTCGGAAAAATTTACAAGATATGGATATGCATTTGTAATGGGATTGGAAGGATGCTATGAGAAAAAGGAGGAAAAATGATTATGAAAAGAGAAGGCTTAACTATTACGATGATTTTTCTGGCAGAAAGTGCAAATTATGGGGAAGGGATTGGAAACATTTCTTCTCTCAAAAAAATGACGAGGGGAAATCATGAGCAGTATTCTTATATTTCCAGACAGGCTATGAGATATAATATTGTGCAGCAGTCTAATTGGGATACAACTCCGGTGGATGGAAAAAGCGGAGTTGTACAGTTTGCACCATCTGCAACTATTAAAGATTACCCCGAAATTGATTTGTTTGGATACATGAAAACAACAGCGAAAGGTGATGAGCAAAAGGGAGGTGCTGCTACGAGATCTGCAGTTGCCAGACTTAGCAATGCTATTGCTTTGGAACCATTTCAGGGAAATCTGGAATTTCTTACTAATATGGGACTGGCTGTAAGAGGAAATCTGGAAAATGGAATTGCGCAAAGTGAGGTTCATCGTTCTTATTACGCATATACTATGTCAATTGATTTGGACAGAGTAGGTATCGATGGAGAGATTGATATTGATAAAGAAGAAAAGGCAGAACGTGTGAAGATCCTGTTGGATACTATGCAATATCTATATAGAGATATCAAAGGAAGACGTGAAAATTTGAGTCCGTTATTTGTTATTGGAGGAAGATATAGCAGAAAAAATCCGTTTTTTGAAAACAGGGTAAAGGTTGATGATAATAAAATAAATGTAGAAACGTTACAGGAATTGATTAAAGATAATGAACTTGCCGGATATACTTTTACCGGAATTACGTCAGGTATTTTTGATAACGAAAAGATTGTCAGAGAAGAGTTAAAAGCAGAATCTGTTGGAACAGTATTTAAGCATTTGAAAGAGGAAGTGAATCTATATTATGGAGAAAGCAATTAGATTACAGTGTTTTCAAAATCTGGTCAATTATAGAAAACCCAGCAGTTTTATTATTAAAGAAACATTTCCATTACCTCCTTATTCCACTGTACTGGGAATGATTCATGCTGCATGTGGTTATACGGAATTTCATCCAATGAAGCTTTGCATTCAAGGAACAAATTGTGGTACAGTGTCAGAATTATATACGCGATATTCTTTTTCATCGGGAGCTAAATTTGAGGAAGGAAGGCATCAGATTTGCATTGAAGATGATGAAAAATATGGTATTTTTCGTGGAATTGCAAATGTAGAACTTATATGCGAAAATCGTATGGTTATTCATATTGTTCCAGATGAAGAAGACTTTGATACGGTATATCAATCATTAAAAAATCCTCCACAATATTTGGCACTGGGACGATATGAAGATCTTCTGGACATAGAACGAGTTGATATTGTAAGAATTCATCCGGAAAATGAAGTGGATTTGAAAAGAGATATGTATATTCCGGTAGAAAATGAATGGGAAAAGGATGAAGAAAAGATAAAAATCAAAAATCCAAGAATGACTATTTATAATCTTACAAAAGAATATGAAATTACAAAGCAGGGATTACGGCGATGGAAAAAGAAAAATGGAAGAATCAAAGCATATTATTGTCCGCAGGGAATGACGTTAAGAAAAGGTGCGTATGTAGATAATATTGAAGAGGATGCTGCTATAGTTTTCTGTTAATAACCTGTTGTATAAATATATAGAGCAAGGCAGCTATGGAGGCTGTCTTGCTTCAGAAAGGATTATTTGTATGGAGTACTATGCAAAGTCAAAAAAAGTACAATTCACTTCGGAGCGGATCAATGAAATAAAGAAAAATATGAAGAATATTGAGGAATGTTTGAAAGAGAATCTTACCGAAACAGATGTTGAGATATTGAATAGTAGTATTACCGATATAGCCGAAAAAACTGAAGAAAAGCAGAAAACATTGAAAGAACATCATAAGGACATAGTAACGTGTGCTGAGATGTTTTTTTTAGAATATGGGGAATATTTTACTGAAAAAGAGAAAAAACTGGTGGTTGAGGCATGCAGGATTCATGATCTGGGAAAGGTTAATCTTGTTTTTCAGGCAATGATATGTCCGAAATTAGCTGAAAAATTTCATATAGATGTAAGAAAAACTCCGCAGATTCCACATGGCTTTTTAAGTGCTGTTACTATTTCTTTAGATGAATTTGATGATTTGTCGGAATTGTTTTCGGATAAAGATTTTGGACCATTTATTACAGCGGTTTATTATCATCATGACAGGGAGGATCATTATAACAGTCCGGCAATTAGAAAATATGCTGAAAAGTATTATATGAAACAGATTGAAGAATATCTGAATAGAAAAATCAGAAAATTAAATTGCAGTAATTTAGATGATTTACTGTTTCGTAACAATGTATATACTGGAAAATATATACCAGATTCAAATGCCTGGAAAGAATATTTATTGATAAAAGGCTTGCTTAATAAATTTGATTATACAGTCAGTGCAGGATATGAAAATGCAGAAAGCGCCATTGATCTTCATGAAAAAAAATTGGTGAAGAATATAGAAAAATTTCTAAACGGAAAAGAATTAAGGCCGGCGCAAAAATTTATGAAGATGAATAGAGATAAAAATCTGATTGTTATAGCACCTACAGGATCTGGAAAAACAGAAGCATCGCTATTATGGATGAATGGTGAAAAAAGTTTTTATACATTACCGTTGAAGGTATCTTCTAATGCGATATATTTACGTATAAAGGAAAATTATGAATATAAAGACGTTGCATTGTTACATTCTGATGCTATGGCGGTGTATTTAAGAGAGTATAATGGTAATGAAGATATTGGAGAGAAATATGAAAGGTCAAAAATGTTGTCACAACCATTGACTGTCTGTACAGTTGACCAACTGTTTAGATTTGTATACAGAGCATTAGGAACAGAGATATTTGCAGCTACATTGAAATATTCAAAGTTGGTTCTGGATGAGATTCAGGCATATGAACCACGTGTAATTGCAACTATTATTTATGGATTAAAAATGATACAGGAAATGGGTGGCAAATTTGCAATTATTACAGCAACTTTTCCACCTGTACTTAAATATTTTATGGAACAATATGGTTTGGTTGAGGGAAAACAATACATATTTAAAGATTTCACCGGAAAAGAATATCAGGTGGAGAAATATCCAAGACATAAAGTTGAAATCAGACATTCGGAAATGAATTTAGATGAAATCAGGATGCGAGGAAAAAATAGAAAAGTGTTAGTTATCTGTAATACTGTTTCTAAAGCTCAGAAGCTTTATAAGAAATTAGAAGGAGAAAATGTATGGCTTTTACATTCAAAATATATTAGAAGAGACAGAGCATTTCTGGAAAGGAAAATTATGGAATTTTCAGAGTCAGGTGAATCTGGAATATGGATTACAACTCAAATAGTTGAGGCTAGTTTAGATATAGATTTTGATATTTTGTATACAGAAATGTGTACGGCAGATAGTCTTTTACAGAGAATGGGAAGATGTAATCGTAAAGGTCGTTATTGTCCGAATGAGGCGAACATTGTTGTATTTGATAATAGAAATGGAGTCAGTGAAGGAAAAAGACGGAGTGTTTATGAAGACAAATTATATGACAGGTCTTTGGAATTACTGAGCAAATACGAACACATATTATTTTCTGAAGATAAAAAAACTGCATACATGAATGAGGTTTATAGTGTAGATGGTGTGAAAGAAACCATATACTTTGAAAACATTCAAAAAGATTTAAAATTATTCTCTGAAATTCATCCAACGGAGTATTCTGCTGATGAGGCTGAAGTTCGGGATATCAGAAGTGTAACTATTGTTCCGGAAAATGTTTATGTTGAAAACCAGAATTTATTCGAATACGGAGTAGAGTTTTTGAAGAAACCTAATATGAGCAGGGAAGCCAGAAGCCTGATAAAATCAAAATTGGAAAATCTTACATTAAGTTTAAATCTTTATCAAAAATTTCCGGCAGAAGTGGACAGAACTACAATTGGGTTAAGCGAAAACAGAAAAATTACAGATATTCACAGAGCACAGTATAATTATGAATTTGACATTGAAAGCGGGAAAGGACGTGGAATATTGTTTGATGAACAATTAGAGTTGGATGGAATATTTGTATAAATATGGAGCGTGGATATGGAAAATCGGATAACAGGAGTGATGATTTATTATTATTTTGTATGCAAACGAAAACTCTGGTATTTTTGTCATGAAATCCGAATGGAAGCAGAAAATGAGGATGTCATATTAGGAAAAATACTTGATGAAAGCAGTTACAGTAAAAATGAGAAGCATATAAATATTGATAACATTATTAACATTGATTTTATAAGTGAACATAAAGAATTGCATGAAGTGAAGAAAAGCAAAGCAGTAGAGGACGCTGGAATATGGCAGGTTAAGTACTATCTATATTATTTATGGAAACGTGGAGTCAAAGGGATTAAAGGAAAGGTTGACTATCCGCTGTTAAAAAAGTCGGTGATAGTTGAGCTATCAGAAAATGATATAAAAACGCTGGAGAAGATTATTGGTGAAATTACAGAGATAGAGTGCATGGATACGCCACCGATGATTGTAAACTCTAAATTATGCAAAAAATGTGCTTATTATGATTTGTGTTTTATATAAACATTCAATTTATAATTAGGAGAAGGTTATGAAGCAAAGCTTTTATGTTTATAATAATGGGGATTTGAAACGTAAAGATAATACATTGCAATTTACAACCTGTGAAGGTGAAAAGCGAGATATTCCAATAGAGCGAATATCAGATATTTATGTGATGTCAGAAATGTCTTTTAATACAGCATTTATCAATTACATTTCTCAGTATGGGATACCAGTTCATTTCTTTAATTACTATAATTTTTATACTGGAAGTTATTATCCGAGAGAAAGCCTGTTGGCAGGACAGCTATTGGTAAAACAGGTGGAAAACTATACGGATTATGAGAAAAGAATGATACTTGCAAAAAAATTTATAGAAGCTGCGGCAGATAATATTTACAGGAATTTGAGATATTATAATGGAAGAGGAAAGGATGTAGCAGAATATCTTAGAGATGTGGATTCATTGCGGAAGCAGATTGGAAAAACAAAAACAATAGAAGAATTAATGGGGGTTGAAGGAAATATCCGAAGAAGGTATTATGCAGCGTGGAATGTAATCGTAAATCAGGAAATAAAATTTGAAAAAAGAGTTATGCATCCACCAGATAATATGATTAATTCGTTGATTTCATTTGTGAATACATTGATTTATACAAAAGTGCTTAGTGAAATTTATCATACGCAGTTAAATCCGACAATCAGTTATTTACATGAGCCTGGGGTAAGAAGATTTTCTTTGAGCTTGGACATTGCAGAAGTGTTTAAACCACTGATCGGAGACAGATTGATTTTTTCACTGTTAAATCGAAAGCAGATTACGGAAGATAGCTTTACGAAGGAATTAAATTTTTTACATTTGAAAAAAGATGCGTCTAAACTGATTGTCTCAGAACTCGAAAAAAGGTTGAAACAATCAGTGATGCATAAAGACTTAGGCAGACAGGTATCTTATCAGTATTTATTAAGATTGGAATCATATAAACTGATAAAACATCTGATTGGCGAAAAAGAATATGAGGGATTCAGAATATGGTGGTGAGTTATGTATATAGTATTAGTTTATGATGTAAGTCAGGCAGAAAACGGTGCAAGACGCTGGTCAAGAATTTTTAAAATATGTAAAAAATATCTGACGCACATCCAAAATTCTGTATTTGAAGGTGAATTGTCAAAAGGACAGCTGGCACAGCTGCAAAAAGAATTAAAAGAGTATATTGATAAAGAATTAGATTCTGTAATTATTTTTAAATCTCGGCAGGAAAAATGGTTGGATAAAGAATTTTGGGGTAGGAAGGATGATTTAACGAGTTTCATATTATGATTGTCGACGTCAGATAGAGTAAAAACTTCAGGAGGTCGACAATGCTTGAGATATCAGGAAAATTTCAAAAATGAGAGCTGTCCAGAAAGATAAAAATAAGTATAAAAATAATGAAGTGACAAGATTGACAGAAAGTGGTAAGATTATATCTGTATTGTAAGGATGAATAGACGACGGGTATTAATAGAAACATCGTGGAATGTAAAGATGCTCCGGAGAAATACAGTTCCCCTTTACAACACTGGTATTAATAGAAACATCGTGGAATGTAAAGATTGATGCTGACAGAGCCGGATTTCTCCAGATTCTGTATTAATAGAAACATCGTGGAATGTAAAGCATTATCACCTTTACGAAGAAGGACATGCGATGATAGTATTAATAGAAACATCGTGGAATGTAAAGGAGATTGAGTCAGAGGCACAGAAAATTATTTCTGTGTATTAATAGAAACATCGTGGAATGTAAAGAAAACACTGTATTTACAGGCATTTGCGCAATTTTCGTATTAATAGAAACATCGTGGAATGTAAAGCATGTTTACTGCCTTCGATAATCAGCAAGCTTGCAGTATTAATAGAAACATCGTGGAATGTAAAGCATATTTCCCGGCAAGCATACAAACAGCAATTAGCAGTATTAATAGAAACATCGTGGAATGTAAAGTGTATCTGATCTGTTCGAGCATGGTTTCAGCCTGTGGTATTAATAGAAACATCGTGGAATGTAAAGCAAGTAACTTCAAGGACTCAATAAATGAGTCCGTCGTATTAATAGAAACATCGTGGAATGTAAAGGTACCTACAGGTGTAGAAATCATCGGATATCTGTACGTATTAATAGAAACATCGTGGAATGTAAAGTATGCAGCAGCTGCAGAACTGCCGGACATCGGCGTAATGTATTAATAGAAACATCGTGTAATGTAAAGGAGTCCGCTGAATCTACAAGACTATTTCCAGACAGAGTATTAATAGAAACATCGTGGAATGTAAAGAGTATAGCAAAGGATAGATTTTCTAAAGTGGCTATGGTATTAATAGAAACATCGTGGAATGTAAAGACAATCGCAGAAGTGAACCGTATAAAGAATATTTCGTATTAATAGAAACATCGTGGAATGTAAAGACAATTCTATATCCTCTGTACCTGGTTTTGGTATTCTGTATTAATAGAAACATCGTGGAATGTAAAGTGTAAAACAGGTATGACTTGCAACCTAAGTAAAACGTATTAATAGAAACATCGTGGAATGTAAAGTGTAAGCAACTGGCACGCTATTGTGCAGTCCTCAAGTATTAATAGAAACATCGTGGAATGTAAAGAACAGCTCGCCCGTCATAATGACCTGTTTCTCGCGTATTAATAGAAACATCGTGGAATGTAAAGTTCATTAGGCGAATGGAATGAATATATTGAATATTGTATTAATAGAAACATCGTGGAATGTAAAGGTAAGTTCTGGAAACTCATATTCCTTAGACAGCTTCGGTATTAATAGAAACATCGTGGAATGTAAAGAGCATAATCCCCGGAGAAAACAGGAAGATCTGCTAGGTATTAATAGAAACATCGTGGAATGTAAAGAGAGGAACTTTGCCGGATAAAACTTCGCCCTGCCGGTATTAATAGAAACATCGTGGAATGTAAAGGGATATCCGGATGATAAAAAAACGAAATTTGTCGGAGTATTAATAGAAACATCGTGGAATGTAAAGAACAGGAGACGCACAACAGCAGACAAGATCACATCCGTATTAATAGAAACATCGTGGAATGTAAAGGATGCTTTAAAAAAGCTGTCCGGGATGTCACACCTGTATTAATAGAAACATCGTGGAATGTAAAGTCAAGGAGATACTGGGCTTCTTGGTATTGCCTGGAAGTATTAATAGAAACATCGTGGAATGTAAAGAGATATGTAGCAGTGATTGTCGCAGAACCGGTCTTTTGTATTAATAGAAACATCGTGGAATGTAAAGGAACCACCCTGGATTTGCTATGAGTGGAAGAAAGAGTATTAATAGAAACATCGTGGAATGTAAAGTTCTGAAAGTCTACACCACTTACATCCGGATTCTCCGTATTAATAGAAACATTGTGGAATGTAAAGTATGTAAAATAATAAGAAGAATTCACTTCTGGATTTTGTATTAATAGAAACATTATGGAATGTAAAGAAATTTTGATAGACGAATTCAATAACAATATGTTACACTTTATGAAAGTTAGAGTTTAACAACCGTAGCAAGAATTCCCTCACATCTATAGGTGATGGGATGAATTGCACATTCGAGCATATCTGCTCAAATTCATAAAAAACCACAAAACACTTGTTCTGATACAATAAATATATTATAATAGAAAAAAGAACAATATGCTCTTGACTTTGGGTCGGTCGAAATAAGTGTACAGAATGAGTTTAGATAATAATTCTCATTCAGTGTTTTTATTTGATCATGGTTATGAAATATAGCAGAAAGATGCTGGACAATAAGAGGTCAGAGAGAGAGCAAAAGAAATCTTTGAAATATAGTACCTGTTGAAACAATCCATCAGTATATAGAGAGTCAGGGTGAGAAAGATAAACCGGGCAGTAAAAATAAGGATCTATCCAAATAAAGAACAGATAACCCAGATAGAGAAGACAATTGGCTGCAGTCGTTTTCTCTATAACCGGATGCTTGCGGATAAGATCCGTTATTATCAGGAAGAAAAAAAGATGCTGAAAAATACGCCGGCCGGATATAAAAAAGAATATCCATGGCTGAAAGAGGTAGATTCTCTTGCGCTGGCGAATGTACAGTTAAATCTGGAAGGGGCTTTCCGGAAATTTTTCCGGGAACCGGGAGTGGGATTTCCGCATTATAAATCAAAAAAACATTCGCGGAAATCCTATACAACGAATATGGTAAATGGGAATATCTGTCTGCAGGACAGGTTCCTGAAACTGCCAAAGATGCAGCCGGTAAAAATAAAACTCCACCGTATGATCCCGGAGGGATGGAAGCTGAAATCAGTGACTGTGAGCAGGGAACCGTCCGGAAAATATTTTGCCAGCCTGCTGTTCGACTGTGAAAACCAAACAGCGGAGAAAAGACAGGCGGAAAAATTCCTGGGGATGGATTTTGCCATGCATGGGATGTGTGTATTTTCTACCGGTGAAAGAGCCGGATATCCCATGTT
>OLOI01002746.1_pt1 | contig 11950 bp, 11 predicted proteins | sample 1672131 | NCBI WGS metagenome assembly OLOI01 (sample SAMEA3136651, study PRJEB25190) | human gut metagenome | reverse complement strand
GGCGTTCTGGCCGGCTTCCCCGTGGTCGACGTAAAGGTCACGCTGTACGACGGCTCCTATCACGAGGTCGACTCGTCTGAGCTTGCGTTCAAGATCGCCGGTTCCATGGCGTTCAAGGAGGCCTGTCAGAAGGCGGATCCCGTCATTCTCGAACCCATCATGAAGGTCTGCATCATTGTCCCCGACGAGTATATGGGCGACGTCATCGGCGACGTCACCTCCCGGCGCGGCAACATCGCGGGCCTCACACAGCGCAACGGCGCGCAGCAGATCGACTGCTTCGTTCCGCTTTCCGAGATGTTCGGCTATGCGACCAACCTCCGCTCGAGGACGCAGGGCCGCGGCCAGTTCACCATGGAGCCGAGCCACTATGTGGAGCTCTCCAAGAATCTGGCAGACGCCGTTATTTCGAAGCGCAAAGGATATTAAGCGCACCAGATCCCGTTTGCGTTGGAAATTCTTCTTGTCAAATCGGCAAATGTCGTGTATGATGAAGAGGATGCAAAAATAATACCGTAAGTGAATCAACTAAGGAGGATAATCCAAATGGCAAAACAGCATTTTATTAAGGATAAGCCCCATGTCAACGTCGGCACCATCGGCCACATCGACCATGGCAAGACCACGTTGACCGCAGCCATCACCAAGTATCTGGCTTTCTTCGGCGACGCTGAGTACACCGACTATTCTTCCATCGATAAGGCTCCGGAAGAGCGCGAGCGCGGCATCACCATCAACACCGCTCACGTCGAGTACCAGACCAACGACCGCATTGGCCACAACTACAAGACCGGCGAAGACAACGTCCAGATCAAGGGCCGTCATTATGCCCACGTTGACTGCCCGGGTCACGCTGACTACATCAAGAACATGATCACCGGCGCTGCTCAGATGGACGGCGCGATCCTGGTCATCGCTGCTTCCGACGGCCCCATGGCTCAGACCAAGGAGCATCTGCTTCTGGCCCGTCAGGTTAACGTTCCTTCCGTCCTCGTCTTCCTGAACAAGTGCGACCAGGTCGACGACGAAGAGCTGCTCGAGCTCGTCGAGATGGAAGTCCGCGAGACTCTGTCCTTCTACGGCTTCCCGGGCGACGACACCCCCATCATCCGCGGCTCCGCTCTGAACGCTCTGGCTTCCGAGTCCACCGACCCGAAGGCTCCCGAGTATGCTTGCATCGAAGAGCTCATGCAGGCTGTTGACACCTGGATCCCGACCCCGGACCGCAAGGCTGACCAGCCCTTCCTGATGCCGGTTGAGGACGTCTTCACCATCACCGGCCGTGGCACTGTTGCTACCGGTAGAGTTGAGCGTGGCATTCTGAAGATGTCCGACGAAGTCGAAATCATCGGTCTCACCGACGAGAGAAGAAAGTCCGTTGTTACGGGCATCGAAATGTTCCGCAAGCTCCTCGACTTTGCTGAGGCTGGCGACAACATCGGCGTTCTGCTCCGTGGTATCCAGAGAACCGACATCGAGCGCGGCCAGGTTCTGTCCAAGCCGGGCACGATTCACCCGCACACCAAGTTCAAGGGCCAGGTTTACGTTCTGACCAAGGACGAAGGCGGCCGTCATACCCCGTTCTTCAACAACTATCGTCCGCAGTTCTATTTCCGTACCACCGACGTTACGGGCGTTATCTCTCTGCCGGAAGGCACCGAGATGTGCATGCCTGGCGATAACGTTGTCATGGACGTTGAGCTGATCACCCCGATCGCTATCGAAGAGGGTCTTCGCTTCGCTATCCGTGAAGGCGGCAGAACTGTTGGTTCCGGCGTTGTTACGGGTATCAACGAGTAATTTTTACTCAAACTAAAATCTCATCATTTTCTTCGGGGCGAGGTGTGATTCCTCACCGGCGGTAAATGCCTTTGGCATAAGCCCGCGACCGCAGTTTTGCGCTGATCCGGTGTAATTCCGGAGCCGACGGTATAGTCCGGATGATAGAAGAAACGTGAATCAAAAGGATTTCGGCACCCCGCGAGTTTTCGTGGGGTGCTTTTTTGATTCTTACCCCCGTTTCTGTATTGACATAGTATAAGTTGGAAATGCGCATGGCTTATGCGGCATTCTAAAGGCTGCGCTGCGCGGATTTGCGTTTTCCCGTAAAGGGAAAATGCAAGCGCGAGTGAATTTCCTTGCGCTGCCTGATATTCATACAGAAAGGTTCTGACATTTATGACCGTAAATACTGCAAAAACTTCCAATGTGAATATTCGTAAAATTGCAATGACCGGCGTACTGGCGGCGATTGCGACCGTTTTGATGTTTTTACACTTCCAGCTGCCGTTTATGCCGAGCTTTATTTCGCTCGACTTTTCCGAGCTGCCGGCACTGATCGCGGCGTTTACGCTTGGGCCGGTGAGCGGCGTTGCCGTTTGCTTTGTGAAAAATCTTGTGCTGCTTTCGCAGACCATCACCGGCGGTGTGGGTGAGCTCTCGAACTTCATTATCGGTTCTGCGTTTGTGGTGCCGGCGGGGCTGATCTACCGCCACCACCGCAATTACGGCGGCGCGATTGTGGGCTCTGTTGTTGGCGCGCTTTTGATGGCGGTGCTGGGATTCTTCTCGAATCTGTTCATCATTTACCCGATCTACACGAATGTGATGCCGATGGAGGCCATTATGGGCATGTATCAGGCAATCAATCCGTCCGTGCAGGAGTTGTGGCAGGCGCTTTTGATCTTTAACTTGCCGTTTACGTTCTGCAAGGGGCTCATCAGTGCGGTTATCACGATTCTGGTATATAAAAAGCTGGAGCCGGTCATCAACGGCAAAGTCGTATGATATGCCGGAATTTGGCGGTATAAAACCGGGATTTTCTGCGGTTTTTTCCCTTGCTATTTGCGAAAAACTGTGTTATACTTTTTTACAGTCAAAAATGAATATGCCCTTATCAAGAGTGACGGAGGGAACAGGCCCTTTGATGTCCGGCAACCTGCATTTTGCAAGGTGCTAATTCCTGCGGCATGGCAATGCCGAAAGATGAGGATTTTGAACCGCTCATCTTTGTGAGCGGTTCTTTTTTTCCGAAAATTCCTTGTGGGGGCTGTGAGTGAAAAGAGTAAAGGAGCAAAACATGAACAACAAACATCTTTTTACATCTGAATCCGTGACCGAAGGCCACCCGGACAAGGTTTGCGACCAGATTTCCGATGCAATTCTCGACGATATCATGGCGAAAGACCCGACCGCGCATGTAGCTTGCGAAGTGACGGCGACGACCGGTATGGTGCACGTGATGGGCGAGATTTCCACCGAGTGCTATGTGGACATCGATGCGATTGCGCGTAAAGTCATCAAAGAGATCGGTTACGATTCTCCGGATGCGGGCTTCAATGGTGCGACCTGCGCGGTGCTGACCTCCATTGACATGCAGTCCCCGGACATTGCAATGGGCGTGAACGAATCCCTTGAGACGAAAAACGGCGCCGCTGACCAGGACGATCTCATCGGCGCGGGCGACCAGGGTATGATGTTCGGCTATGCCTGCGATGAGACCCCGGAGCTGATGCCGCTGACCATCTCTTTGGCGCATAAGCTTGCAAAGCAGCTGGCAAAAGTCCGCAAGGACGGCACGCTTGACTACCTCCGCCCGGACGGCAAGACGCAGGTGACGGCGGAATACGACGGCGACACGGTGAAGCGCATCGACACCATCGTTATTTCCACGCAGCACAGCGAGGCTGTCTCTCTGGAGCAGATTCGCAAGGATATGATCGAATATGTTGTGAAGCCGATCGTTCCGGCGGAGCTCATCGATGAGAACACAAAGTATTATGTAAACCCGACCGGCCGTTTTGTCATCGGCGGCCCGGTAGGTGACAGCGGTCTGACCGGCAGAAAGATCATCGTCGATACGTACGGCGGTGTAGGTCGTCACGGCGGCGGTGCATTCTCCGGCAAGGACCCGACGAAGGTTGACCGTTCCGCTGCATACGCGGCACGTTATGTTGCAAAGAACATTGTAGCTGCGGGCTTTGCAAAAAAGTGCGAGGTGCAGCTTGCATACGCCATCGGCGTTGCACACCCGGTTTCCGTTATGGTCGATACATTCGGCACCGGCACGGTGGAGGATTCCAAGCTTGCCGAGGCTGTGCAGAAGGTCTTTGACCTGCGCCCGAACGCGATCATCCGCAACCTCGACTTGCGCCGCCCGATTTACCGTCAGCTCGCCGCTTACGGCCACATGGGCCGCGAGGAACTCGGCGTGCAGTGGGAGAAGACCGACAAGGTTGAGGCTCTGAAGGCTGCCGTGCTTTAATTTGCACAAAACAGAATAAGAACCGAATGCACCTTCGCGTCATAGACTGGCGCGGAGGTGTTTTTTATGGAGCCTATCGGGATTGCTTTGGTGTGCGCGTTTACGCTGTGTATCTTTTTATTTGCTGTGCGGAGCGTTTGCCTGCGCGTGACACGTTCAAAAATGCTGGAGGATGCGCTGCCGTTTACGGTGTATGCGACGATTCGCCGCGCGGACGACGCAGAGTATATTGTGCGCAGCGTTTTGGAACGCGTGAAGTGGCTGGATTTATACGGCATGTGCCGCATTGTGTGCCTGAATCCGACAAACGACCCGGAGATCGACGCGATTATCCGCAGACTTGTGCAAAAATACCCGTTTGCGGAGATTGGGGCTTTTCAAACACGAAAGAATGTTCTATAATAGAAGCGTAGAAATTTAAGTAATGAAGGCAGTAATGTTTCAGTGAAATATTCGGCTTTGCCGAATGTGAAATAATACTTACGTATTGTGAAATTTTTCGCTTGCGCGAAAAGGGAAATAAAACAAACCCCAAAGGATTTGTTTTGATGATAAATCAAGGAGGCGCAACCGATGCCGCAGGAAAACGGGCTGCTGGAAATGGAAGGCAGCGTGGAAAATATCGTCTACCACAACGACAGCAACCAGTACACGGTGTTGGAGGTCGATTGCGGCGAAGAGCTCATCACGGTGGTGGGGACGTTCCCGTATGTGAGTGTGGGAGAGCGGCTGCACCTGTATGGCACGTGGACATCGCACGCGACGTTCGGGCAGCAGTTCCGCGCACAGGCGTTTGAGCGCTCCCGTCCGGCGGACACGGCGGCGATGCTGAAATACCTTTCGAGCGGCGCGGTGAAGGGCATCGGCGGCGCGCTGGCGGGGCGAATTATAGAAGCGTTCGGCGATGAATCCATTAAGGTGATTGAGGAAGACCCGGCGCGGCTTGCAACCGTGAAGGGCATCACGCTGAAAAAGGCGAAAGAAATCTCCGAGGAGATGCAGCGCGTGAACGGCATCCGCGATTTGATGGCATTCCTCGGCAGCTTTGGCGTGCGCCCGGAGGACACCGTGAAGGTGTGGAAGGTGTACGGGCAGGACTCTGTGGCATGCATTCAGGAAGACCCGTACCGGCTGTGCAGCGATAAGATTGGCATTTCGTTTGCGGTGGCGGATCAGCTGGCGGAGTCGCTGGAGTATGACCGCGACAACAAAGAGCGCGTGAAGGCGGGCGTGCTGTATGTGCTGCGGCACAATTTGAATAACGGGCACACGTGCCTGCCGGCGGATAAACTGTGCGCGGCGGCCGCGAAGCTTTTGGGCGTGCCGCCGGAGAGTGCGCAGGAGGCTTTACTTGAGCTGTGCCAGACGTTTGAGGCGGTGAACGAGAATTTTAACGGGCGTGACTTCGTGTTTTTGCCGAAGCAGCACCGCAGCGAGGTGTACTGCGCCGACCGCATCCATATGATGCTGCGCTACCCGCCGGAATCCATTACGGGCATCGACCGGGAGATTGCGGAAATCGAGCGCACGGAAGGCATCGAGTACGCTGAATTGCAGAAGGATGCGATCCGCGCGGCGCTGGAAAAGGGCCTTTTGATTTTGACGGGTGGCCCGGGCACAGGCAAAACGACGACGCTGAACGCGATTATCCGCATTTTGATGGAAAAAGGCGAGACGGTATTTCTGGCGGCGCCGACGGGGCGCGCGGCGAAGCGCATGTCCGAGCTGACGGGCGTGGAGGCGAAGACCATTCACCGCATGTTACAGGTGGACTGGGACGACAACGACGACCCGGTGTTCCAGATAAACGAGCGTAATCCGCTGGAGTGTGACGCGGTGGTCATCGATGAGCTTTCCATGGTGGACGCGTATGTGTTTGAAAGTGTTCTGCGCGCGCTGCCCATCGGCTGCCGTTTGATCTTGGTCGGCGACAGCGACCAGCTGCCGAGCGTTGGGCCGGGCAATGTCATCGGAGACCTTATTGCGTCGAAGGTATTCCCAACAGTGCAACTGAAGGAGATTTTCCGTCAGTCGATGGAGAGTCTCATTGTGATGAACGCGCACAAGATTGTAGAAGGCGAGATGCCGGAGCTTTCCGTGCGCAGCAACGATTTCTTTTTTATGCCGCGCGAGGATGCGCACTCCGTTTCGGAGACGGTGCAGTCGCTTGTGGTGACGCGCTTGCCGAAAAGCTACGGGTATTCGCCGGTGACGGACATTCAGGTATTATGCCCGGGACGCAAGGGTGAGCTTGGCACGGTGGAGCTGAACCGTAAGCTGCGCGAGCGGATTAACCCGCCCGCGAAAAACAAGCCGCAGGTGACGGTGAACGGCACGGTTTTCCGCGTGGGCGACAAGGTGATGCAGATCAAGAATGACTACAACCTGCCGTGGAGCCGCGAAGACGGCACGGTGGGCGAAGGCGTATATAACGGCGACATGGGCATCATCATCGATGTGGACAAAGATGCCGGTTGTCTGCGTGTGGAAATCGACGACAAAGAGGTGCTGTATGATTTTGAGCACGCGGCAGCAGAGCTGGAGCTTGCCTACGCCGTGACGGTACATAAGAGCCAGGGCAACGAATTTACGGCGGTGGTGATGCCCATGTTCCCGGGCGCGCCGCAGCTGAGCTACCGAAATTTGCTGTATACGGGCATTACACGTGCGAAAAAGCTGCTGATTTTGGTTGGCAAGCGCAGTGTAGTCGCCGATATGGTGGCGAACGATAAAAAGACGCGGCGTTTTTCCGGCTTGCAGCACTTTTTGCTCGAAAAGCCGGAGGAAGACGGGCCGGAGCAGAATGAGGAAGCGAAAGCATGAGCGTTTTAGAGAAGGTTCTCGCGTTCTTTTACCCGAAGCGATGCCTTTTGTGCGGGCGTGCGGGAGCGGTGAACGAGGACGAGTTGTGCGCGGACTGCGCGAAGCTGCAGCCGGATATTCGCGTGCGGTTTTTCGCGTTGCATGCAGGAAGACGGGATTACACACTGGAATGCCGTGCGCCGCAGCGGTACAAGGAGCCGTTTCGGTCATCCTTGTGGCGGTTCAAGTTCAAAAACGGGACGAACCTTGCGAAACCGCTTGCAAAGTTAATGCTGCCGGCGATCGATAAAAACCGGGTTTGGGACTGTATTGTGCCGGTGCCCATCAGCCGGGAGAGGCTGAAACAGCGCGGGTACGATCAATCGGTGCTGCTTGCAAAAGAGGTATCGAAGCTGACGGGTATTCCGTGCCGAACGGATATTTTGGAGAAGACGAAGCACAACCGCACGCAGCACAATTTGAGCGCCAAGGAACGTGAAGCGAATGTGCGTGGGGCGTACCGCGCGGAGGGTGCGGCGCGGCTGCGCATTCTGCTTTTGGACGATATCGTGACGACCGGCGCGACGGCCGTGGAATGCGCAAAGGTATTGTACCGAAACGGGGCGGACTATGTGGGCTGTGTTTCGTGCGCGACGGTCGATTAGACCTTGCAAAACGGGAAAAAGTCATGTAAAATAAAGGACAGTATAACGCGAGAGGATGGTACCATGGCCGGTACGGATATTGCGATCGATTTGGGTTCGGCAAATTTCAGATTATATGTAGACGGCAAGGGCGTTGTGGTGGATGAACCGAACGTCATCGCCGTAGATGAAGACTCTAACCGTGTGGTGGCCGTGGGCCGCCGCGCGTATAAAATGCTTGGCAGAACGAGCGATCGCGTGCGCGTGGTCAAGCCCGTGACGGGCGGTGTGATTTCCGACTTGACGCTGATGGACGCGACGCTGCAGCACTACCTGAAAAAGGTGACGAACAGCCGCGTTTTCATGCCGCGCGCCGTTGTGGCGGTACCGAGCGGTATTACGGAAGTGGAGCGCCGTGCGGTGGTGGACGCTGTGGCAGCGAACGGCATTCGCAAGGTATGCTTGATCGAAGCGCCGGTGGCGGCGGCGATCGGTGCGGGGCTGGATATTTCCCGTCCGCACGGCAGTATGGTCGTCACGCTCGGCGAGGGTGTGAGCGACATCGGCGTGCTTTCGATGAATCGCCTTTCCGTAAGCGGCAGCATTGCCGTGGGCGGCGCGGTATTCAACGAGGATATTATCAAATACGCGCGCAGAAAGTTTGACCTGATTATCGGCGAGCAGACGGCAGAGGCGGCAAAGTGCGCCGTGGGCTGCGCGTTCCCGCTGAAGGATATTGAAAAATACGAGCTGCGCGGCAGAGACGAGCGCAACGGCCTGCCTGCAAAGGTGGAAGTGACCTCCGACGAGATTGGCGAAGCCATGCTGGAATCTGTTGTGAAGGTTGTGCACAAAATTCGGAGTGTGCTGGAGGAGACGCCGCCGGAGCTGACGGCAGACATCGGCAACGCAGGCATTGTGCTGACAGGCGGCGGCGCGAAGCTGCGTGGGTTGGACACGCTTATCTCGAAGCAGACGAAAATGCGCGTGCGCATTGCGGAAGAGCCGGAGGACTGCGTGATTCTCGGCGCAGGACGCGCGGTGCAGTGGATAGACAGCGTGAAGATGGACGCGGGCAAGGAAAACGGCAATGTGCCGCTGACCGCGTATTATTAAGGAGCGGCGTATGGAAAAACGGGTGCCGAAAGGCCGCAAAATGTGGACGGTGCAGATCGACGAAAACGGCGGTGTGCATATTCCGAAAGAGGCCTTGGCGCTTATCGGGCTGAAGGCCGGGGAAAGCGCCGTGCTGACGGGAGACAAACGCCGCGGGTTGGTGCTTGTGGCCGAAAGCCGCGCGGAATCGGTGCAGGAAGCCTTTTTGAAAAACGAAGAATAAGCTTGGCGCAGAGGAATTCTCTGCGCTTATTTTTTACGGAAATTTGCGTGCCGGTCTTGCGTGCGGCGGGCTGCGGCGCTGCCGTCTCGGGGGAAAGTGAAGCTGCGCAAGAAGAGCGGGCATTGGGGATATAGGTAAAAGCAGAATAAATGAAGATAAAGCCGGGTTATGGAACGCGGCTTTCGTTCTGCGAAAAACGGCGGGGTGAAAGCTTCTGAATAAAAAATCAAAATAGGGGTTGACAAATGTATACGAGTTTAGTATACTATGAGCAAGTTAGTTTATACTAACTTTAAGGATAACACATAGCGGTGAGAATCCGCTTTATTTAAAGCAAACGAGTTAGCATAAGCTAACTTAAATCAAATGCAAAGCCCGGTTTTGCGGGCGGCCTGTGAAACGCTTTTGCAGGCGGAAAGGATAGAATATGAGCGTAGTGATCGTTGGCGGCAATGAACGCATGGTATGTCAGTACATGGACATCTGCAAGAACCATGGCTGCAAAGCAAAGGTGTATGTGAAGGAGAACGGCTCCTTGAAAAAGAAGCTCGGCACGCCGGACTACCTTTTGCTTTTCACCAGCACGGTCTCGCACAAAATGATGCTGAGCGCTTCCAAGGAAGCGAAAAGAAATAACATTCCGATCGCGTATGTGCCGAGCAGCAGTGCCTCGGCGCTGCACAGTGTACTGGCAGATTGCTGTGCGGCTGTGCGCGGAGAGTGTGCTTTCAATGCTTGAGAAATACTTGATCGAGCATTGTGCGCCGACGCTGGCGTCGCTTAAAACGGCGAGTTTATTTTCCTACCACGCGGCGCAGGACCCGGAGGACGACGTAAAGCATTTGAATCGCATATTCCGCGATAAAGGCGTGGAGCTGCTGATCTTAAAGCGCGAAGAAAATGCGATGCTCATTTATGTGTGCCGCCGCACGCAGCTTGCAAAAGACCTGGAGCGCCCCGGCGCAAAGGAGCTTTTGGAGCGCTACGGCTACACCGACACGAGCGTGGACGGCGCGATAGAGCGGCTGCGCATGCGGCTTGCAAGCGGAGACGGGTTCCCGCATGAGATTGGGCTTTTCCTCGGCTACCCGGTGGAGGACGTGCTTGGGTTCATTGAAAACGCCGGGCAAAACTGCAAGTGCTGCGGATGTTGGAAGGTGTACTGCAACGAATGCGAGGCAGTGCGCACATTTGCGCGGTATAAGAAGTGCCGGGACATCTACAAGCGTTTGTGGCAGGAAGGCAGAAGTGTTTTGCAGCTTACGGTAGCTGCCTGACATATAAAGAAATTTTTGAAAAGAGGTTACAAAAAATGCGTAAAACAGCAGTTGTTTATTGGAGTGGTACAGGCAACACCCAGATGATGGCGGAAAAGGTTGCAGAAGGCTTCGAGCGTGTCGCAGTTCTCGGAAGCATACGGGTAATCGTTTCCCTTGGCAAGCCAGTCGGTATAGGCTCTCTGACGGGCTTCGTCCTCCAGTTCCGCAATGCCGAATAGTGTATAGGTTCTCTGTACGGTTCGCATAAGTTTGAAAATTTGAAAGTTTGAAAATCGGTTTCTTTGCTATCTTTCTTTTTCGCCACGGCTCACGAAAGAAAGTAGCGGGCGGATTTCTCCGCCCTGCCCTTTGTCCTTAGGCTGCAATCTCTTCGGGTTGCGGTTGTTCCTCGGGTTGCGTTACCTTGCGCTCCCTTGCCCGTTCCTGCACCAAGAGGACGGCTTTCTTTTCCTCGATGCGCTGGTGACGCTTCTCGTACACCCCGTTGTACTCCCTTTCGATGTTGGCGAGTTCCTCCGGCATGTGCCTGCGTGCGAAGTCAAGCAAGAGGGTCGCCACGGTGTTGTTCCCGTACGCTCCCTTGAAGTTGGCTACAAGGAAGTCCCTGCGGATGATGGTCTTCATCCTCACGGTGAGGTTTCCGATAATCTCCATCTTGTCCTCGTCCGTGATATACGGCTTGTCTTCCGCAATCCCCACGGCTGCGAAGTGTTCCTTCCGGAGCGAGGACAGAAGGAAGAAGTACAACATGGTATCTTCATCGGCACTGAACTTACCGCCCGTGATGTCGGCTTCGAGAATCTGTTTCTTGGTGTCCTCCACCGTGCGTTCGAGTGCGATTTCCTTGTTGCGCTCGTCCTGCTTCTCCAACTTCTCCACGGGTGAGAGCGGTGCGGGTGCGGGCGTTCCGTCCGCTGTCTGCGCTTCGGTCATGTTCTCCACGTAACAGAATGTAATCTCCTTCTGCCCGATTTTGGCATAGACGGTGATTTCCCCCGCTCCGCTCCTGCGGGTGATTTCCTCCTCCTGCTCCATGTAGTCCGCCCATTGCTGCTCGTAGCGGGTGCGGGCTTCCCCGTAGCGTTCGGGGTCGTTGAAATTTTCGGCTTTGGGTTCTTTCGGGCAGCTTGGAAAGGCGGTGTACCTGTCAAGGGTCTCCACCTCGTAGCCCGAAGCGGTTAGCCGTTCTACCACCGTCTCGTTGGTAGTGTAGCGGTCACGGCAGAGCGACACCTCCGGCTGGTTCCGCATGATTTGCACGGCTCGGTCCATGAGGTAGGATGCGTTCATCTCGGCAAGGCACGTGCGGTTGGCGCAATGCCCGCACCCGCCATCACGGAACAACAGCAAGTTATTGGTGTTATGTGCGCACGTGGCGCACTCGGTCTTGTCGAAGCGGTAGTATTGCAGGTCGGTGGTGAAGTTCTGTTCGATGCGCCTTGCGACATCGGCGGCTTTCAGTCCCCGCCAACTGTTGTACGTTCCCTCGTCCTGCAAATGCTTCTCGTACACCTCACGCTGAATGTCCTCCCCGTATCGGCAGATTTCAGCCGCCACGCTGATGGTGATTTCATCCGCATCCAAGAGGGCGGCGATTTCGGGGATAAGGGCGGTGAATTTC
>OLOI01002745.1_pt1 | contig 11950 bp, 10 predicted proteins | sample 1672131 | NCBI WGS metagenome assembly OLOI01 (sample SAMEA3136651, study PRJEB25190) | human gut metagenome | reverse complement strand
CTGTGTGTTGGTAAGTGTCGGATAATCATCGGAAATTTCTTCAAAGATCGTCTTATCCATATGAAGGACGTGGTGTTCCTGATCGTAGTAACCAATCTCCACATTGGCACCCAGTGTAAAGGAACCGCTGTCTGCCTGGATCACATTGTTCAGAATCTTGAGAAGCGTAGTTTTTCCGGTTCCGTTGTCGCCAATGATGGCTATATGTTCCCCACGCTTGATCTCGAAACTGATATCGGTGAAAAGTGTCTGTGGCGGAAAGGCTTTGCTTAATCCTTTGACAGAAAGGACATCATTGCCACTGACACGGGAAGGCTCCAGCTTCAGATGGATGTCGGTGTTGATCTCCATCGGTTTGTCTACAAGCGTCATCTTGTCCAACATTTTTTCCCGACTTTCGGCACGCTTGATGGATTTCTCACGGTTAAATGAACGGAGCTTTTCGATCACGGCTTCTTGATGTTTGATCTCACGCTGCTGATTCAAGTATTCTTTTAATCTGGCTTCTCTGAGCTGTTCTTTTTTGACAGCAAAATCAGAATAATTGCCCATATAAGTATGAAGCTGTCCCTGCTCGACTTCAATCACCTTTGTAACCACACGGTTCAGGAAATAGCGGTCGTGGGATACGATAAGAACAGCACCCGGATAATTCAGAAGATAGGTTTCCAGCCATGCGATGGAGTTCATATCCAGGTGGTTTGTTGGTTCATCCAGAAGCAGGACGTCAGGCTTGGTAAGAAGGAGTTTGCCAAGAGATACACGGGTCTTCTGACCACCGGATAAAGAATCTACGGGTTTAGTAAATTCTTCTTCTGTAAATCCGAGACCTTTTAGAACGCCGGTAAGCTCACTTTTATAGGCGTAACCGTCTGCGTGCTCAAATGCAGAAGTCAGTCTCTGATAAGTGGCAAGACGTGCTTCAAGAGCATCTCCGGAAAGAGACGGAAGCTCGATCTCGATTGTACGGATCTGCTTTTCCATCTCAATGACTTCGGCTTTTGCCGTGCGGACTTCTTCGTAAATGGTATTGCCGCTTTCCATCTCCTGATGCTGTGCAAGGTAGCCGAGAGTTTTGCCTTTGGTAAGAACAACCGTCCCTGCATCGGGAGAAAGCTGTCCTACGATCATCTTGAGGATCGTGGATTTGCCGGCTCCGTTAAGACCTACAAGAGCAGCTTTTTCATGGTTCTCTATATGAAAGGATCCGTCTTTTACGATGACCTGATCCCCAAAACTTTTTGACAGATTATGACATGCCAGTATCATTTTTATATCCTCCTGTTAAAGTGGCAATTATGTTACTGCTCACAGTAACATAATTATAGCTGAAATACGACAAAAAACAACTATAAAATTTGACTTTTTCACTGGATTCTTATATAATTAAAAATAATGAGTCAAAAAATAGGAAGGTGGAAGTGAAAGTGGCATCAAGAGAAATATCTCAGGCAGTAATAAGGAGACTTCCGCGGTATTATCGTTATTTAGGGGAACTACTGGAGAGCGGAGTCGAACGGATATCATCCAATGAATTAAGTAAAAGAATGAAAGTAACTGCTTCACAGATCCGTCAGGATCTGAATAATTTTGGTGGATTTGGACAGCAGGGATATGGCTATAATGTAAAGTATCTTTATACAGAGATAGGTAAGATCCTTGGACTGAACGAGAAACATAAATTCGTTATCATTGGAGCAGGAAATCTTGGACAGGCACTGGCGAACTATGCAGCATTTGAAAATCGGGGATTTGTTTTAAAAGGGCTGTTTGACGTAAACCCAAGGCTTGCCGGATTGACGATCCGTGGAGTTGAGATCCGTATGATGGATGAATTGAAGGATTTTGTGAAAGAAAACGATATTGAGATCGGGGTTCTTACGATTCCGAAGACAAAAGCAGTAGAGGTTGCCAATCTCCTGGTAGATAATGGAGTTAAGGCTATCTGGAATTTTGCGCATACAGATCTGAATCTGCCGGATAATATTATTGTTGAGAATGTTCATTTGTCTGAAAGTCTGATGAGATTATCTTATAATATCACCAGATACAATGAAGAACATGAAGGAAAGTAGGCAAAGCAGACCAGAAGGCAGAGGTGCAGGAAAGTTTTTTCCTGCACCTTTTTGAAAATTAAATGTATGGGAGACCGGATATGAAAGAAATACTGACAGCAGATCAGATGAGAAGATCGGATCAGAGAATGATACAGAAGATGCAGGTCCCGTCCCTTGTCCTGATGGAACGGGCGGCACTTCAGTGTGTGGCTGCGATGAAAGCAGAAGACATAGATTTGTCGAAAGCATTGGTCGTGTGTGGAAGTGGCAATAACGGTGGTGACGGATTCGCAATTGCAAGGATGCTCGTAGAAGAAGGAAATCATCCAGATGTAGTATTGGTCGGAAATTATGACCATCGTAGTGAAGAAACAAAAATCCAGATGAAAATTCTGGAAAATCTGGGAATATCTGTAGGAAACAGTTTGCCACAGAAAGAATATAGTGTTATTATAGATGCCGTATTCGGTATTGGCCTATCCCGTGAAATAAAAGGCAGATACGCAGAGGTGATTGATCAGATGAATCGGATGACTGCCTGTAAGGTGGCAGTCGACACTCCTTCAGGGATCCGTTCGGATGATGGAAAAGTGCTTGGAACGGCATTTAAAGCAGATCTTACAGTGACCTTTGCGTTTCAGAAGATGGGACAGATCCTATATCCGGGATGTGAGTATACAGGAAAGCTTGTTACAGCGCCGATCGGAATTACCAGACCGGAGTTTTTTGCGGAAGAAGAAATCTGCATGGCACTTGAAAAATCCGATGTGCCGGCAATGCTGCCGCAAAGGAAACCGGATTCTAATAAAGGGACTTATGGAAAGGTTCTGATGATTACCGGAAGCAAAGGAATGTCCGGTGCAGCATATTTAAGTGCCAGGGCAGCATATCTTTCGGGAGCAGGTCTTGTCCGGATTTATACGGAGGAAAGTAACCGGGCAATCTTACAGGAACTTTTACCGGAGGCGGTAATGACGACCTATTCTCTGGATGAGACAGAATCATTTGAAGAACTTCCGGATTTGCTGGAATGGGCGGATGTGCTCTGTATTGGATGCGGACTCGGTATGGGACCGCATTCGGAGGAATTACTGAAAAAGGTGCTTGAGAATAATAAAACCCCGGCTGTTATTGATGCGGACGGACTGAACCTTCTGGCAAAGACCGATGAGTGGGGGATCGAACAGATTCGGATGAATCCTTCCGGATATGTACTTACTCCACATATGAAAGAAATGTCCAGACTGACCGGATACAGCGTACAGGAATTAAAAGACAACAGAAGAGAGCTATTAAGGAAATATACAGAAAAAGTCCATGCTGTCTGTGTACTGAAAGACAGCAGGACACTTGTGAAAGCGCCAGAGGGAAGGCTTATGATCAATACCACCGGTAATGCGGCAATGGCAAAGGCCGGATCGGGAGATGTGCTTGCAGGAATGATCACCGGACTTATGGCACAGCATATGAGACCGGATGATGCCGCTGTGCTTGGCGTTTATCTGCATGGGCTGTGCGGAGATCATGCCAGAAAAGAACTTGGCTCTTACAGTGTGCTTGCGGGTGATCTCTTGAAAATGCTCGGCAGAACACTTAAGGAATTGGAGGATATGACAGAATGAAGAAATACAGCAGACTGCGTGCGGTGATCGATCTGGATGCGGTGATGTATAACATGGAAATGATGCATGCAAATATAGAAAAAGGAACCAAGATGGTCGTGGTCATCAAGACAGATGGTTATGGTCATGGAGCGGTGCCGATTTCAAGAATGCTGGAAGATGTGGACTATGTCTGGGGCTATGCGGTCGCAACTCTGGATGAGGGTGTTGTACTCAGAAAAGCCGGCATTCAGAAGCCGATTCTTTGCCTGGGATGTATTTTCCCGGACCAGCTGGAAGAGATGATCCGTCATGAGATCCGCATGACAACCTACAGCTATGAGCTTGCGAAGCTTGCGGATGAGACCGCATACCGTATGGGGAAGAAGGCATATCTGCACATTAAGATCGATACAGGAATGTCAAGACTTGGCTTTCCGGTAGCGAAAGAAAGTGTAGAGGAGATCCTTAAGATCGGCAGACTTGTTTATACGGATTGCGAAGGAATGTTTACACATTTTTCAAAGGCAGATGAGACGGATAAGACCACGACACTGGAACAGATCCGTGCTTTTCTGTGGATGAAAGAACATCTTGCAGCAGAAGGTATGGAATTTACTTATTATCACTGTGCAAACAGTGCAAGTATCATTGATATGCCAAAGCTTGGAATGAATCTGGAGAGAGCCGGGATTTCTACCTATGGACTGTATCCGTCAGATGAAGTCAATAAGGAGGCAGTTCCGCTCCGGCCGGCAATGGAGCTGATCGCGCATGTGACTTATGTGAAATGGATTGAAAAGGGTACGGAAGTCAGCTACGGAGGCACCTTTGTTGCCCCGAAAAGGATGCAGATCGCTACGATCCCGACGGGATATGGAGACGGATACCCACGAAGTCTTTCCAACAAAGGATATGTTCTGATCCATGGTCAGAAGGCGCCGATCCTTGGCAGAGTCTGTATGGATCAGTTTATGGTAGATGTGACCGGAATTCCGGATGTGAAATTTGGTGACAGGGCAACACTGGTCGGCCACGATGGGGATGCTTATCTTTCAATAGATGAACTTGCCAACCTGAGCGGTAGATTTAACTATGAATTTATCTGTGATATCAATAAACGTGTTCCGAGGGAATATCTGCGTGACGGAAAAGTTGTAGAGCAGGTCGATTATTTCTAAAATGCGGGGATGCACTTCGAAAGAGATATGAATACAGCAGGAGAAAGCTGGCAATAATGAAAGTATCTTGATAAGCGGAGTGTGAAAGAAGTGCAGATCAGGCGTGGAGATATTTATTATGCGGATTTAAGTCCGGTAGTCGGTTCGGAGCAGGGCGGTGTGCGTCCGGTTCTTGTCATCCAGAATGATGTCGGGAACCGGCACAGTCCGACCGTTATCTGTGCCGCGATCACTTCAAGGATGAATAAAGCGAAGCTGCCGACACATGTGGAAATCGATGCAAAAAGGTACAGAATCGTCAAGGATTCTGTTGTCCTTCTGGAGCAGATTCGGACGATCGATAAACAGAGACTGAAGGATTACGTGTGCCGGGTAGACAAAGAGCTTATGAGAAAAGTCGATGAAGCGCTGTGCGTCAGCCTGATGCTTCATACATAAAAGAGGAGAAGTATGGAAAGCAATGGAAACGGAAGGTAATTTACTTCAGAAAATGAAAAATGTATTTTCTGACAATGAAGATAAAGAGAAAATTGCAGAAGAAATCATTGAAAAAGTACTGGAAGGCTATGAAAAAGGTGTTCTGACAAGACGTGAGATGAAGATGATCACCAACATTTTTGAATATATGGATTCGGATGCAAAAGATATCATGACGCACCGGAAAAATATCGTAGCACTGGATGGAGAGGAATCTCTGGAAAGGGCACTTACCTTTATGCTGGAGGAGAACAAATCCAGATTCCCGGTTTATGAAGAAGATATTGACAACATTGTGGGGATTCTTCATATCCGGGATGCGATGCAGAGCTACCTGGACGGTCCGGCAAGGAAAAAACCGGTGCATGATCTGAAGGATGCCATCCGTCCGGCAGGATTTATCCCGGAAACAAAGGCGATTGACAAACTGTTTCAACAGATGCAGCAGGACAAGAGCCATATGGTGATCGTGCTGGATGAGTATGGACAGACATCAGGGATCGTTACGATGGAAGATATTGTAGAAGAAATCGTTGGAAATATCCAGGATGAGTATGATGAGGAAGAAGAGCTGATCATCAAACAGGCAGATGGTACATATATCGTGGATGGTATGACACAGCTGGAGGATCTGGAAGAGCTTCTGGGAATCAGTTTCAACGAAGAAGATTACGATACGATCAATGGTTATCTGATCGACTGCCTGGACAGAATTCCTTCGGAAGATGAAGAATGTCAGGTAGAATTCGGAGGCTATCTGTTCCATGTATTGTCAGTTGATAATAATACAATACGCAAAGTCCTTGTCAGTAGGACAAAAAAGTGATAAAATAGTACAATTGAGAATAGTAAAAATACTGAAGAGAGGTAAAAAGTAATGTCAGGACATTCAAAATTTGCGAATATCAAGCATAAAAAAGAAAAAAACGACGCAGCAAAAGGAAAAGTATTCACGAAGATCGGTCGTGAAATCGCTGTAGCAGTCAAAGAAGGAGGCGGAGCTGATCCGGCTAACAACAGCAGACTCCGTGATGCGATTGCAAAGGCAAAAGCAAATAATATGCCAAATGACAATATTGACAGAAGTATCAAAAAAGCAGCCGGAGACGGAGATGCTAACAACTACGAACACATCGTATACGAAGGATACGGACCGAACGGAACTGCAATCATCGTTGATGCACTTACTGATAACCGTAACCGTACTGCTTCTAATGTAAGAAGCGCTTTCACAAAGGGAAAAGGAAATATCGGAACCAGTGGATGTGTTTCTTTCATGTTTGATCAGAAAGGACAGATCATTGTCGATAAAGAAGAATGTGAACTGGATGCAGATGATCTGATGATGCAGGCACTGGATGCAGGAGCAGAAGATTTTTCGGAAGAAGAGGACAGCTTTGAAATTCTTACAGATCCGAATGATTTCAGTGAGGTTCGTCTTGCTCTGGAAGAAGCGGGTATTCCGATGGCAAGCGCAGAAGTTACAATGATTCCACAGACATGGGTAACTTTGGACAACGAAGAAGATATCAAGAACATTCAGAAGACGCTTGATCTTCTTGAAGATGATGATGATGTACAGGAAGTATATCATAACTGGGAAGAAGCATAGGATCGATTCCGGGAGGAACCTGAATGAATCAGAGTATACAGAATGGACTGAATGACCTGTTTGACCAGATTATTCCGATTTCCAGAGATTTCAATAAAAAGACTTATGCGGATTCGTTTAAAAATGCATACGAGAAGTATAAGCCGCTTTTTACTGAGATTGCACAGGAATGCGAGAATTCGGAAGACAGACAGGAAGAGATTGAAGAGATTGCTGCTGTTCTGCCGGATAGAATGCGGGAAGTACTGGATCAGGAAAGTTCAAAAAGAAAAAAAGAAAATGTACTTATGAAATATAATCTGGGCATGGTTACGTATGTGATCCCGATGTTCCGTTATGACAGAATGGATGCTTGTGAAGAGATTGTAGATTGCATGATCGAACGCTGGAATGATCATGATCTGGAACTAAAGATCAGTAAATCGGAATTCGAGCAGATCCAGGGAGGCTTCAAATCACGTCTCTGCTATATTACTACAGCCGTATGTGCAAGCCTTGGCAAACCGGATGACTGTTACGAACTGAATCTGATGAGAAGATACAGAGATGAATATCTGGTGAATCAGAAAGGCGGCGAAGAAATTGTTGCCGAGTATTACGATATTGCTCCGACAATCGTAAACCGGATCAACCGGATGGAAAATTCAGAAGATGTATATGCAGATATCTGGTGCCGTTATCTTCACCCATGTGTTTCCATGATCGAATCCGATAATCTGGAGGCATGCCGCAAGATTTATACGGATATGGTATATAGCCTGCGCAGGAAATATTTATTTTCATAATGTTTAAATCAAAGAGAATGTGCCGAGTCGCATTCTCTTTTGCATATACAGTGAATCAGGTACAGATTTGTGTCGCTACAAGAATCTGCGATTCATTTCTGTGGCGAAAATCCTGCATATTTTCATAAGCATTGTCCATACTAAGCTAAAAAGAACGGAGGAATGCGGCAATGAAAATACAGGAAGAAACGGATGTAAAAGAATACCAGATACGTAAGAAAAAGAGCAGGGAACAGACTGTAGAAAATATGGAAAATAAAGAAAAGGAAGTCAGAGAGACAGAGCCGGAAACCACAAAGGAAGAAGATGAACATGTTAAAGAAATGGGAATGCTTTCGCTTGACCGACGTCGGAATCATCAGATCGAGCTACTCACGATCATCGGCGAAGTAGAAGGGCATGAGACGGTTTCAGGCAGTACAAAGGCAACCAAGTATGAGCACCTGCTTCCAAAGCTGGCACAGATTGAGAACAGTGTTCAGACTGATGGTGTGCTGATTCTCTTAAATACACTGGGCGGAGATGTGGAGGCGGGACTTGCGATTGCGGAAATGATCGCGTCCTTAAGCAAACCGACAGTATCTCTGGTACTTGGAGGGTGTCATTCTATCGGTGGCCCTCTTGCTGTGTCGGCAGATTATTCTTTTATTGTTCCAAGTGGGACGATGATCATTCACCCGGTGCGGACAAGCGGAATGTTCATCGGTGTGGCACAAAGCCTGCGGAATATTGAAAAGACGCAGGACCGGATCACCGGATTTCTTGCAGAGCATTCCGGAATGTCACAGGAGCGGATTGAAGAACTGATGCTGGATTCCACACAGCTTGTCAAAGATGTGGGGACAATGCTGGAAGGGAAACGTGCAGTGGAGGAAGGACTCATTGATGAAGTTGGCGGAATAAGAGATGCATTAAATAAATTGCATGAAATGATTGATGAAAAAATGGAAAATACTGATAAAAATTATGAGATGACATAAGGCGAAGAGGATGCTATAATAAAATAGTATGTACAAGTATACACTTTTGATGACTGATTCCGGATACTATATCTGGGGAGAGAGGAGAAGGAATCGGTCATTTGATTACAAGATAAAGAGTATAAATACAAGGGGGAAGTTTGATGGCTTCAAAGACAACCGGAACAAAGAAAAATGCAAAGCAGAGCACGGCGAAAAAGCGGCAGCCTACGAAGAAGACAAGTGCAAAGTCTGCAAAATCTGCGAAGACAACCAGAAAGAATACCACATCAAAAGCTGTGCCGCAGGAAGAATCATTTCTTGCAACGGAGATTCTGATCTGGGTGACACTTGCGGTAGGGATTCTGCTCACAATCAGCAATTTCGGACTTGCAGGTGCATTTGGAAGAAAGATTGCAGCACTGCAGCAGGGAATGATGGGTTGGATGGCGTATGTATTTCCACTGCTTTTATTTTGTGGAGTCGCGTTTGTGGTTTCCAATAAAGGAAACAGGATCGCATATATTAAGACTGTTGCAGGTGTTGTATTACTGGTTCAGTGCTGTGTGCTCTTTGAACTGATCGATGAAAAAGGCGGATCTGTCGGAAAGGCAATTGCGGTCAGACTGGTGCCGGCAATCGGTAAAGTGGGTACATATGTTGTCGTGATCATTTTAATGGTGATCTGTGTAGTCCTTATCACAGAAAAGTCTATTCTAAAAGGAATGAAGATCGGCGGGGAAAAAGCGTATGACCGTGCCAGAGAGGACATGCAGAAGCGTAAAGAAGAGGCCGAGGAACGCAGGGCAAGACGGGAAGCTATGCGTGTTGATTATCAGGTAAGCGGCGTTTCCTTTAATTCGACAGTTGGAGGAAAAGAGAACGAGGCAGAAAAAAAAGCAGAAGAAAAAGCCGGAAAAGATGCAAAGGAAAGCACAGAAAAGAAAGCTACCAGACGCAGCCGGAAGGATATGAGCAGCGTGCTTGCCGGTGCAGAAGAAGCGGCTGCAAAGCACATTATGGAACAGACTGGGAAAATTGCACTGGATGATGTAGTGATCAATCGTGCGATGCCCCTTTCCGCTACAGAGCTGATCCCGGATCCGGAACCGGTTCCCCTTGAGCCGGTGAAAGAAAAACTCCCGAAGTTCTTAAAAGGAGCGATGCAGGAAGCAGAAAAAAAGACGGAGTCCGGTAAAGATATACAGACAGATGTGGCTGAAGAAAATTTATCAGCGGTGCAGACAGAAGACGGAATAAAAAGACAGGTCTCCGGAAATTCAAAAGTTAAGGCAGATATCCCAAAAGAGGTGGCTGCTGTTGCAGATACGATTGCAAAAAGTGAGAAACCGGTCAGGGAATACCGCTTTCCCCCTCTTAGTCTGTTGAAGCATGGAAGTAAAACCTCCGGAGATTCGGATGCGCATCTGCGGGAGACAGCAGCAAAGCTCCAGAAGACACTTCAAACCTTCGGTGTGAATGTTACAATCACTAATATCAGCTGCGGACCTTCTGTCACACGCTATGAGTTACAGCCTGAGATGGGGGTGAAAGTCAGCAAGATCGTAGGACTTGCGGATGACATCAAGCTGAACCTGGCGGCGGCTGATATCCGTATTGAGGCACCGATCCCGGGAAAAGCAGCGGTCGGCATTGAAGTTCCGAATAAGGAAAATACTGCAGTTATGCTGCGTGATCTTCTGGAATCAGATGAATTTAAGAAAAGTAGATCACGGATCGCATTTGCGACAGGTCGTGACATTTCAGGTAAAGTGGTGGTATCAGATATCGCAAAGATGCCGCATCTGCTTGTCGCAGGAGCTACCGGATCCGGTAAATCTGTCTGTATCAATACGATCATTATGAGTATTATCTACAAAGCAAAACCGGAGGATGTGAAACTGATCATGGTAGATCCAAAGGTGGTGGAATTAAGTGTATATAATGGAATTCCACATCTGATGATCCCGGTTGTAACGGATCCGAAGAAGGCAGCAGGAGCTTTGAACTGGGCGGTTGCGGAAATGAACAGACGTTATCAGCTTTTTGCCGAGTATAATGTCCGTGATCTGAAAGGTTACAATGATAAAGTCGAGAACATTAAAGATATTGATGATCCGAATAAAGCACAGAAACTTCCACAGATTGTAATCATCGTAGACGAACTTGCAGACCTGATGATGGTTGCACCTGGAGAAGTAGAAGAGGCAATCTGCCGTCTGGCACAGCTTGCGCGTGCGGCAGGACTTCATCTGGTTCTTGCAACGCAGAGACCATCGGTTAATGTCATTACTGGTCTGATTAAGGCGAATATGCCATCAAGAATAGCATTTTCTGTATCATCCGGTGTGGATTCCCGTACCATCATTGATATGAATGGCGCGGAGAAGCTGCTTGGAAAAGGCGATATGTTGTTCTATCCGGCTGGCTATCAGAAGCCGGTACGTGTTCAGGGGGCTTTTGTTTCTGATAAAGAAGTCCAGGCAGTGGTTGATTTCCTAAAAGAGAACAGCGGAGGCGCAGCCTACAGTGAAGAGATCCAGAAGCAGGTGAATAGTAATCAGAATGTATCTGCGGGAGGAGCATCTTCCGAGGACGACAAAGATGTCTACTTTGTAGATGCAGGAAAGTTTATCATTGAAAAAGACAAAGCATCGATCGGAATGCTCCAACGGGTGTTTAAAATCGGGTTTAACCGTGCGGCGCGGATTATGGATCAGCTTGCCGAGGCGGGAGTCGTAGGAGAAGAAGAAGGTACCAAACCAAGAAAAGTACTGATGTCTATGGAACAGTTTGAGCAATACATAGAAGAATCAGTTTAAGAAACGCAGAAGAAAAAAGGGAGGATATAATTATGAAGACAGACATTCAGATCGCACAGGAGGCAGAGATGCTCCATATTCGCGAGGTTGCAGCAAAGGTTGGAATTGAAGAGGAAGACCTTGAGTTTTACGGCAAGTATAAGGCAAAATTATCGGATGAACTGATGGAAAGAGTAAAAGACAGACCAGATGGAAAGCTGGTACTTGTTACTGCAATCAATCCGACTCCGGCGGGAGAGGGGAAGACGACGATTACCGTTGGACTTGGAGAGGCAATGGCAAAGCTCGGTAAAAAAGCTCTGATCGCTCTGCGCGAGCCATCGCTCGGACCTTGCTTTGGAATTAAAGGCGGTGCTGCTGGTGGCGGTTATGCACAGGTTGTACCGATGGAAGATCTGAATCTTCATTTTACGGGAGATTTTCATGCAATCACATCGGCAAATAACCTGCTTGCAG
>OLOI01002737.1_pt1 | contig 12005 bp, 7 predicted proteins | sample 1672131 | NCBI WGS metagenome assembly OLOI01 (sample SAMEA3136651, study PRJEB25190) | human gut metagenome | reverse complement strand
CAGCAGCTCTTGCATATGGTCTTGACAATGAAAAAGAACAGAAGATCATGGTATATGACCTTGGTGGTGGTACATTCGACGTATCTGTTATCGAGATCGGTGACGGAGTTATCGAAGTATTATCTACAGCCGGTAACAACAGACTTGGTGGAGATGACTTCGACCAGAAGATTACAGACTACATGATCGCTGAATTTAAGAAACAGGAAGGTGTTGACTTATCTGCAGATAAGATGGCACTTCAGAGATTAAAAGAAGCAGCTGAGAAAGCTAAAAAAGAACTTTCTTCAGCAACAACAACAAACATCAACCTTCCATTCATCACAGCTACAGCAGAAGGTCCAAAACATTTCGATATGAACCTTACAAGAGCTAAATTTGATGAACTGACACATGATCTTGTACTGAAGACATCTGAGCCGGTACAGAGAGCATTATCAGATGCTGGTATCACAGCTTCTGAACTTGGTCAGGTACTGTTAGTTGGTGGATCTACACGTATCCCTGCAGTACAGGAAGAAGTAAAACGTCTGACAGGTAAAGAGCCAAGCAAATCTCTGAACCCGGATGAGTGTGTAGCACTTGGAGCATCTGTTCAGGGTGGTAAACTTGCAGGAGATACAGGCGCCGGCGACATCCTTCTTCTGGATGTAACTCCACTGTCACTGTCTATCGAGACAATGGGTGGTGTAGCTACTCGTCTGATCGAGAGAAATACAACAATTCCTACAAAGAAGAGCCAGATCTTCTCTACAGCTGCTGATAACCAGACAGCCGTTGATATCAACGTAGTACAGGGAGAAAGACAGTTTGCAAGAGATAACAAATCTCTCGGACAGTTCAGACTGGACGGAATCGCACCAGCTCCACGTGGAATCCCACAGATCGAAGTTACATTCGATATCGATGCAAATGGTATCGTAAATGTATCTGCAAAAGACCTTGGAACTGGAAAAGAACAGCACATCACAATTACAGCAGGATCTAACATGTCTGATGAAGATATCGACAAAGCTGTAAAAGAAGCTGCTGAATTCGAAGCTCAGGACAAGAAACGTAAAGAAGGAATCGATGCTAAGAACGAAGCTGACGCTATGGTATTCCAGACAGAGAAAGCTCTGCAGGAAGTTGGCGACAAGCTTGACGGTGCAGACAAAGCAGCAGTAGAAGCTGACTGCAAAGCTCTGAAAGAGTTACTGGAAAAAGCAAATACAGATACTCTTACAGACGAGCAGGTTGCTGAGATCAAAGCAGGTAAAGAAAAACTGACAGAAAGTGCTCAGAAGCTTTTCACAAAGATGTATGAGCAGGCTGGTGCAGCAGCAGGAGCTCAGGGAGCAGGTCCTCAGGCAGATGCTTCAGCAGGAGCAGGTCCGGCACCAGAAGGATTCCAGGGCGACGATGTCGTAGACGGAGATTACAAAGAAGTCTAAGAACATTAAGTGAGGAATAGGAAATGGCAGAGTCAAAAAGAGATTACTATGAGGTGCTTGGGGTCAGTAAAGATGCTGACGAAGCAACTTTGAAAAAAGCATACAGACAGGTTGCCAAGAAGTATCACCCGGATATGAATCCGGGTGATGCTGAAGCTGAAAAGAAGTTCAAAGAGGCTTCTGAGGCATATGCAGTCTTGAGTGATCCGGAAAAACGTCGTCAGTATGATCAGTTTGGACATGCTGCTTTTGACGGAAGTGCAGGAGCAGGCGGCGGATATGGCGGATTCGATTTTAACGGTGCTGATTTTGGAGATATTTTCGGAGATATCTTCGGAGATCTGTTCGGCGGCGGACGCAGAGGCGGACGTGCGAACCAGGGACCAATGAAAGGTATGAATATCCGGAAGAGTGTCAGGATCACATTTGAAGAGGCTGTATTCGGATGCGAGAAAGAATTGGATGTTGTATTAAAAGACCCATGTCCGAAATGTAACGGAACAGGTGCCAAACCGGGAACATCTCCGGAGACTTGTCCGAAATGCGGCGGTAAAGGTCAGGTTGTATATACACAGCAGTCTTTCTTTGGAACTGTACAGAATGTACAGACCTGTCCAGATTGCCAGGGAACTGGTAAGATTATTAAGGAAAAATGTCCGGATTGCGGCGGTACAGGTTATGTAGCCAGCAAGAAGAAGATATCCGTATCCATTCCGGCAGGTATTGATAATGGTCAGAGTGTGCGTATCCGTGAAAAAGGTGAGCCAGGTGTAAACGGCGGACCAAGAGGAGATCTTCTGGTGGAGGTTGTGGTATCAAGACATCCAATCTTCCAGCGTCAGGATATGCACATCTTCTCAACGGTACCGATTACATTTGCACAGGCAGCGCTTGGTGCGGATATCCGTATCAAGACGGTAGATGGAGAAGTGATCTACACGGTAAAACCGGGAACCAAGACAGATACAAAAGTACGTCTGAAAGGTAAAGGAGTTCCATCTCTTCGAAATGCACAGGTTCGCGGCGATCATTATGTGACACTTGTGGTCCAGACACCGGAACACTTAAGTGCCGAAGCAAAAGAAGCACTGCGTAAATTCGATGAGCTGACCGGCAATTCCCTCGGAGCAGAGAAATCTGAAAAAGCGGAAGAGCACGAACATAAAGGCAAAAAGAAAAAAGGATTTATGGATAAATTAAAGGAGACCTTTGATGATTAATTTCATCAGAGGTTTCCTCTTTTTTACAAAAAACACTGGCATTCACCGTGGTAAAGTGATATCATATTAAATAAATTAAATTTTTAACAAACCAGGAGGACTCAAATATGTATGCATTTGATGAAATTAAAAAAGCAGACAGTGAAATTGCAGACGCCATTCAGGCCGAGATGAAGAGACAGAATTCGCATCTGGAGCTGATCGCATCGGAGAACTGGGTAAGCAAAGCAGTCATGGCAGCAATGGGAAGTCCGCTTACAAATAAATACGCAGAAGGCTATCCGGGCAAACGTTACTATGGTGGATGTCAGTGTGTGGATGTAGTGGAAGATCTTGCAAGAGAAAGAGCAAAGAAGTTATTTGGCTGTGATTATGCCAATGTACAGCCGCATTCCGGAGCACAGGCAAACCTGGCAGTATTCTTTGCAATGCTGGAGCCTGGAGACAAAGTCATGGGTATGAACCTGGATCATGGCGGACATCTGACACATGGTTCTCCGGTTAATATTTCCGGTAAATATTTCAACGTCGTATCATACGGAGTGAACGACGAGGGTGTGATCGATTATGATAAGGTACGTGAGATCGCAGTAAAAGAAAAACCAAAGATGATCATTGCGGGAGCAAGTGCTTATGCAAGAATCATTGATTTCAAAAAATTCCGTGAGATCGCGGATGAAGTAGGAGCATACCTGATGGTTGATATGGCCCATATCGCAGGACTTGTTGCAGCAGGACTTCATCCAAGCCCGATCCCGTACGCAGATGTCACAACAACGACAACACATAAGACACTGCGCGGACCAAGAGGCGGTCTGATCCTCTGTAATCAGGAAGCAGCAGATAAATTCAACTTTAATAAAGCTGTATTCCCTGGAATCCAGGGAGGACCACTGGAACACGTGATCGCAGGAAAAGCGGTATGCTTCAAAGAAGCCCTGGAGCCTGAATTCGCAGAATATCAGAAACAGATCATCAAAAATGCACAGGCACTCAGTAAGGGACTGATGGACCGTGGAGTGAAGATTGTATCCGGAGGAACAGATAATCACCTGATGCTGATTGATTTAAGAGGAGAAGATGTGACCGGCAAAGAACTGGAAAAACGTCTGGATGCCGCACACATCACATGTAATAAAAATACGGTACCGAACGATCCAAGATCACCGTTCGTGACAAGCGGTGTCAGACTTGGAACACCGGCGGTTACAACAAGAGGATTAAAAGAAGACGACATGGATATGATCGCAGAGTGCATCGCACTCGTACTTCAGAGTGAAGATAACATTGAAAAAGTCAAAGGAATGGTTGCAGAGCTGACTGCAAAATATCCTCTGGATATGTAAGGAACAACGAAAGAAAATAAGACAAAACAGGAAATCCGTCTGGGAAAAGGATTTAAGCTTACCCAGGCGGATTTTATTGTTGCTTGAACAAAATGTCCAACAGTGAAAAGATTGAGCAAAATATTTGAGTAGTTGATAGAAATAGGAGAATAACAAGGGTGGAATTTTTAAAATGAAGGGCGTATAATAAAAATCAGTGTATACGAATCTATACCAGAATAAAAAAGGAAGAATCTTGTTTATACCATACAGATGTATGAATGCAAATATATATGGAAGGAGCCAGATTTTTGAAACTGAGAAACGTAAAAGTCGCAAAAAGATTAGGAACAAAAACGCTTGCAGGGTTGCTTGCATTTGGACTTGTCGTAGGTACGCCGTCGGTTGTTCTGGCAGATGTACAGAGCACGATGTCACAGTCAGAGGCTTTGTGGAACAGAAGTATCTGGACTTCAGTGATGAAACAAAAAAGCAGATTGAAGCGAATGGTGAGGATAAATATCAGACAGCAAAAGAAACGGTAAAACCAGAAGAAAATCAGGCATTATATTATACACTGACTTCTGTAAAAGAGGGATCGCCAAGTGGAGAAATCCGGGAATCCATGCTGGAATTTGCGTCACAGTTTATCGGTAATCCATATGTGTGGGGTGGTACAAGCCTGACGGACGGTGCAGACTGCTCTGGATTCGTACAGCAGATTTATAAACAGTATGGATACAGCCTTCCAAGAGTAGCAGAAGATCAAAGCCAGTATGGAACGAAGATTCCTGTAGAAGATGCCCAGCCGGGAGATCTGATCTTCTATGCTAAAGAAGGGTATGTATATCATGTGGTCATGTATGCAGGAGATGGCAGGACGATAGAGGCTGCAAGTACGAAACTCGGAATTATCGAAGGAAAAGTCAATACCAAAAATGCAGTATGGGCAACACGTATCCTGAAAGATGATTATTCTCTTACAGGCGGCGGAATTGAAAAGGCCAATGCAACAGAGGACATGTATGGACAGAAACTTGAAAATTTCCAGATTGCATATTATTGTCCTTGCGAGATCTGCTGCGATAAAGCATCTAAAGTTACGGCATCGGGAACACCTGTTGCAGAAGGAAAGACGATCGCAACTGATCCGAATGTAATTCCATATGGAACCAAGGTGATTATCGGAGGACATGTATTTACAGCGGAAGATACAGGAAGAAAAGTCCAGGGAAATCAGATCAGTATTTATGTAAATAACCATGCAGAGGTATCTGCTTCTGCCACAGAGAATACAGACGTATACCTGGCAAAATAATATAATAAAGAATGATAAAAAGGTGGTTTTTCAGAACTTACATGTTGAAAAACTGCCTTTTTCAAAGAAGGAACAGAAACTATGAATCAAGAAAATTTATTGAATAAGATCAGACAGAAAGATGCAAAAGCATTTACTCACGGGGGAAAATTTCATGCAGATGATATATTTTCATCGGCCTTGTTATTATATCTGAACCCGGAAATTCAGATTACAAGGGGAAATCAGGTGCCGGAAGAGTATGACGGTATTGTATTTGACATCGGACGGGGAGCATATGACCATCATCAGAAGGACAGCCGTGTCAGGAAAAACGGGATTCCATATGCGGCATTCGGACTTTTGTGGGAAGAGTTAGGAACGGAGATTCTTGGAGAAGAACTGGCAGAAAAATTTGATGAATCCTTTGTCCAGCCTCTCGATCAGAATGATAATACCGGTGAGAAGAATGAACTGGCTTCGCTGATCGGAAGTTTTAATCCGGCATGGGATGCAAAAGGAAATCATGATGATGCATTCTTTCATGCAGTCAGTATGGCTGGAATGATACTGGAAAGCAAGTTCGAGAGATTCCGTGGAAATGAAAGGGCGGACAGGAAGATAGAAGAGATTTTGGAGGCACATGATGATGCAGTAGAAGAGGGAAAATGTGATGAAAGAATCCTGATTCTTCCGGAATTTGTTCCATGCCAGAAACGGCTGTCAGAGACGGAGATTGCATTTGTGATTTTCCCGTCAAATCGCGGAGGATATTGCATTCAGCCACAGAAAAAAGAATTTTCCATGAATTATAAATGTGCGTTCCCAGAAGCCTGGCTTGGGCTGGAGGGAGAAGCATTACAGAAAGCAACCGGACTTTCAGGAGCAGGATTCTGTCATAAAGGCGGCTTCCTGATGTCGACAGAGAATCTGGAGGATGCGGTAAAAGCGTGTGAAATCAGCCTCAAAGAGTATGTAGAAGCGCCGTGTATTGTCTGTTACGGAACATGTGATGAAGAAGTGAAAGAACTTCTGCATATGCTTCCGGAAATGAAGAATGTAACGGTACATAAGATGCCGCTGTCAGAGCCGCCGGAGATGGAGACAGATGGAATCTATGGAGAAGTTTTGATGGAAAAGCAGGAATGGAAGAAGCGGATAAAAGAACAGGTAAAAGAAATTCTGAAATACAAACCGGAGGCGGTATGTGTGAATGGAAATGTCTTTTCGACTTATCCGGTAGTACATGCGCTTCGTAAAAAGCATGTGCCGGTGCTGACAATAATAGAAAATGATGAGGAGAAGCTGATTGTGAGAATTCCGTCCGGTTCTTAGAATGTCAGATATAATGAAGTAGAAGAAGTAATAGAACATAACAAAAACGCAGAGACTTTTAAAAGGATTGAAGTAATCCCTCAAAAGTCTCTGCATTTTTATGTTTATTTACATGCTTTTAAAAGTTCTTTCAGGTAGTTCCACATACGCTGTGTAGATGCGATATGTACACGTTCATTATATGTATGCACACCTGTAAGATCCGGACCGAAAGAAATGATATCAAGATCATTCTTCTTGCCGTATAAGATTCCACATTCCAGTCCGCCGTGAGTTGTCTCAACAGTAGGTTCTTTTCCGAACATTTCTTTATAAAGTTCGATTGCCTTAGGACGGATCACAGAATCTGCATTGTAGCTCCATGCCGGATATTCACCGGAAATCTCACGGGATGCGCTTGCAAGATCCGTTGCAAGATCCAGTTTGTTCTGCATATCATCTAACTTGGTAGCGACAGAGCTTCGAACCTGGAATTTAATCTTTACAGTGTCTTCAGTAGTCTCAACAATACCTGTGTTCAGGGAAGATTCTACAGCGGTAGGGAATGCACGGTCATAGCACTGTACACCGTCGATCGCTCCATAAAGGAATCCGATTACATGTGAAGTAGTATCTGCATCAAAGGCCTTTAAGGTCGTCTCGCCATCGGAAACTGCTTTCAGAGATAAAGTAGGTTCCTGTCCGGCAAATTCAGCGTAGATAGTCTGTTCCAGTCCGGCAACAGCATCTATGATATCCTGAGCCTGTGCAGGATCTGCGATGATCTCAGTCGTATTGTACTGTGCGATTACGTTTGCCGCATTTCCGCCGTTTGTACTTACGATGTTAAAGTCGTAATCTTTTGCAAGTGCATACAGAACACGTCCCATGATCTTATGTGCATTTCCGAGCTGCTTCTGAATCTCGGCACCGGAATGTCCGCCCTGCAGATTGGAAAGGGAGATTGTCATCTTGGTTCCGCTTTCTTCACTCCATTCGATCGGGATAAAAGTATCATAAATGTATCCGCCGGCACATCCGACTGTCATAACGCCTTCAATCTCAGAGTCGATGTTCAGGCAGATCTTTCCTTTTAATACGGATGTATCGAGGTGATGTGCACCGCCCATACCGATCTCTTCATCAACTGTAAATACAGCCTCGATCGGTGGATGCGGGATATCTGTGCTGGCAAGAATTGCCATAGCATAAGCGACTGCGATACCGTCGTCACCGCCGAGAGTGGTGTTCTTTGCCCCAATCAGATCACCATCTACAAAAAGGTCTAATGGATCATTCTCGAAATCGTGATCGCTGTCGATTGTCTTTGTAGCAACCATGTCCAGATGTCCCTGGATGATGACCGGATCACTGTCTTCATATCCGGCAGTACCAGGTTTTTTGATGATAACGTTGTTCATTTCATCCTGGATATATTCCAGATTGTGTGCTTTCGCAAATTCTACACAAAAATCACTGATCTTTTTTGTGTGGAAGGTACTTCTTGGTACCATACTTAATTCTTCGAAGTACTGAAATACTTCTTTTGGTTCAATATTAGACAAAATTCCCATTGTTCATTCCTCCGTTTGTCTTTAATCTTTGTCTATCATTGTATCATGAATTTTAGCACTTTATCATGATAAAATGTAATGCGTGTATAACGGAATGTAATAGCTCTGATAACCACAGCTTATAAGGTTTCATTAAAACATTCAATAACTACAGGTCTACCCAAAAAAAGCAGAAAAATATATAATATTTAAGGTTGAAAATATGAGAGCAGAATGTACACGGGAGGATATGTATGAGTACAAAAGAAGCAAAACAGATGGATCAGGCATTATTTGATTTTTATGGGAAACCTTCTATCGGACAGGCACTGCCGCTTGCAATCCAGCATGTGCTTGCGATGATCGTCGGATGTGTAACACCATCGATCATTGTTGCAGGTGTGGCAGGGCTTTCGCAGGAAGATTCCGTTATTTTAATACAGGCTGCACTGGTGATGTCGGCACTGACTACATTATTGCAGTTATTTCCTTTTATAAAGACAAAAAGTTTCCGCATCGGATCGGCACTTCCGGTGATGATGGGAATCAGTTTCGCATATGTTCCGAGTATGCAGGCAATCGCAGCAGATTTTGACATTGCAACGATTCTGGGAGCACAGATCGTTGGTGGTGTGATCGCATTGTTAGTCGGACTGAATATTAAGAGAATCCGTAAATTTTTCCCGCCGCTGATTACCGGAACGGTTGTATTTTCTATTGGACTGTCTCTGTATCCGACGGCAATCAACTATATGGCAGGCGGTGCAAGCAGTAAATCATACGGTGCATGGCAGAACTGGCTGGTAGCACTGATTACCCTTGTGATCGTTACGGTATTGAACCATTATGGAAAAGGTGTGTGGAAACTGGCATCGATTCTGATCGGAATCATTGGAGGATATATTGTGGCATTATTCTTTGGAATGATAGATTTTTCATCGGTTGCACAGGCATCATTCTTCCAACTTCCAAAGCCAATGCATTTTGGTATCAAATTCGAGCCTTCTGCATGTGTGGCAATTGGAATTCTGTTCGCAATCAATGCGGTACAGGCAATCGGAGACTTCTCTGCAACGACAACAGGTTCTATGGACCGTATGCCGACAGACGAAGAACTGACAGGTGGAATCGTGGGCTATGGTATCAGTAATATTATCTGTGCATTCTTCGGTGGACTTCCGACGGCAACATACAGCCAGAATGTAGGTATTGTATCTACAACGAAGGTAGTCAGCCGTGTGGTAATGGGAATGGCCGCCGTGATCTTACTGGCAGCAGGACTGATTCCGAAGTTTTCTTCTTTACTGACAACGATTCCTTACTGTGTACTCGGCGGTGCGACAATCTCGGTATTTGCATCGATCACAATGACAGGTATCAAACTGATCACAACGGAGCCGATGGATTTCCGCAATACAACAGTAGTAGGACTTGCGGTTGCAGTCGGAATGGGTGTGACACAGGCAAATGCGTCTCTGGCACAGTTCCCGGAATGGGTAACGACGATTTTTGGAAAATCACCGGTGGTACTAGCAACGATCGTAGCAATTGTGTTAAACTTAACACTTCCGAGAACACAAAAGAAAGCTGAGAAATAATTCATATATGATAAAAAGTTATACGAATGGTGAATGGAAAGAGCCTGGCAGTTTATGCCAGGCTGTTGGAATTTATAAAGAAGATTTTCATAAGATAGTATCGGTCGTAGGGGGCGGCGGAAAGACAACGGTGATTCGTGCAATGCTCCGGGAATGTATGGAAAATTCGGATGGAAGGATTCCATGCGCGGTCTCAACAACGACGCATATACAAAAAACAAATGCGGAATATTTTCTGGGAGAGCCATCGATGAAAATGTTCCGGAAGAAGCTGTCGGATTACGAAGCTGTGTGGATGGGGCGTGAGATACGGAAAGGAAAGCTTGCATCATTTCAGAAGGAGTTTCTGGAAGAAGTAAGCCGGGAACCTGTACTTTTGCTTCTGGAAGCGGACGGGGCAAAGCATTTTCCAGTGAAAGCTCCTGCAGAACATGAGCCGGTGATCTGTGAGAAAACGGGCATAGTTCTGAATGTCTATGGGATGCGTGCGATTGGAAAAAAGATAAAGGATGTATGTTTTCGTATCGGAGAAGTGGAGAAAATTCTTGGAAAGACAGGGGAAGATATTTTGCGTCCAGAAGATATCATGACACTTGCGGTAAGTCGGAGCGCAGGACGCAAATGTGTGACGGATGAGATGGAATATCAGGTTATACTGAATCAGGCTGATACAGAGGAAGAGAAACAGACGGCAATGCAGCTTGCGGAAGATATTGGAAAGAAGCTGTCAGAGAAGTATATATCAGAGAAGAATACAAAAGATACAGAGTTTTCAGGACAGATCAGCAAAGTCCACGTAACATCGGACCTGATTCCGCTGGAAGAAAGATGGTAGATATGTCAGAAATTTATAAAAATAAGAAAAAGGCATTGGTCCGGGGATCCGGAGACCTGGCTACCGGCGTGGGTGTAGCACTTTATCGGGCGGGCTTTCAGGTGATCATGACGGATATTGCAGTGCCGCTTACCGTAAGAAGGGAAGTGGCGATGTCCAGAGCCGTTTATGAAGGCAGGGCAAAAGTGGAAGGGATAGAAGGAATCCTTGTCCGGAATTATCAGGAAGCGTTGGCTGTACTGGAAGAAAATAAGATTGCCGTGATCGTAGATCCGAAAGCCGAGATCCGCAAGGAATTTCACCCGGATCTACTTGTGGATGCCATCCTTGCAAAGAAAAATATGGGGACCAGACGGACGGATGCACCGTATGTGATTGGTCTCGGTCCGGGATTTACTGCGGGAAAAGATGTTCATGCTGTGATAGAAACGATGCGTGGTGAGACGCTTGCGGATATCATCTATGACGGACAGCCGATTCCGAATACCGGCGTCCCTGGATATGTGGGCGGTTATGCGCTGGAGCGCCTGATCCGTGCGTCTGGCAATGGCCGAATGGAGCCAAAGGCACAGATCGGAGATATTGTAAAGAAGGGACAGCTTCTTGCCGTAACAGGAGGAAAACCTGTATATTCCCAGCTGGACGGTGTGATCCGAGGCATGCTGCAGGAAGGTGTGCAGGTGAAAAAAGGTCTGAAGATCGGAGATGTAGATCCAAGAAAAGACAGAAAATTGTGTTACCTGATTTCGGATAAGGCGAATAAGATCGGCAGTTCTGTAGTGCGGGCGACAGAAGCACGTCTGGCGGATAAGGATTATGCAATGATCCTTCTGGCAGCAGGAAAGTCAAGCAGATATGGCAGTAATAAGCTGTTAGAAGAACTGGACGGGGGAAGAATGTTCGAACATACCCTTCGTAAGATGCGGGCATTTCCGTTATGTATACAGGTAGCGGTGACGAGATTCGAAGAGATAGAACGTGCAGCAGAAGCACAGGGTATGTTGGTAGTGGAGAACTGGGAACCGGATCTTGGAATCTCACATTCCCTGAGATTAGGACTACAGAAAGCACTGGAAGAAAATCCGGAATTAAAAGGTGCAATGTTCATTGTGTGTGACCAGCCGGGATTGACAGCCGCAACATTTGCCCGTATGCTTGATATAGGTAAGAAATATCCTGGAAAAATCGTATGTGCCGGGCGAAAGGGCAAAATGGGAAATCCTGTATTATGGGATCGATGCTTTTTTGATGAACTTAGCAGGCTTTCCGGCGACAAAGGCGGAAAACAGATCATCGGAGCACATGTGGATGATGTGCTGCTCTGCGAAACAGAAGAAACAGAACTTCGGGATGTAGATATACCGGAACAACTGACAAAATGGGAGAGAGATTATGGAGAATCAGGAAAATCAGGAGAAGAAACATAAACG
>OLOI01002731.1_pt1 | contig 12025 bp, 13 predicted proteins | sample 1672131 | NCBI WGS metagenome assembly OLOI01 (sample SAMEA3136651, study PRJEB25190) | human gut metagenome | reverse complement strand
TATAAGCCCAGAATCGTTGAATTTTCAGCATTCTGGGCTTAAGTTGACCACATTGCGGTCAGACCCCAATGTGCCGTGCCAATAATCAGGCAGAGGGATATGTAGGAGATGTCTTTGATCACTTGTTAGTCAAAAGTTCGATTAAATTATGTGTGCATCAATTTTTGTGAATATGCAACTTATCTTTTAATACACCAGTCAGCAAGCAAAATGTTTCGTTTTTGGAAATCAGCGATATAGCCACATAAACAACCACCCCGACTATAATCTCCAGCACAAGTTCTGCGTAAATATTTGAGATAAAGCACGAAACAAGATAAACACATAAACCCATCACAATAGATGATATTAACGCATAGCTGCAATCTTGAACCTGTTCCGTGAGTCTATAATTGATAAGCCTCTGACATGCAATTCCGTTTATAATAAAATCGATAAACGTATTAAATGGCAATGTTAAAGCAATTGCTGTAACTCCAAATCGCATTGCAATAATAATAGAAAGGATCAGAATTGGTTTTTTAATAAATTCCATCTTCAGCATAATATCGCTACGTCCAATTGCCTTAATTGCTTGTAAGGTGATCGTTCCAATTACCGAAAGGATACATTCCACGCAAACAATTTGAACATACGGTACTATTGCGATCCATTTTTCAGTATACATCACAATAGTTAGAGGCTCCGCAACCACGCACATGCCAACCATCATAGGGAAAACGACATAGGATAGAACCTGTATGCTTTTGCGAGAGATATTTTTCACATGGTCAAAGTCATCATTGACATTCGACATGCCAGGGAACAGTACGCTTATAAGTGTTGTGTACAAATTGTTCCGTATAAGCAAAGGCAACTGTTTTCCACGGGAATAATATGCCAGATCCGTTGTAGTATATTGGTATCCGATCAAAAGGTTTCCCAGATTATTACATATCGTTCCGGCCAAATCCGTAAACATCACTTTCCATCCATAGCTGATGAGAGGTTTAGCCGCCGAAAAAGAAAATTGCAATTTGGGCCGCCATTCAACAATTGTAAACAGAGTAAACGTATTTACAATTGTGTTAGTAAGATACTGAGCAATTAACGCCCACACTCCAAAGCCCTGATAGGCCATTGCTATACCGACAACGGCTGACGCAATCGTGCCAATAGTTGTTGCAAAAAAGAACTTCTTGAAGTTCATTGTCCGCGATACATACGCACTCTGGATAGATTGAAACGACGAAATAGGAAGCCGTAACGCAAACACCCTCATAGCAGTGGTCAAAATAGGCGTGTCGTATGCCTCAGCTATAAAAGGCGCAGCAATAAAAAACACAAGTGATGTGCTTCCCATTATAAAGCCATATATTGGGAAGTCTACGGATTTGGACAAATGCCCAATCAAAAAAAATGTATTTGTCTTTTGGTGGGACGGCTTTGAAAATGCATCGAATATTGTGCAAAAATGTCTCCAGTCTGTACGCAAGGCGTTTGATGGCTGTACCATAGTTGAAATAACGAAGCATAACTTTGAGGACTATACAGACATTCATCCGCAAATATTAAAGGCTTACCGAGCAGGAGATATATCGGTTCAAACATTTTCGGATATTTTGCGCTTTAATCTTCTCAAAAATAATGGCGGCGCATGGATCGACTCGACAATATATTTTGATGGCCGATTTGATATATTCAAGGGTCTGGAGTCTAAATCTTATGATTCCGTAGATTACGCTGCAACATCAGATTTTCTGAGCTATAAAGGCGAGGTTTGCTCTTGGTCAGGCTTTTTTGTGGCATCGAGAAAGAACGGAATGCTTGTTACTGTGATGGATACAATTTTTAGGGAATATTTTTTAAAACACAAAAAGTATCCGATATATTTCTTTATAGATGCCGCCTACATGGTTTGTAAGCTGTATGGTATGGATGACAATGTATTAAATAAAGTGTCAAAGTATGCTGGCAATATGTATGCGTTATATCGTTTGTTGGATGAAGAATATAATGCGGACCTTGCTGCTGAAATATTGAGGCTGCCGCAAAAGCTTGCATGGAATTATGTGCCTAATAAGTCGAACGATAAAACATTTTATAGTGAAATTATTGGAAAATCAAATTATGAGAGGTGAGTAGAAATATGAGTGAAATTGTTGGCAAGATGAAGAAATCTATCAAGTTTGCTCTGCGGCAGCCTGGGCAAGCGGTTGCGTCTGTTATTAATAGGTTGACAGTTGAACCGGATGTGTTTGACAACAAATTAGGAATCGTAGTGATCATTAAGAATGAGGGTCCATATATCGAAGAATGGGTCCGGTATCATTTGCTTGTTGGGGCGGATATAATATATATCTATGACAATGAGAGCACTGACAACACCAGACAAATACTTGAGCCTTACATCAGTTCGGGTAAGGTTGTGTATAAGTATTTCCCTGGTATAGCTATGCAGCTTCCTGCGTATAATGACGCATTACGCAGATATAAAAATAGCTGCAAGTATATTGCATTTATTGATGCGGATGAATTTCTCTTTCCGTTAAACGAAGGGGAAAGCGTCGCAAACATTGTAAGCTCTATTTTAGATGTGGAACCCAAAGCAGGTGGACTTGCAGTTAACTGGCGTATGTTTGGGTCATCTTTTCACGAGGAAAAACCATACGGAGGGGGGGTACTGGAAAATTATCTGTACCGTGCTTTTGAAAACGGAAAGGGCAATGACTGCATAAAAAGCGTGGTGAACCCAAGGAGAGTATATAGATATTGCCATGTGCATTATCCTATGTATTATTTTGGATATTACAGCATTGACGAGACCGGGCGCAAGGTAACGGGTTGGTTTAATATAAATAATAATATAAAACTCTTGCGGATCAACCACTACTTTACAAAATCAAAGGAAGAGTGGATTGCCCGTAGGAGTATAGGAAAAGCTGATGCGAAAGACAGAACTAAGACAAGAACAATGCAGGAGTTCTATGAACACGACAATAATGATATATACGATGCGTCAGCGTTGTATTATTCTAATCTTCTAAACAAAGACAAGAGTAATGCATAACTAACTAAATAAATGCAATGAGGTGAATTTGATGAAAATGAAAGCCAGCGCAAAGTCTGAAGAAATTGATGGCATAAAAGAAAAGCAAAATATATTTTGGGGTAATGTGGTCAAGAATAAATGCTGCTTTACGTTGATTGTTGGCATTTTGCTCCTTACCATATTCGGGGGGGGTATATTTGCTATAGATTTATAAAACATGAGCATTGGCAAAATGAAAAGATAAATTCCCTACAAGCGCAGATTAGCGTTGTTAAAGCCCAGGTTGACAATCAGGCTGCCATTATAGATTGGGGCGATGGCTTCAATTATCTTGCCATAGGCAACAGTATCACCAGGTGCCCCGGGTTCTTAGATGAAGACCGAGGTATGGCGGCCAGCACGTCCGACAAAGACTATTTTCATATTGTAAGCACCTATTTGGAGGATGGTTTGGATGAGGATGTGGTCTCTTATGCTTTCAATGCTGCCGCTTGGGAACAGCAAGCCAACAACCGTGGTGAAGTGTTGGCTATGGGGCTATGGGATGGTTATTTAAGTGAGAAACTGGATTTGGTTACGATCCAACTTTCGGAAAATTGCAGCGATACTACCACCTTAGAGTATGACTTCCGTGAGATGGTTGAGTATGTGCAGGAAAAATGTCCCAATGCGCAGATCATTATTGTGGATGATTTTTGGAGTGACGAAAAGTCCCAAATAAAGCATAGTGCCATTGATGGTTTGGATATTGAGTGGGTCAATCTTAGCGAGATAAGGGGAAATGTTGAGTATCAGGTCGGAATGGGCTCCATTGTATATTGGAATAGTGGAGAGGAATATGTGATTGAACATGAGGGTGTTGCTTCTCACCCTGGAGATAATGGAATGATGTATTATGCTCAAAAAATTATTGAGCAAATAAATTTGGATAAGTAGGATGCGAAGGCATAGATTGCTAACGCAAGATAAAGGTATGCATAAACATGAATGAGAAAGAATTAAATTCAAAAATTTTCTCCGGCACTATCTGGAAATTCTGCGAGAGAATTATTGCGCAAGGAGTTTCATTTGTCGTCTCTTTGATTTTGGCGCGTCTATTGATGCCAGAAGATTATGGGGCAATTTCAGTTATAAACATTTTTATAGCCATAGCTGACGTCTTTTTGAGCAGTGGGTTAAATACCGCTTTGATTCAGAAAAAAGATGCGTCGGAGTTGGAATTTAATACAATTTTTTATTGTAATTTGATACTTGGTGGCATTGTTTACGTTACCGTGCTTAGCCCAGCAATCTTTCTCTGTTCGTACTCCTCAATATCAATACCATTGACAATTACTTGCAGCTTGTCTTGCTTGCAAATCTTTTTATCCAGTGCCGACTGTTTCTCGGCCTCTGAAATACAAATAATTTTGTCGCAGAACGGAGCGGCCATTTTTTCAATGGCAGTGTAAATCATTTGTTTTTTCTTTCCACACCGCATATTGAATGCCCATCCGTGTGGATTATAAATGCACTTAATCTTATCGCCGTTTTTCTTCAATCCGATATTTGCTACTCTCGCTATTGCTCCAGCTTTACTGGAATGCGCATAGACAATATCAGGTTGATATTTCCGAATAAGGCGTCTCACAGCTTTCATCGCATCAATATCAGCTTTTCCAATTGGCCTTTGCATATCAACATGCTCAAAGGCATCCGCAAGGCCGTTATAGTCTACTCTTTTGAAGTCATGTGAGCAGACAAGAATGTTTTCAAATTTGTCATGATCCATGTACTTGAAAAGCATCCTTATGTATCTGTCCACGCCACCAGCAGCCTGGGCGACATGTAACACTCTAATTCTGTTTTTCATCAAGTCTTCCTCACCGCTTTTTTGAGTATTACAATCTCAGTTCTCTCTTACTCATCGCCAACGCCGACGCTACAACAGCGTCCATGTCGTAATATTTGTACTCACCAAGCCGACCGCCGAAGATTACATCAGTCTCCTGGTCAGCCAGCTTCTTATACTGAGTATAGAGCGCCCCGTTCTTTGCATCATTGACCGGATAATACGGCTCGTCACCCGGCTTCCACTCGGAACTGTACTCACGAGATATAATAGTCTTCGGCAGGTCATTTCCATTCTCATCCTTGCCGAATTCAAACCACTTGTGCTCAATGATTCGTGTCCACGGCGTCTCACGATCTGTGTAGTTCACAGCTGCGTTACCCTGAAAGTTCGGCTTATCAAGGATTTCGTTTTCAAAACGAACGGAACGGTACTCCAGATAACCGAGGGAATAATTGAAATAAGCATCAATCGGTCCGGTATAAACAACTCTTTCCGCCAGCTTGTCCAGCTCATCTTTATTTTCCAGGTAGTCCACACCAAGCCGAACTTCGATACCCTCAAGCATGTGCTCCACCATCTGTGTATATCCACCATTCGGGATCCCTTGGTAAAGAGCGTTGAAGTAGTTGTTATCAAATGTCAGGCGCACAGGCAGACGTTTAATAATGAACGCAGGCAGATCCTTGCAGTCACGCCCCCATTGTTTCTCCGTGTAGCCCTTGACCAGCTTTTCGTAAATGTCTCTACCGACAAGACTAATCGCTTGCTCTTCCAGATTCTTCGGCTCGCCTATGATTTCCTTGCGCTGCTCGTCAATCTTGGTCTGAGCCTCTTCTGGTGTCACAACGCCCCACATTTTATTGAACGTATACATATTAAAAGGCATGGAGTATAGTTCGCCCTTATAGTTTGCTACTGGAGAGTTTGTGAAACGGTTGAAAACAGTGAACTGCTGCAGGTAATCCCAGACTTCCTTATTATTGGTGTGAAAAATATGCGCGCCATACTTATGGAAATTGATGCCTTCAACCTTTTCTGTATAGATATTGCCAGCAATGTTCGGCCTCTTGTCGATAACAAGGACTGATTTACCGTGTGCTTTAGCCTGTTGCGCAAACGTGGCTCCGTATAGACCAGAGCCAACCACCAGATAATCGTACATAACCCTTACTCTCCTCTATTGTTTCTACCTGTTTCGTTACTATAAAATCCACACTGTGTATAACCACAGCTACAACTTTTTATTTCGTCCAGACCTATCTATCCGCTGCAATAAACGCCACACTGTTTTACTCAGTTATCCACAGTCGCAGCCAACGCACTGAACAAAAAACGTGTAATTTTACATAGACCTGTCTCTCCGCTGCTATCGGCGCTTCTTCGTTATTATCGTCTTTAATCGCTTCAATAATCATCGCAACGGTATCTATCTCGTGCCATTCTGGTGCACAGTTCTTTTACAACAATCTCTATCCCGCCCTCACGGGACAGTTGTTTTTGTCCGAACATGGACACTGCATATTTATCTTTCATAATGCTCTCCAACCAATATTCTCTCCTCACATCGCTCCATCATTCCTAAACACACCCACAACCGTTTTCCAAAGTATCTTCAAATCCAGTCTCAAACTCCACTCATTGATATACTCCGTATCCAGTTTCACCACTTCCTCAAAGTCCGTAATGTTGCTTCTTCCACTTACCTGCCACATTCCAGTCAATCCCGGTCGGAAGGCCATCCTTGCTCTGTGATGTGGTTTATACTGTTCCCATTCATCAAGTGTCGGTGGTCTGGTGCCTACGAGGCTCATGTCGCCCATCAAGACGTTGAAGAACTGCGGAAATTCATCCAGGCTTGTTTTTCTGATGAATTGTCCGATCCCGGTCTTTTTTCTTCCGTCCGGCAGAACTTTGTTGCCGATGATCCGGGGATCGAAGTCCAGTTTGAACATCATGCCGTCGCTGATCTTATTCTGGGACATGAGTTCTTTTTTTCGGGCTTCGGCGTCCATGTACATGCTTCGGAATTTGTACATCTTGAATTTTCTTCCGTTTCGGCCGATTCTCTTCTGGGAGAAGAAGATTGGACCTGGGGAGTTTATGTAGATAACCGGACCAACTGTGATCATGATCAGCAGGGTGATCAGGCATCCTACAAGTCCTCCGGCAATGTCCATCATTCGTTTGACAGTCAGTTTCGAGGAATCTGCATAGTTCATGCTTGTGGTGATCACTATATAAGTACCTATTTTTTCTACCTGCTGGCGGCCTGACGGCAGAGCTCCGGATTTCGTGATTCCTGTATGTACAGTGATTCCCATCTCCATGAAAGCATCAACAAGTTGATCCGGATATTCGTTTTCATCACAGGGAGGGATAAATACTTCGTCTATCCATTCACCGCAGGCAAATTCCACCACATCTTTTTGATCTGTTACAATGGGAATTCCGTAAATTTCGGTTCCCGTAAGATCTGTGTCCAGAGATACTGCTACGATTCTGGAATATTCCAGACGGTTCTGTGATACCGTCTGAAGTGTTTCCCGCAGAATCCTTTCAGGTGCAAGGATCAACAGGGATTTTTTCTCTGTATTAAATTCTTTTTTCTGAAGGATTTTCTTCCAGGTCAGTCTGGCAGCGTAGGATATCGCAATATAGAACGGAACCATGATATAATAGGAAAATCTTGAATAGATACTTCCCATCTGTGTTGTAAACAGGTAAAAGGCTGCTACCAGTTCTACCAGTATCACATGTTTACATGTAGCCGTCAGTTCATCGAAATAGCCTCTTTTCAATACATTTTTAAAAGAATCTGATACGATTTCCACAAAGAAATCAATAAATAGAAATGCGATCGCAAGGATACGGTAATCGCTGTCTGTGTACGGATTACTTATCCCGAAGCGAACGATATACGAAACGATAAATGCCAGCTGCATGCACAGGACATCAATCAGCATAAAGTCGGCATGTTTTGTCCATCCTCTTCCTTTTTTTCTATACATACTCCCTGTAACTCCCTGATAAATATTTTTCTTTTCTCTTCCTATTTCCAATCCATTCCTATACTGTCCAGTTGTCTGATCCGTTCTTCCCCCAGAACCATTCCGCTGGATCCGGGATGTTTCCGTTTGGACCGTATATTTGATATCCATCTGCCCAGCTTTACACCATTTACGGAGTATGACAGCGGAATGTTCAGGTTTCCGTGTGCTTCGTAATAGCTTCTTGCCAGTGCATATTTCTCATTCCACTGTCTGGCTGTTTTTTTCTCTGTTTTGAATCCTATCTTTTTGAGACGTTCCATCTGCTCCTCTGACAATGGAGTCCGTTGTGGATTTTCACCGGACGTCTGACGGCTGATATCAGAAAGCCATCTTCCAAGAGGGATTCCATCCTCTGTGATATATTTCGTCATTACTTCAAGGTTTCCATGAATTTGGTAATACTCCTCGGCTGCCTTGAAATATTCCTCCCACTTCTCTGTGTTTCTGTCCCAGATCATGCCCAGTGCGGCAAGCTGTTTCTGCTGTTCTTCTGTAAGTGTCTGATCCAGACCTTTTGTTTTTACTTTTGCCCGCAGGTTGCTGATCCATCTGCCCAGTTTGAAACCGTCAGATGTTTCATACCTTGCTTTAATATCCAGATTTCCATGTTCGCTGTAATACGTCTGTAATTCTGCCAAGGCTTTCTTCCAGTTCTGGTCTTTGGTGTCCCAGATCATACCGATCTCATTCAGTTTTCTTACTTTCTCTTCTGTCAGGTTTCCGGTTACTGTGCCGGAATAAACTCTGCGCTGGGTCTGTATCCAGCTCCCAAGGGTAAGTCCCGTTGAAGTGACATAGCTTTTGGGAATCCTGAGATTGCCATTTTCCTGGTACCATTGTCTGGCTGCAAGGTAATAGGTTTTCCATGCAGAGCTTAAATTTGTCTGCAGTTTCTGAAAAAGCATTCTGCAGTCTTTTGTTTCATCTATGATCTGGAAGTGATCACTGAAATGCGAACCTTTTCCATATGTAGTCGGAAACAGCACCATTGCTTCTTCCAGTTCTTTTTTCAGACAGTCAATGCAATAGAGACTGTCGAAATTGTTGACCAGGTCAAAGATAACCGGTGTTTTTTCCGATCCTGCCGAAAGCGCACGGCCAATCTGCTGCAGATAAATGATCGGAGAGACTGTCGGACGTAACAGGATCACGCCGTCTACATCATCCACATGAATTCCCTCATTTAACATGTCAATACAGAAAAGCAGTTTCAGGTGTTTACTGTCATCTTTTTTGAATGCTGTAAACTCTCTGCCTGTGGCAGCATCACTGTAAAATGCAGTGTATACATGTGGGCTGGGGTCGACCTGTCGAAACCATGTGCTGACCTGTTCTTTCATCTCGTCCATATGTTCTTTGTCAGAGCAGAAGACAATGTATTTGCCATTTTTCTTTGTCATGTGTTTCTTAAACACTAGTTCCAGACCATCTGCGTGTTCCAGCGCACGACGCAGCTGTTCAAGCAGCTTCTGGTTTTCTGTGATCAGTCCCTGATTCGATAAAGTCCGGATACGTTTTTTTAACTGTTCCAGTTCTTTTTGATAGGAATACATGGCTATCACGTATTTGGGTTCCGGCAAAATCTCACGGACAATTGCTTCTCCAAGAGTCATTTCAGAGGCAATTTTTCCGTCAAAAATCTCTTCTGCCATGTTCCTCTGATTGTCCAGATACCGTATATTTGTCGCAGACAGACCGAGACGCTTTGCATTTGGATATGTATCTAGAAGTTTTCTTACACTCTTTCCCCATTCCTGCGCGCCACAGCGGTGAAATTCGTCCAGAATGATATAGTCTGGATGCAGGGTTTCGATGCTGTCTTCGTTCTTCATCAGACGGCTGTAGGACATAAACTGAATGTTTGGAAATTTCATATTCAGTTTTTCCAGCTGAGTCTGATAGATGTATTCACTTGGTGACAGCCACAGAAAATGTTTTGATGGATTTTCTTCTGCCAGCTTGAATGCGATCAGGGATTTCCCTGTGCCTGTGGGATGAATGACTGCTGCCATTTTTTCCTTTTCCAGCATGGCTGTAACTGCCCTGTATGCCTGCTGATTGTGTTTGAAAAGATGTATGCTCATTTCCTGTATCCCTCCCAGAGGTACGAAGCAGGAGGAAGTTTGATTTCGCAGATTGTTTTAATCTGCGAAATGGGCACCGGAAACGTGCATGAGATCAAAGATTAAGAAATGATCCGACCACTGATCTGACCATTTATAGATGAGATAGAAGAAAGCGAATCCAGAATGTTCCGCTTGGTATCCATAGATGGATGGACATATTTATTCAAAGTGATATTTACATTAGAATGGCCAAGCATTTCGCTGACACTCTTGACATCAGCCCCATTGCTGATACAGTTTGTCGCAAATGTATGGCGCAGTGCGTGAAAGTGAGACTTCTTTATATATGCTTTATCCAGATAAGAATAAAACTTGTACTGATAAGTACGGGGTTCCATCGGGGAAAATTTATTCAACACATAAACCCCATCATCCTTACAAGAGAGAAGAAGTGGAAAGAGAAATTCCGGAATCGGGATCTCGCGGACAGAGCAGAGCGTTTTGGGCGGCCCCTCATACAGAATCGTTTTCCGATTCTCCTGCCCGACCTGAATCCTCTGGACAGTCCTGTTAATATGAATTGTTTTTCTCTGGAAGTCGATATCTTCCCATTTTAAGGCACAGACTTCCCCGAGTCTCAGTCCCATATACAGGCATATCAGAATGCCAAGCTTACAGGAATCAAGATCCGAGAGCAGATAGCGGCATAGCTTCTGCTGGTCTGTAGCATTTATTGTCTGCACGGGTTTGGGAACTGTCCGCAGCTTTTCTGTTTTTAAATGAATTTTCGGAGTGCTGCAGTATCGGTTTCCATAAGATAAAATCTGATTCAGTACACAGTAGATACTTTTATATAGACTGGCGGATATCTCCTTTGGCAGGGCTTTCTCTATGATTTCCAGGCTGATCTCGTCTGCTGTCAGACTGCCAAAAGTATCCCGGATATGCATGTCATAGATGTTGGCATATTTTCTGTAGGTGGAATACTTGCGATTATCCTTAATATAGATAAGCCACAACTGACCGATTTCATCAAGACTCATATCAGCACTGCCATTTAGGGGAGCTGTCTGCTCTTTTTGGGAGAGCAGAGTAATCTCAGATTCTTTCTTGCTGTTAAAAAGTTTCTGTTTTACTTCATTATAAGAAGAGGCATATACGGAACGATATTTTTTGCTTCCATTTATATAGATCAGATATCGGCCTTCCCATCTGCCGTCACTTCTTTTTCGTATGTTTTCTCCTCGTCTTGCCAAAATATAAAACTCCTTTCTATGGCTCCTGACCACGATTCTGACCCGTAATGGAGATACTTTCCAGCAGTCAGATTGATTTTTTTACAAAAAGCACTAAATAAATTGGTCAGTTTATGTTATAATGTACTAAATAAATCGCCATTTATTGACAAAATGACTTATTCAGCATATTATATTAGCAGTGATTTGATAAGAAATTTAATAAAATTGGGGAGGTTGGCGCGTATGTGCCCATTTCGCAGATTAAAACAATCTGCGAAATCTCTGTACGTGAATGGTCCATCCGGCGGTTTTTAGCCGCACGGATGGATTTTTTCTCTGTCATTTTAGAACTATTTGTTCTTTTTATTATATTATACTCTGCTCTTTCACGCAAGTAAAATATCAGACAGTTATCGTCCTATCGTTCCTGCCATGGACATGATTTCTAAAATATCTCTGTATAAATAAAATACCCGCCGCGGAAGATATTATACATATCTGTCCGCAGCGGGTGTTTTATAAATTTTCGAAAATCACATCGGATCATCCGGATGATTGTCGATTTATGTTTGAAATCAAAGCAAAAATATCACATTATTTGATAATATTGTTTGAATATATTTTGAAATAAGTATATACTAATAGAAAATGAATTTGGAGGGATAATTATGCTGATAGAATTCAGGTTCAAGAATTATAGATCATTTCGTGATGAGGCGACGCTATCTATGGAAGCAACGGGGCTTGGCCCCAATGTGGTCAATTTACCGTCAACTTAAGGAAAATCGTCAGATTTTATCCTAATT
>OLOI01002729.1_pt1 | contig 12028 bp, 10 predicted proteins | sample 1672131 | NCBI WGS metagenome assembly OLOI01 (sample SAMEA3136651, study PRJEB25190) | human gut metagenome | reverse complement strand
TTGCCAATCAAATCTTCTCTCTTTTACAAATTTATATGCACCTTCGTAATCTAAATGAAGGTCCTCTGCCTCACTCGAACTCAAACGCTCAAAAACTCTTCGAGAAGAAATATTTCCGTTCGTATCATAAACATTTATTGCGAAGCCTTTAGGTCTTTTCTCGTAAGTACGTTTTCGTTTCAACATTCTTTTATAATCTTCAACACACTCACTAGTAGAAATCTCTCGCCATTTTCTAAATTGACCACCGTCTTTATTGAACTTTTGAAGATTAGAATGAACCTTATTCCCATATTCTGAGGGTGTTAAATCCTGTTTCAAAGTCCCTGTGCGTGGATCAAAAGTCTGTGGGAGCTTTTCATCGTGTTCTAATAGATCAACATCAAGCTCTCCATCACCAACAGAATAAGAATAATATTGAGCTTTCATGTCTTTCACATCCATAAAGTCTTTTAAAAATAAGTCTCCATTCTCATATTCGGGCATATTATCAATTAATTCCTTATGTTTTCCCCAAGGCGTCTCATATTTTACCATCTGATAGGTACCATCTGGAATATAGTTCTGTTGATACTTCCAAAATCTTCCCTCTCCTATGGCAATCAAAACTGTCGCAACAAGTCCTAGAAAAACAATAATCCCAATCTTCCATTTTTTTGCCTTAGTCATACCTCTCCCCTCCTTATTGGCCTATTCTTCAATACTATTTTACCAAAAATAGAGAGGAAATCTGTGACTTGACTACCAAAGAAAAAGAGGTTGAGAACACATACTCTCAAACCTCTTTTCATCTATTTACTTTTTAACATCCTCAGCACCAATGACTGGGTATTCGGTCAATCCTGATGCTACTTCTTCAGCCTGGTCTGATCCCTCTGACTTTTCCTCAAGATTAAACTTAGGTGCATCTTTTTCATAAGCATTAATGATATCAGCTACAACTGGGTGACGTACGACATCGCTAGCAGAAAAGTGAACAAAATCAATAGCCTTGATTCCCTTCAATTTCTCCATAGCATCGACAAGGCCTGATTTAACACGACGTGGCAAATCAATCTGACTCATGTCCCCATTGACAATCATCTTAGAATTAAAACCAAGACGGGTCAAGAACATCTTCATTTGCATGATGGTTGTATTTTGCGCTTCATCAAGGATAACAAAGGCATCTTCGAGGGTACGACCACGCATATAAGCAAGAGGGGCAATCTCAATAATTTCACGTTCCATTAGGCGAGTCGTTTGCTCTTTGCCAAGAATTTGATAGAGGGCATCATAAACTGGACGAAGGTAAGGATCTACCTTTTCCTTGAGATCGCCAGGCAAAAAGCCAAGACTTTCACCTGCCTCAACCGCCGGACGCGTTAGAACAATACGTTTAACCTGGCCACGTTTAAGAGCTGTAACTGCAAGGGTAACCGCTAGAAAGGTCTTCCCTGTACCGGCTGGACCAATCCCAAAGACCACATCATGATTTTTAATGCTATCAACATAGACCTTTTGTCCTAAAGTCTTCACTCGGATAGGCTTACCACTATTGTCCTTGATAATCTCTTCTTCATATAAAGCAACAAACTTATCAATTGAACCATCTTGAGCCATGGTCAAGGCTGCGACAACATCTGATGTGTTGACTAGCATTCCACGCTCCACTAAAACAAGGAGGGCTTGAATGGTCAAGCGAGCCAATTCAACACTTTCCTCGTCATCTCCAAGGATCTGCACACGCTCTGTTCGAGCATGAATGATAACATTTAGGTTTTCTTCAATAAGTTTTAGATGGCGCTCATTGGTCCCAAAAAGTGACAAGACATCATCTGGGTGATTTAGGGTAATTTCAACAGAATACTCTTGCAAATAGAGTTCCTCTTTCTTAAGTATTTTTATCCATTATATCAAAAAAATCACGCCAAGCGTGACTTTTTGTAATTCTTAATTATGCGTTAAATGACACGTGAACGTGGTCATAGTGGTTTTCAGTAATGCTACCACGGTCAGGCATTTGGTTCCAAGTGTTTGCTGGTCCGTAGATATTATCTACTGGTGCGTAGAATTGTTGTCTGTAGATGATATATGAGATACCTGCATTTGAGATATTGTCTACTGCATATTGAGCGACTTGATTACCAACTTCTGAACCAACTGGTACCATAACGTCAACGGCAAGTCCTTGACCATGGTCTTGTGGATCACCTTCACGGTAACCACCGATATCAGTAAGACCGAATTGTGCTGCTACATCTTGACGGAAAGCTTCAGCTTGTGGTTGAAGGTGTGGATCCGTCGGAAGTGTATTCGTTGATGCAGGTTGTGCTGCTGGTGCCTCTGAAGCCGCTGGTGCTTCTGAGGCTACTTCTGATGTTGCTGCTGGTTCTACCGCTGGCTGTTCTGCTGGCACCTCTGACGCTGCTGGTGCTTCTGAGGCAGCTTCTGATGTTGCTGCTGGCTCTGCAGCTGGTTGTTCTGCTGGTGCCTCTGAAGTTGCTGGTGCTTCTGAAGACGCTTCTGATGTTGCTGCTGGTTCTACCGCTGGAGCTTCTTCTTTTACTTCAGGTTGTGCTGGTGTTTCAGCAGCTGGAGTAGTTTCTGCTTCAGGTGTAGCCTCTGCTGACGCAGTGACATGATCAATAGCATCAGCAACTGGTTGTTCAGTTTCTGCGTATGCTGGTGCTTCTGATGCTGATGCGATAGCTTCTGTTACTTCTGAAACAGCTTGAGTTGATTCTTCTGTAGCAGGTGCTTGAGTAGCTGTTGTGCTTACTGTTTCAACTGGAGCTGTCAAGTCCGCTGCAACTACAGATTGACCATTTACAGTCACTTCGTTAGTTGTCAAATTAGCTTCTGCAACCACAGGTGTAGTTGATGTTTCTGAAGCTGGAGTTTCAACTTTAACAGAGACTGCTTGATTATCAGCATTGTAAGTTGCTGTCAAGACTGTTCCAGGGTAAATCAAATCAATGTTTGTAATTTGATTGATGTTAGCCAAAACATTCACATCGATACCCATTGCTTCAGCGATACTTCCCAAAGTATCACCGTATTGAACTGTATAAGTTTGTTGGTTATCACTTACAGCGATATCTGCTTTGATTTGATCTACTGAACGTGCTGCCCAGTTTGAAGTTTCATCGGCATGTACGTGACTTGCAGCAAAAAGTGAAAGTGCTGCGGTCGAGTAAAGAAGAGCCTTTGTTGTTTTAGATTTTGATAACATGTATAATTCATTCCTTTTTTAACAATTTTAACATATACAATAATACCACACTTTTTGTCAAAAGAGGGGTGATTTACTGCACTTTAAAGCAATTACTAACTAGTTGTAACAAGCCTAATTTATTGAAAAAAAGCTGATATATTTGTAAAAAATTGTAACAATTCATCCCGTTTCAAATGGTAATTACTTTTTAAAGAATATGCTAAAAGTCATTATGCTTATCGTAAACTTAGTCACTATTAATGGGCTAGATAATCTTCCCAAATCTGGTCAAACTGCCCTAGATTAAAGGAAAAGCTAGCTTGATCTTCCAAGTAACGACTGACTTCTTCAAAGTCATCGGTATGCTTCGGGAAGGTTGAATCTTCAAAAGCCAAATCAGCCAAGATTGCTACTGGTTCATTGGATTTGGGATTACGCTGGGCCATCAGCCAAGTATAAAAGGATTTTCTCATGCCTTCTCCTAACCGATTAATTCTGTTCCAAACTGGTCTTGTTTGACTTTTTTAGCCTTCATCAGACCACCTAAAGCTTTCTTAAATTGTCCCTTAGAAATACCGAAGGTTGCCTTGATATCTGCTGGTGATGACTTGTCATTAAGCGTCATAAAGCCACCATTGCTCTCTAAATAGGTCAAAATCATCTGAGCATCATTTTCAAGCATTTCAAAAGAACGCGGCTTAAGAGAAAGATTGAGGGTTCGGTCAACTTCTCTGAACCCAATCACACGCGCTTCAAGGACCTGACCTAAGCGTGGCTCAGCATAACGTTCTGATGGATGGATGAAACCAAGCATGTTATTCTCTGGCAGATAGACAAAGGTTCCTGACAGTTTAAGACGGTAGGCAATGGCTGGCCATTTTTGGTTTTGCATATTATCGTAAGCGGGACCAGCCATACGTTGAAAGACCTCAGGTTCAGCAGGAAGCCCCCAAATACGGTCTTTTTTATCCACATCGAGTTTGATATAGAGCTTGTCACCTTTCTTAGGCCAAAGCTCTTTGAGTTCCGGTAAAACATCAAGAGAGACAACAATCTCCTTATCTGGAATTCCTACGTCTACAAAGACACCCAAATCCTTACGAACTTCAGTGACCTCTCCCCAATCATAAGAATCGCGAGTTGCCTTGATTTCCTTTTGAGTCAGACGTGATTTTTGCTTGCCATCTGTATAGGCGAAACCTGTCACCATGTCACCAATAGCGTATTTCCCTTCTTCTTTAGACAAGGCAAAAGTCACACCGTCCTTTTGTACAAAGTAAAATTTATCATTTTCATCAGTTACTAGGGCAGTAATGATCGTTCCAAGTAATGTATTCATCTTTTTTCCTCTAAAAAGAGAGTCGGACAAGGAAGCTAACATAGTCCATGCTCTTTTGCTTCTGTCCCACTCTCCTTATTTTTCTATTGATTAAACAGTAAGGAGTTCTTTTTCCTTTTCTGCTGTCATGCTGTCAATCTTCTTAACAGCGTCATCAGTTGCTTTTTGGATATCTTTTTCCAAAGCTTTCAATTGATCTTCTGTGATTTCTTTGTCTTTTTCTTGCTTCTTAGCTTCATCCATAGCATCACGGCGGATGTTACGGATAGCGATTTTAGCATTTTCACCGACTTTTTTCACTTCTTTAGCTAACTCTTTACGTGTTTCTTCTGTAAGTGCTGGGATAACCAAGCGCACAACAGAACCATCATTAGCTGGGTTGATTCCAAGGTCAGATTCATTGATAGCACGTTCAATATCAGCAATTGAACCTTTATCAAATGGTGAAATCAAAAGGACACGTGCTTCAGGAACGGTAATTGAAGCCAATTGGTTAAGTGGTGTTGGAGCACCATAGTATTCTACAGTGATGCGGTCAAGAAGTGAGGCATTGGCACGACCTGCACGGATAGAGCCAAATTCACGGGCCAATGACTCGTGTGAGTGGGCGAAACGTTCTTTTGCTTTTTCAATAATTGCGTTTGTCATAAATTCTCTCTTTCTTACTTGTGTGATTCTGCTTTGTTAGATACAGTTGTTCCAATTTGTTCACCAAAGATAACACGTTTGATGTTTCCTGGTTCGTTCATGTTGAAGACAACAAGGTCAATGTCATTATCCATTGAAAGGGTAGAAGCTGTGGCATCCATAATTTTCAAACCACGTTTAATAACTTCCACGTGTGTCAACTCATCAAATTTAACAGCATCAGCGTTTTTACGAGGGTCGTCATTGTAGACACCATCAACACCGTTTTTAGCCATAAGAATAGCATCAGCTTCGATTTCAGCTGCACGAAGAGCCGCTGTTGTGTCTGTTGAGAAGTATGGTGAACCAATACCTGCTGCAAAGATAACAATACGACCTTTTTCAAGGTGACGAAGGGCACGACCACGAATATAAGGCTCTGCCACAGATTTCATATCAATCGCTGTCTGAACACGTGTATCAACACCGAGTTGTTTCAAACTATCTGCCATAACAAGGGCATTCATAGTTGTTCCAAGCATTCCAGTATAGTCCGCTTGAACACGATCCATTCCTGCTTCAGCTGCAGGTTCTCCACGCCAAAGGTTACCACCACCGATAACTAGAGCAATTTGAATACCTGAATCCGCTACCTCAGCAATTTCTTTAGCCATAGCTTGGACAGTTGGAAGATCAATCCCAACACCTCGTTCACCAGCTAGAGCTTCACCTGAAAGCTTAATGAGGACACGTTTGTATTTTGGTTCTGCCATGATTTCTCCCTATTAACTATTTTGTTTTATGATTTAATTCTTAGCTGAGATTCATCTTTCCTAAGTCGTCAATTACCATCCTTTTAAGGTGGTTAAGGGGCTTATTCGAGCAACTCCTTTTTATGATTAGGATAGGAAAATGTTTTCTTTTTTTGCAAAGAAAACACTAAATCTTCATCCTTACTATTTTATCATAAATTAGGGTTTTCACCTAGTCAAATATTTAAAAAATATCCTTACAAGATAACCGTAAAAGTGATGGTGTCATTTTTATAAGAGGCAAAGATACGCCCCTTAAATAATTTGACCATACTTTGAGCCATGGACAGGCCAATGCCAAAACCTTTGTGTTCTTTGTTATTATGGGATTCTTCAATACGATAAAAACGCTCAAAAAACTTGCTATAGTCAACAGCCTTACCTTCTTTATAGGTGTTTGATACTTCTAAACGAACCCGTTTTCGCGTTCTTCCAATCTGACGAAGTCTTACCGTAACTGTCCCTTCTGGATCACAATACTTGTTAGCATTATCCACAAGGAGAGTCACAAGTTCAAAGAGAGACTTCTCCTCTGCCTTTACATGAATATTCGGTGTGATGTCCATGACAAAAGATTTACCGTCTCGAACGACAGGTCCCTTAAAGTCCTCTGCTGCATCCTCAGTAATATAGGAAAAATCGACATCTTGAAGAACGATATCCGGCTGCTCCTCCAGACGAGATAGGGCTACCAGAGAATTGATTAGAGTAGTCAAACGTGCCACCTGGTCATTCGTTGACTTGGTCCATTCGTTCTCTCCAGTCATGAGTTCCTGTAGCTCCGTATTGGCAGAAATAATGGCCAATGGTGTCTTTAATTCATGACCAGCATTGGTAATAAAACGTCGCTGCTTTTCGTAGTTTCGAATGAAGGGACGAATGACGATTCCTGATAAGGCACTGACAATGACGACAAAAAAGATAAACCCAAACAGTGATAAAAGGATAGAAAGACTTAACAAGGCTTGGGAAGAATTATAATAAGAGGTTGTGTCCAGAAAGACCACAAGGATCTTATTTTTGCTGACTTTACTAACCTGATAACTGAGATTAATATTTTTTTCTCTAATGGTTCCAAGAGTACTCGTCATTCGGCTAGCTGCTCGGGCATAAGTAGTGGCCTCTTCATCATTTATCAAGGAAGTATGACTGGTATCCTGACTGACCACTTCATCACCAGACAAGGTCACGCTGAAAAAACGAAAACTATCTGATGGAATTTCACGCCCTTGATTGGTCTCAATTTTTTTAGTTTTTCCGAAACTACCATTATTTTCTGTGAGTGTATTGAGAACCTTACTAATTTCCTGCTCCGTCTGAAAGGACCTCACAGTATTGATGATTCCCACCGTAAAGACCAAGATAAAGAGGATAGCCAAGGAAGCAATCGTAATAAATTGAAGTCGTAAACGTCTAAACATGAGCTACTCCTCTCTAATTGGCGAGAAGGCAAAAGTCGCCACCTTTTTCACCAAGAATGCTGATGTCAGCCTGGATGGCTTGCAATTTCTGACGCAGATAGGAAATATAGACCCAGACAATCGATTCGTCCACATCTTCCTCATCATCCCAGATGGTCTTAAAAAGGTGCTCAGTCGTTAATTTCTTGGCAGGATTGAGCATGAAGTGGGCCATTAACTTGGTCTCTCTGCTTGAAAGTCGAATGGCGTTCCCAGCTACCAACTCCTGCTCTTCTTGGTCCAAACGAACAGAACCAAGAGTCAAAATTTTGGCAGTGAAGCTCTCACTCACACGACGCTCTAATGAGCGCAGACGCGCCAAAAGCTCCTTAAGGGAAATAGGCTTGGTCAAGTAATCGTCTGCCCCAGCATCAAGCCCGGTCACGCGATCATCAATTTCAGCCATAGCTGTCAACATAATGACATGCGTCCTATCCCCAGAGGAGCGAATCTCTTTCAAGGCCTCAATACCTGTTTTAATGGGCATCATAATATCCATAATCATTACTTGATAGGCATTCTGTGCAGCTAGGTCTACTGCCTCTTGCCCATTGAATGCTTGATCCACCTCATAACCCTGATGCTCTAGGGCTGCCTTGTAAACTCGAGAAAGAGCCTCTTCATCCTCAGCTAGTAGAATTTTCAAAGCCATTCTAGTCCCCTCCTTCTTGAATTAAGTTACGGATGGTCTGCATGGTCAAATCACATGAAGCTAATTCATCCGCACAGCGCTTAAGCTCACGGGTAATCATTTCTGGATTCTTGATATCATGCTTGTACTTCATCTGATGCTCCAAACTGGCCCACGAATCCTGAGCGATGGTCCTAAGCTGAACCTCAACAAAATAGGTTCCTCTCTCATTTCCTAAGACATCTGGAAGCTCGGTTTCTACTTCCAAAATGAGATGGTAAGAACGATAGCCATTGGGCTTAGCATTTAAAATGTAATCTTTCTCGTTATAGATAGAAACGCCAGGGATAGCCTTGATGACATCAATAGTTTTGTAAATATCATCGACAAAGCCACAAACAATTCGAATCCCTATACTGTCACGGATTTCCTTGAGGGCAGACTGGCTGGTTTCAGGTAAATTTTTTCGACGACACTTTTCACGCATAGAATCGCTCTCTTTGATTCGTGAAATAAAATGTTCATAGAGTTTAAAGCCTGTTTCTTTTTTGCTAATAATATTAGCCGCAATAATCGGGTCTGTTATTTCTTGTAAAATCTTGGGGAGATACTGAGCATATTCCCCATAAATACTTGGAGTTGACATATAAACCTCCTCTAATAGCGTTTCTTAATTATAGCATAGATAGGCTTAAAAATAAGGAATGAGCCAGACAAGAAGGACTCTAAAGCTAAGAAAAAAATCCAGCCGAAGCCAGATTCATTTTGCTTATCTAAGTTAAATAGCACAAGGCTATGCATCAAGTGATTTGACAAAAGGCCAGTTGCCTAGTTTGTGTGTTTCGTAGGTCAAAACCTTATAACCACATTGTTTGTAGCCATTTTTTTCGTAGAAAGGTACATTGTAATCACGATTGGTAATCAAGCCAAGGCTGTGACCTCCTGTACTACGTACAAAAGGTTCAACCCCTTCAAGCAAAAAGAGACTTCCTATCCCTTTTCTTTGATAATCTGGAGTCACCGCCAACATCATCAGGTACCAGTCGTATTCTGCAGAATCTTCCAGATGTCTTTCGGACTCTTCAACAAAGTTAAAATACTTGAACAACTTAGTGATGCTTATAAAACTGAAAAGCTTGGTCGCCCCATTTTGAAGATAATTAAGCATAGAAATCGTCTGATGCTGTAAAATAGCTGCCGCAACAACGCGACCATCCTTTTCAGTCACCAAACATGAATCCATCTTTATAGCTAAACGCACCAACATTTCCTGCAAGGCTAAGACAAATTCCTTATACTGTTCAGGATTCTTTAAATTACTGGCAATCATTGAAAGATAGGGGTAATCTTCAAAGGCATCTGCACATACTTGTGCAACTTCCTGAACTTCGTCTAGTCTTGCTTTGCGATATTGCATCATAATCTCCTAATCTGTCTGTTTTTTTCAGTATAACACAAAACGCATGACTGACAGTCATACGTTCTATGGTTTTTTGTAAAATCTTATAATTTTATAAGAAAAGTTTAGGCAACTTCTTCTGTAAATTGACTATTATAAAGATCAGCATAGAAACCATCTGCTGCCATGAGCTCATCATGATTGCCCTGTTCAATAATGTTACCATCTTTCATCACAAGGATAAGGTCAGCATTTCGAATGGTTGATAAGCGGTGAGCAATGACAAAGGAAGTCCGACCTTCCATAAGTTTGTCCATGGCTTTTTGAATTAATTCTTCTGTTCTGGTGTCAACAGATGATGTCGCTTCATCCAAGATAAGAAGAGGGGCATCCTTCAGAAGGGCACGTGCAATGGTCAAGAGCTGTTTCTGACCAACTGATAAGGTCACAGAATCATCCAAATAAGTATCATACCCCTTTGGAAGTGTGGTGATGAAGTGGTGAACACCGACAGCCTTAGCTGCAGCAATAACTTGCTCATCAGAAATATTCTCTTGGTTGTAAATCAAATTATCACGAATAGTACCTTCAAAGAGCCAAGTGTCCTGAAGCACCATAGAGAATTGGTCATGGACAGTTTCACGTTTCATATCGCCAGTATCCACACCGTCAATGGTGATATGGCCTTGATCGATGTTATAGAACTTCATAAGCAAGTTAACAATAGTCGTCTTACCAGCACCTGTTGGACCAACAATCGCAATCTTTTGACCTGGCTTAGCAAGAGCTGAAAAATCATGAATAATAGTCTTTTCAGGAGTATAACCAAAGGAAACATGATCAAAGACAACTTGACCTTTAGTATCTGTCAATTCAGCTGTCTTACTTGATTCGTCATCCATATCTTTTTCTTCCAAAAATTCAAAGATACGACCAATAGCTGCAGTAGCTGACTGGAGTTGTGTAATCCCTTGTGCAATTTGAGAAAGAGGTTGTGAGAAAATACGAACATAAGTCATGAAGGCTACCACATCACCAATAGTCAAGCTACCATCAATAACCTTAATAGCTCCCACAAGACAGACCATGACGTAACCAAAGTTCCCAATGAAAATCATAAGTGGCATCATAATACCTGAGATAAACTGTGATTGCCACATCGATTTATAAAGTTTATCATTAAGCCCCTTGAAAGCTTGACTGCTTTCTTGAGCAGCATTGTAACTCGTTACGACTACTTGACCCGTGTAGATTTCTTCAATATAACCATTAATATTAGCCAAATTTTCTTGTTGGCGTTTGAAAAGGGGTTGCGAGAAGCCCATGATGAAGGCTACCAGAACAAAACCTATCAAGACAGAACCAATCGCAGTGAAAGCCATAGTGACATTTGAGTAGAACATCATAATAATGGCTGCCACCAAGAGAACACTTGAAGTAATCAATGTACCTAAGCCTTGGCTAAGCGATTGTCCCAAAAGGTCAACGTCATTGGTCACACGAGAGAGGGTATCCCCTTGAGAGTGACTATCGAAATAATTAAGAGGGACACTGTTGATTTTCTTTTGGATAGCTGTACGGAAACGTTGTGAAAAGCGTTGTGTAACTGTCGCAACCGTAAAACTTTGTAAGTAACCAACAATGGCTGAAATCGCATATAAAACAGCCAAGGTCATAGCAATACTTGCTACCTTGTCCAAATCAATACCTGGAATCGTCCCCATTTTTGTAGGTGTGATCCCTTCAGTAATAGTATTGGTAATTTCTTTAAGCTTATCTGGTCCAATAACTGTAATGACTGCTGAAATAATTGCTCCAACAATCGCAAGGACAAAGGGAATTTGGAAACCTTTAATATAGGGTTTTAAGCGTTTATAGGACGATGTTTTTGGCTTATTTTCCATTTTCTAACTCCTCCTTAGACAATTGTGAATAAGCAATTTCTTGGTAAACCTCATTGTTAGCCAAGAGTTCCTTGTGGGTTCCTTGCCCGACTACTTTACCTTGATCAAGTACCAAGATTTGATCAGCATCCATAATAGTAGAGATACGTTGAGCAACAATCAACTTGGTCATATCTTGTGTTTTTTCAGACAATTCTTGACGCAGTTTACGATCGGTCTTATAGTCCAAAGCTGAGAAGGAATCGTCAAAGATCAAGATTTCAGGCTTACGGGCAAGTGCACGCGCAATAGCCAGACGTTGTTTCTGACCACCTGAGAAGTTAGACCCAGCTTGAGCCACTTCTGCCTTAAGTTGGCCTTCTTTATTTTCAACAAACTCTTTTCCTTGAGCCAATTCGAGAGCTTCCCAAATCTTAGCGTCATCTAGAGGACTATTATTGCTCGTTCCCATTGTCATATTTGACGTGATATTACCTGAGAAAAGCACAGCCTTTTGTGGAATATAACCGACTATATTATGCAAGGTTTCGTGGTCATAATGTCGTACATCCACACCGTCAACCTTGATAGTTCCTTGCGTGGCATCATAAAATCGTGGGATAAGATTGACAAGCGTTGATTTACCAGATCCAGTCGAACCAATAAAGGCAACCGTGTCAC
>OLOI01002728.1_pt1 | contig 12029 bp, 8 predicted proteins | sample 1672131 | NCBI WGS metagenome assembly OLOI01 (sample SAMEA3136651, study PRJEB25190) | human gut metagenome | reverse complement strand
CTGCCGCACCTCGCTCGCCGTATCGGTACTTAGAATTATGCGGTATTGCCCTAATAAAAACAACAGGAACATTGCAATGTACAGCGGTGTTCCTGTTGTTTTTTATGCCGAAGTTTATTGCGCATGGCGGGGTGTCACTATATATCATTACATGTGTCTTGACATGTGTAATGAACGGTGCTATACTGTCAAAGTTGGAATTACAGAAGAAACCGAGGAAACCACATGAAAATGGCTAATATGGATGACTATTTTGATGTAGTCATCGTCGGCACCGGCGCTGCGGGCCTTTACTGCGCCCTGAATCTGCCTGCGCGGTACCGCATTCTTCTGCTTACAAAGCAGAAAGCGGACGAGAGCGACTCCTTCCTTGCGCAGGGCGGCATTTGTATGCAGCATGGCGAGGCAGACTACCGCCCCTTTTTTGATGATACGATGCGGGCAGGCCATTACGAGAACAACCCCGCCACAGTAGACCTGATGATTCGTTCCTCCAACTCGATCATCCGGGATCTGGTGCGCCGCGGCGTCCGCTTTGCGCGGGATGACCACGGGGCTCTGCGCTTTACCCGGGAGGGAGCGCACTCCCGCCCGCGCATTCTGTTCCATGAGGATATTACCGGCCACGAGATCACCCAGACCCTGCTGAACGAGGTCCTGCGCTGCGAGAACATCGAACTGCGCGAGCATACGACTCTGCTGGATTTCTTCGCCGACGCCTCGGCTTGCGGCGGTGTCATTGCTGCCGGCCCGGACGGCGAACCGCGTGCCATCGGGGCAGGGGCGGTGGTGCTGGCCTGCGGCGGCATCGGCGGGTTGTATAAAAACTCCACCAACTTCCCCCACATCACGGGGGATGCCATCGCCATGGCCCTGCGCCACGGCGTTGCCTGTGAGCACCTGGACTATATCCAGATCCACCCCACGACTTTGTACAGCCACCGAAAAGGCCGTCGCTTTCTGATTTCGGAATCGGTTCGCGGGGAGGGCGCGCTGCTGCTGGATAAAAACGGAAACCGCTTTACCAACGAATTGCAGCCCCGCGACGTGGTGAGCGCAGCGATCCGCGCACAGATGGAAAAGGACGGTACCGACCATGTGTGGGAGGATATGCGCCCCATCGGTGAGGCGGCTATCCGTGAGCATTTCCCCAACATTCTGGAGCGCTGCGAGGAGGAGGGGTACGACCCCATCCATGAACCGATCCCCGTTGTACCGGCCCAGCATTATTTTATGGGCGGCATCACGGCGGACCTGAGCAGCCGCACAGCACTGCCCCGGCTGTATGTCTGCGGCGAGACCTGCTGCAACGGTGTGCATGGACGCAATCGGCTGGCCAGCAATTCTCTGCTGGAATCTTTGGTCTTTGCACAGCGCGCGGCAGATGATATACTATACGGAGAACCGCCTGTCTTTACAGGCGATAAGCCCGATTTGGCCCCATACCGTGAACAGGAACCGCTGTTTGCCGCGTATCGGCAGGAGGTTCTGACCGCTATTGAGAGGAGTAAAAACCATGAATGAGATCACCCAGCTGCTGCATATAGACCCGCTGCTGCTGCAAGCGCTGCGGGAGGATATTCCGGAGGAGGACGTTTCCACAAACGCCGTCATGCCCCACGCCTGCCCCGGCACCGTAGATCTGATTGCCAAGGAGGATGGCATTGTTGCCGGTCTGGCGGTCTATGCCCGCGTCTTTACGCTGCTGGACCCCGGTGCCAAGGTGGAATTCTTCTGCCGGGACGGCGATACCGTACAGCCCGGCCAGAAGCTGGCCGTTGTTACGGGCGATATACGCGCCCTGCTTTCCGGTGAGCGCGTTGCGCTGAACTACCTGCAGAGAATGAGCGGTATTGCCACCTATACCCATCAGCTGTCTGCCCTGCTGGAAGGCACCGGCATCACCCTGCTGGACACCCGTAAGACCAGCCCTAACAACCGCATTTTTGAAAAGTACGCTGTCCGCGTTGGCGGCGGCAGCAACCACCGCACCGGCCTGTCCGACGGCGTTCTGCTGAAGGACAACCACATCGGCGCTGCCGGCGGCGTGGCGAAGGCCGTCAAGATGGCCCGGCAGTATGCGTCTTTCGTCCGCAAGATCGAGGTGGAGGTTGAAACGCTGGAACAGGTCAAAGAGGCCGTGGAAGCCGGTGCGGACATCATCATGCTGGATAACATGAGCGACGAGGATATGCGCAAGGCTGTGACTTTGATTGCAGGCCGCGCCAAGACCGAGTGCTCCGGCAATGTTACGCGGGAAAACATTGCCCGTCTGCGGGACATTGGCATTGACTATGTGTCCAGCGGCGCCCTGACCCATTCGGCCCCCATTCTGGATCTTTCCATGAAGCATCTGCGCCCCCTGACCGCGGAGGAGGCCTGATATGACCACCGCAGAGCGCCGCGCCGCCATTTTGCAGCAGCTTGCCCATGCCGGAGCGCCTATTGCCGCCCGCACGCTGGCTACCCATTACGGCGTCAGCCGTCAGGTCATCGTGCAGGATCTGGCGGTCATACGGGCATCACACCCCGGGATCATTTCCACTGCACGCGGCTATGTGCTGGAGCAGCCTGATCAGCCCGCCGGCTGCACACGGGAGTTCAAGGTGCGCCACACACCTGACCGAACCGGGCAGGAGCTGAACCTGATTGTGGACTGTGGCGGCCAGGTCAAGAATATCAGCATCAGCCACCGGGTCTATGGCCGTATCACCGCCGAGATGGACATCCGTTCCCGGCAGGACGTGCGGGAATTTCTGCAATCGTTTGAGGACAGTTCCTCCACGGTGCTGTCCACCGCCACCGACGGCTACCACTATCATCTGGTGGAGGCAGCCACCCCGGACAGGCTGAGCCTGATCGAAAAAGAACTGAAAGAGCACGGTTTTCTGGCTCCGCTGCAACCGTGGGAGCATTGAAGAAAAAAACGAGGCATAATTATGACTGTCCATGAACTGCAGCAGGAGATCCTGCGCCTGAAACGGGAAAAGAATATCTGCATCCTGGCCCATGCCTACCAGAGCCAGCCTGTGCTGGAAGTCGCCGATTACACCGGCGATTCCTACGGGTTGAGCGTGCAGGCGGCCAAAACCAACGCTGACGGGGTCATCATGTGCGGTGTGCGCTTCATGGCCGAGACCTGCAAAATTTTAAGCCCGGAGAAAACTGTTTGGCTGGCCAACCCCATGGCGGGCTGCCCTATGGCCGAGCAGCTTGATCTGCCGACCTTGCAGGAATTGAAAAGGCAGTACCCCGGCTACGCCGTGGTGGCGTACATCAATACAACTTCGGAGCTGAAAACGGCCTGCGATGTCTGTGTGACGTCCTCCAGCGCGCTGAAAATTTGCAGTGCGCTGGAAAACGATAAGATTCTGTTCATCCCAGATCCCAATTTGGGCGGCTATGTAGCAAAGCAGCTGCCGGAAAAGCAGTTTGCCTTTTACCATGGCGGCTGCCCGCGCCATATCGTATGTTCGGCAGCAGATGTAGCCAAAGCCCGCGCTGCCCACCCGGAGGCGCTGCTTCTGGTTCATCCCGAATGCCGCCCCGAGGTCGTGGAGCAGGCTGATTATGTTGGCTCTACCACCGGCATTATGGCTTATGCAGAAAAGTCCGATGCCAAAGAGTTCATCATCGGCACGGAAAACAGCATCGTGGAGCACCTCTCCTATGCTTGCCCGGAAAAGCGGTTCTATCCGCTGGCCGTGCAGCTTACCTGCATGAACATGAAACTGACCACCCTGATGGACATTTACCATTGCCTGCAGGGCAGCGGCGGTGAGGAAATCACCCTGCCGCAGGACGTCATGCAGGGAGCCGGGCGCTGCATCCGCCGCATGGTGGCGCTGGGCGGTTGACAGATTGCGCATATCCGCAATGGCCATCTGATACGATCCGCTTTGCATCCCGGCTTACACGGCGCTCTTTGCGGTGTTGCCCTAAGAAACCAATGAAAAAAAGCATATACAGCATCGCGTTGCGAACCGCCGAGAGGCCGTTCGCCATAAACGCAGCTGTATATGCTTTTTACTTTGCCGTACAGATCCTTTGTACGCTATTTAAACGCGATCACGAATTCTGTTTGAAAACTCTATCCAGTGTTCCCATCAGGATGTTCACATCAATCGGTTTTGCAATATGTGCATTCATCCCTGCTTTGAATGCTTTTTGGCGGTCTTCCTCAAAAGCGTTGGCTGTCATGGCCACAATGGGAATGTTTGCCTTTTTACTGCTGCTCAATGTACGGATCTCCCGGGTGGCGGCGTATCCGTCCATTTTGGGCATCTGAATATCCATCAGGATCAGATCATACTCATCCTCCGCAGCCTCGTTCATTCTGGCCACGGCATCCGTGCCGTCCTCAACGGCGTCCACTTTCAGTCCGGCTTCTTCCAGAATGGCCGTTGCAATCTCGCGGTTCAGTTCGTTATCCTCGACCAACAGCACCTTTTTGCCCGTATAGTCGCCGTGCTTGGGCAGAAGGGGATGCCTGCCCGACACCACTTTGTGTGTCAGCGCATCGCGCAGTTCCGACATAAACAGCGGTTTGGAAACAAACGCCGTGACACCGGCCTGCCGGGCCTCGTCCTCAATGTCGGCCCAATCGTAGGCCGTCAATATGATGATTGGCGTGCCGGGTTCGATTACTTTGCGGATCCTGCGCACCGTCTCAATGCCGTTCATATCTGGCATCAGCCAGTCAATGATGTAAACCTTGAACTCCGCACCCTGATTGTGCGCTTCTCTCGCGCGCAGGATGGCTTCCTTGCCGGAGGTTGTCCAGTCGGCTTCCATCTCAATTTCCCGCAGCATTTTGCTTACGCTCATGCAGGTCTGTGCATCATCATCCACAACCAGTGCACGGGTGCCTTTCAGGCCCGGAATCGGCGGATATTTCACCGATTCCGTACAAACCTTGCAGTCCAGGGTGACCGTAAACTCGCTGCCCTTTCCCTGCTCGCTCTTGACGGCGATGGTTCCGCCCATCATATCTACGATATTTTTCGAGATGGCCATGCCAAGGCCCGTACCCTGAATGCCGCTTCTTGTCGCAGTCTGTTCCCGTGAAAAAGAGTCAAAAACGTGCGCCTGGAAGTCCTTCGACATACCGATACCGTTATCTTTCACGCTGAAAACAAAGGTCGCATACCCACTGCGGGCAGACGGCTTTTCTTCAACGCGGATATTGATGGTACCGCCTGCCGGTGTAAACTTGACAGCGTTGCCCACGATGTTGAGCAGGACCTGATTCAGGCGCAGCTTATCGGTGATAATATCCTCGTGGTGCACATCCTGCGTGTCGATGTAAAGGTCAAGCTGCTTGGCGCTGATATTGCCTTGAATGATCGTGCGCAGGTCGTGCAGCACATCGGGCAGGTGGACTTCTGTGTTGTCCAGTTTGACCGTGCCGCTTTCGATACGGCTCATATCCAGAATATCGTTGATCAGACTGAGCAGATGCTGGCCCGATACGCTGATTTTCTTCAGATACTCTTTGACAAGGTCAATGTTATCAATATGCGCCGTGGCAAGGGCCGTAAACCCGATAATGGCATTCATCGGGGTGCGAATATCGTGCGACATACTGTTCAGGAATACCGTCTTGGCCTTATTGGCGTGTTCCGCTGCCGCCAGTGCATCGCGCAGGGCATCTTCCTGCTTTTGCTCCCGCCGCTTTTCCTCGGTAGCGTCGCGGGTGGCAACCAATACGGCTGTTACGTTGCCGTCCGCGTCTTTTCGCTGCGGTGTGATCAGCGTAAGGATCCATTTTCTGTCGACAGTCTGAGACGTAAGAGCCAAAGAGGTGTGACCCTTCAGACGTTCGGCCACTGTCGTCATGTCCGCAAAGGCGAGATACTCCTCACGGTATGGCTCCGCGATAATTTTCTCGATTTGCTCCTGCTGTACGGATCGTTTCAGTGCAAAGTGCTTCTGCTTCTTGACCGTATCGGACGCGTTCTTGACGATTTCAACGGTGTTTTTCTTCAAGTCCACCAGTGAAATGGACGTATACGCCGTGCCAAGCGCTGTGATAATTCCGGTACGTTTCTGGTGCTGCCGCAGCGCGTCTTTTTCCGTTTTGGTCTGCCACAGCAGTGCCATTAAAAAGACCATTACGGCTATGGCCAGATAGGATGCACAGACAATGTTGCGCGTCATGAACACCTGAGATGCCGGGAAAAACACAAAGAGCGCATAGTTCTCGGTATTTTCTCGGCTGCCGTACCAGACGCCCTGATGGCTGTTCAGGCGTACAATGCCATCCTCCGCAGCATCGAAGGTTCCGTTATATAATTCCTGGCAGTCCTCTATTGCCTTGTTTACCTGTTTGCTGCTGTTGCTGCTGATGACCCTGCCGTTCTCCGTGATCGTAGCGATGCCGCTAAGCTCCAACGGAAAATCTCTCAACAGGGAATCCACCGTCAAATCCCCAATATCCTCATTGTCCTTCTGTATATAGGTAATCAGGATACCTGGTGCATCCGCGCGTGCCACCGCGGCAAAATCATAGAGTGTCCCATTTTCTTCCAGACGGGTCGAGTATGTCTTTTTTGGATAGTCAACGATATTGTGTACATAGGGGCTGTCGATCAGCTTCTCCCACAGCGGCATGGCGTTGTCGCCCTTTGTGGTCTGCATGACAACATTCAGGTTTTCATCTAATACAAGCGCACCGGTCAGACGCTGTTCCTCTGCAAAAGAGTCCAGGTCCTGCGTGCCGAAACCCTCCTTCAGCGTCATTTCGTTGCCAAGGCTCACCGTTTTATCCAGCAGGCGGACAAGGCTTTTCACGCGGTCGTTGGCCGCATCAGTCTCGTACTGCTCTAAGCGGATCTTTACAAAACCAATCGTTTCATCCAATGTATGACGCAGTGCAATTCGGTTCAGATTCGTGAATGTGATCCAAAGTACAATGCCGAACGCAACTAACACAAGCAAAAACAGTCTTTTTTTGCCGGACTGCTTTTTCTCATTCATTTTCCCTGTTCCCCCCACACAGTTTTCTCTGCATCAAGTCCGAATTTTTCTGCAACGCGGCCAATCGTTCCGTCCTGCTTCATATCTTCCAGAGTTTGGGTCAGCTGCACAGCCAAATCCTCATGGGTGTCCTTTGCGAAGGCAACGCCAAGTTCGGAACTGTAAGGACTCTCTGCCAGCACACGGTAACTGCTTTCATCCAGATTTGTCCACTTGGCTACCAGTGCTTCATGGCCCGCGACGGCATCTACATAGCCTTTGCGCAGTGCCGCAAACATATCCTCTGTCGTCTCAAAGCTGTTGACTTGCTTGACCTCGGGCAGCAAAGAGGAAATTTCGCCGAGAAACAGCGACTCCGCCTTTGTGGTTGCCTGTACGCCGATGCGCTTACCGGCCAGATCGGACAGTGACTGGATATCGCTGTCCGCACGAACAGCCACGACCTGACGGCTGTACATATACGGACCGGCCCATTGGTAATTGGTTTCCCGCCCGTTCATGCTGAAGCATGACCAGATACAGTCGATCGTTCCGTCGCTGAGAAGGTTGTCTTTGTCCGGCCATGAAATCGTCCGGAATTCCGGCGTATAGCCAAGTCGTGAAAACGCTTCCGTCGCCAGTTCCACGTCGATGCCGGCAAACTGCCCGTTCCTGTCCAGATAGCTGTAAGGGTCAAACACATCAATGCCGACCACAATCGTCTGCGGCGCAGTCTCTGCCGCAGAGTGCGGCTGTGCGGAACAGGCACACAGACCTGCCATAAAAAGCATAGCCAAAGCCATAAGCAGACCATACACTTTTGCCCTGCTCATAGACGTTTTTCCTGTGCGGTGATGCCTGTTTGAAAAAAGGAACATGCGCTTCCCTTCCTTATTATATAGGTTGTATACCGCTTGCCGCCGAACCCTGTCGGACGCAGTAAGCCATGAAGTAAACCATATTATAACTTTTCCAAATTGGAATTTTATCATACTACGGACATTATTGCAAGTGCTTTGCCTTGTCTTTGGCTTACAGTTTACCACGTTTATACAATATCCGACGATAACTCCAAAAGGCGGTTTCAGCTATTGAAAAAATCTGGCAGAAGTGCTATAACAAGGATGGATTACAGTAAATTGAGAGAGATGACATGTATGTATTCCATCTTCCGTGATTTGGCAATTATTATTCTGAGCGCCAAGTTTTTTGGCCTGGCTGCCCGCAAGTGCAAGGCCCCGCAGGTGGTCGGTGAAATTCTCGCCGGTCTGCTGATTGGGCCTTGTCTGCTCAATCTGGTGCAGATCAACGACACGATCTCCGTTTTTGCTGAAATCGGCGTTGTGCTGCTGATGTTTTCCACAGGACTTGGCACCAACCTGAAAGAACTGATGCGGGCCGGGCCTATTGCCACGCTGATTGCCTGCATCGGTGTGCTTGTACCGTTGATGGGCGGTACGCTGCTCTACAGCGCATTCTACGGCTTTTCGGCAATCGGCAGCCCGGAATTCTTCCGCGCATTGTTTATCGGCACGATTATGACCGCAACCAGCGTGTCCATCACGGTGGCAACGCTGCAGGAGTTGGGCCACTTAAAGAGCTTCCTTGGCACTACCATTGTCAGCGCTGCCGTCATTGATGATGTCATCGGCATTATCGTGCTGACCTGTGTGCTGGGTGCCAGCTCCGGTGAGGGCACCGGCATCGGCGGCGTGCTGGTCCAGACTGCGCTGTTCTTTCTGGTTGCCGTTGGTATCGGCTATGTGTTCCACTGCGTCATGAAGTGGCTGGATTCCCGCAATCCCCATACGCAGCGCATAACGATTGCCAGCCTTGCATTCTGTTTTGCAATGGCCTATATTGCCGAGAAATACTTTGGCATTGCGGATATTACCGGCGCTTACATTGCCGGTATCGTTCTCTGTACGCTGCACGACGCCGCTTATGTGGAGCGCCGGGTCGACATCAGCAACTATGTGATTTTTGCGCCGATTTTCTTTGTCAGCATCGGTTTAAAGACCGACATCAGCGGACTGACGCCGGAAATTCTGCTGTTCAGTGTTTGCTTCGTTCTCGTTGCCCTGTTGGCAAAAATCATCGGCTGCGGACTGGCGGCCAGAGCCTGCCGTTTCAACTGGGGAGACTCTCTTAAAGTCGGTGTCGGCATGATGACCCGCGGCGAGGTCGCCTTGATCGTGGCCCAGAAGGGCCTTGAGGTCGGCGTTGTCGAGCCTGTTTATTTTACGGCGGTTATCCTTTTGATCGTGGTTTCCAGCGTCGCCACGCCGCTGGCACTGAAAGCGCTGTTCACGAAAATGCCCCCTGTCCCCCATCCAAGCGAAGCAAAAAAGTGACCGCTGCATAACCCCTGCCTGTCAGCCAATGCCGGTGCCGGGCGACTCATGATGAAAGAAAAGCCCTGAAGGCAGGCTTAAAAGTGAGAAGCTGCTCATTCCCTACGGAGTGAGCAGCTTCTTTTGTGGCAAAATATGCGAAAATGCGAGATAATACGGCGCAGCAACGGCCTGCCGGTGGGCGCTTTGCATTTATCGCAGTTTATTTTCCAAGCCGACATTTGAAATCAGTATATCCGAACGTCACGATTTTCCGCGTAGTGCCGTCGGGCTTGCGGGCGTAAATACCGGGCAGGGGCATACCGTTGAAGGTGTTGTTCTTGCAGGTGGTGTAAATGGCCATATCGCCGAACACCAGCAGATCTCCCACGGCAGGCACAGCGTCAAAGCTGTAATCACCGATGACATCCCCCGCAAGGCAGGTCGGCCCGGCCAACCGCACAGTGCAGGGCTTTTCGCCGGGTTCCCCTGTCCCTAGCAGCGGCGGGCGGTAGGGCATCTCGATCACGTCCGGTGTATGGCAGGCGGCGCTGGCATCCAAGATGGCAACCGTCGTATCGCCGTTTTGCACCACGTCCAGCACGCGGGTCAAGAGATACCCTGCGTTCAGGGCGCAGGCCTCGCCGGGTTCCAGATAAACCGTCACGCCCCAGTCATTCCGGGCGCGGCGGATACACTTTTCCAAAGTGGCCATGTCGTAGCCGGGGCGGGTGATGTGATGCCCGCCTCCGAAGTTCAGCCACTTCATTTTTGGCAGCAAATCGCCGAATTTCTTTGCCACTGCGTCCAGCGTCACGGCCAGCGCATCGGCGTCCTGCTCACATAAAGTGTGAAAGTGCAGGCCGTCCAACAGCCCGGGCAGGGCAGAATTTTCTGCCGCTGCCGCGTCCCACTGGGCGCGGGTCGTGCCCAAACGGCTGCCGGGGGCGCAGGGGTCGTAAATCGCGTGACCGTCCTGGGTCGAGCACTCGGGATTGATGCGCAGTCCCACACTTTTGCCTGCCGCCTTGGCCACGGGACCAAATTTTGCCAGCTGCGCGGGCGAGTTGAAGACGATATGGTCGGCGTACCGCAGCAGCTCGTCCATTTCATCTGCGCGGTAGGCCGCGCAGAAAACGTGCACTTCTTTGCCGGGCATTTCCTCCGCGCCGAGCCGCGCCTCAAACAGGCCGCTGGCTTCGGTGCCCGCGAGGTGCGGCGCCAGCAGCGGGTACAAATCGTAGTTACTGAACGCCTTTTGCGCCAGCAGCACCTTGCACCCGGTACGACGGGCCAGCCCGCCCAGAATCTCCGCGTTGTGGGTCAGGGCAGCTTCATCCAGCAGGTAGCAGGGCGTGGGCAGGGCGGAAAATTCCAGCGGCACTGCGCCGTCGATAGCCGCAAACGGCGGCCGTGCGTCGCGCTGCGCCATCAGTCCACGAGAACCGGGTCATGGTTCTCGCTGCGGGGCAGGCCGTACTTGTCCAGCGCGTCGAGGAACGGGTCGGGGTTGAACTCCTCCACCGTGTAGACGCCGGGCTTGGTCCACTCGCCGGTCAGCATCATCAGCGCACCGCACATCGCGGGCACACCGGTGGTGTAGCTGATGGCCTGACTGCCGACCTCGCGGTAGCACTCCTGATGGTCGCACACATTATAAATGTAGCAGGTCTTGTCCTTGCCGTCGTCCGTCGTCACGTCCATGGTCTCCATTTTGCCGACCAGATGGCTGTGCGTGCCGATGATCGCGTCCGCGCCGCGCTCGAACAGCTGCTTTGCGATGGACTCCTGCGTTCTGGTGGGCTCCAGTGTCGCCTCACTGCCCCAATGGAGCATGACGAGGATGATGTCGGGCTTCAGCGCCTTCGCCGCGTCTACTGAGTCCAGAAGGGCGCTCATGTCGAGCTTTTCATAGTCCGTGCTGTAATCCTTGTACAGGAGATTCACCGCGTACTCCGCGCCCTCCGGCAGCTGCAGGCCGCCGAGGCCCTTCGTATAGGCGATGATCGCGATCTTCATGCCGCTGACGGTCTTGAGCACGACGCCGCCGTTATTGGAGCGCTCGGTCTGGCTTGCGTAGGTGCCCGCATGGTCGATGCCCGCGTTTGTAAGCGCGTCGATGGTGCTCTGCAAACCGGACAGTCCGTTCTGGATGGAGCAGGTGTTGGCCGTCTGCAAAAGATCAAAGCCGATGGTCGACAGCGTCATGGCAAGTGAATCCGGCGCGCGGTAATCCGGCTTTCCGGCATACGGCTCACCGCAGAAATTGCATTCCAGATTGCCGATGGCGAGATCCGCCGAGAGCGTATAGCCGGACACGGCGGCAAAGCTTTCGGCAAACTGATAGCTGCCGTCCGGCTGCCTGGCGTCGGCAAGCAGATCGTCGGTGATCATGATATCGCCGACAGCGGCAATGTTGACGGTCGCATCCGGCTCCGTCTGCAGCTCCAGCGCATTGTCCTTTTTGACGTAAAGCTCCGGGTGCTCGCGCCGGTTGCGGCAGCCGCGCAGAATGAGGATCAGAGACAAAATCACGATCACAAGCAAAACAATGACCAGCACCCGCTGGCGCATCAGAAGCCTGCGCTTCTGCTCCTGCCGGCGCAGCCTGCGCGCCTCCAGCAGCTCCTCGTTCTGCCTGCGTTCCATGTTATCCACGCGTTCGCCTCCTTTGGGTCGTGTAATTTATATATTATAACATATCCTTCGAAAAAAGACAAGCCGCTTGGCTTTTGCCGC
>OLOI01002721.1_pt1 | contig 12052 bp, 11 predicted proteins | sample 1672131 | NCBI WGS metagenome assembly OLOI01 (sample SAMEA3136651, study PRJEB25190) | human gut metagenome | reverse complement strand
CCCGGATGCGGCGGGCGCTCTTGGGGCCGATGCCCGGCACCCGCAGCAGCATCTCAAAGGGGGCGCGGTTCACATCCACCGGGAACAGCCCGTAATGCTGCACCGCCCAGTTGCACTTGGGGTCCAGATAGGGGTTGAAGTTGGGGTTGTCCCTGTCCAGAAGTTCCTCTGCCTTGAACTCGTAAAAGCGGAGCAGCCAGTCTGCCTGATAGAGCCGATGCTCCCGCAGCAGCGGCGGCTTGGTGTCCAGCGCGGGCAGGCGGGTGTCCTCGGTCACAGGGATGTAGGCGGAGTAAAACACCCGTTTCAGGTGATACTTATTGTATAATCCTTCCGTTAATTGCAGGATGTGATAATCCGTTTCCGGGGAAGCACCCACGATCATCTGGGTGCTCTGGCCCGCCGGGGCAAATCTGGGGGCCTTGCGGTAGAGCGCCACCTCTTCCCGGTTGGCGGCCCCCTCCACCGCGATCTGCTTCATGGGCTGGAAAATGGAGTGCCGCCCTTTGTCCGGAGCCAGCAGGTTCAGGCTGCGCTCACTGGGCAGCTCAATGTTCACGCTCAGGCGGTCGGCCAGAAAGCCCAGCTGTTCCAGCAGCTCCGGGCTGGTGCCGGGAATGGCCTTGGCGTGGATGTAGCCGCCGAAACGGTACTCCCCCCGCAGCAGGCGCAGAACCGCCAGCATCCGCTCGGTGGTATAGTCCGGGCTCACCAGCACGGCACTGGAAAGGAACAGACCCTCGATGTAGTTGCGGCGGTAGAATTCAATGGTCAGCTCGGCCAGCTCCCGGGGGGTGAAGGTGGCCCGGGGCACATCGTTGGACTTGCGGTTGACGCAGTAGCTGCAATCAAAGGAGCAGCAGTTGGTCATCAGCACCTTCAGCAGGCTGACACAGCGGCCATCGGCAGTAAAGGCGTGGCAGCAGCCCGGGGCGTAACAGCTGCCGACCCCGCCCGCTCCTGCTGCCCGGGAAGCGCCGCTGGAGGTACAGGCCACATCATATTTTGCGCTGTCCGCCAGGATCGTCAGTTTATCCATCAGGCTCTGTTCCATGGGGCACCTCCGAAAAATGGGTATAAAAAAGAAAGCCATACTGGATGGCTTTTCTTTTTCAGGCGCTGGTGGGTCGTTTTACCACTTCGCCTTGGTCTCCACCACACGGCCTGCAATGTGCAGGTGGTTGAGCTCCTCACCCTTGATGACCATTTCCTTATAGGCCGGGTTGAAGGGCTGCAGCACCACGCAGTTGCCGCGCTGGAGGTAGCGCTTGAGGGTACCCTCGCCCTCGTCGCCGTAGATCAGCACGCCCAGGTCGCCGTTTTCCAGCGTATCCTGACGGTGCACCAGGGCAAGGTCACCATCGTGGATGCGGGGTTCCATGCTGTCGCCGCGCACAACGAGATAGAAGTAGCTGGAAGGGTCCTTGACCCGGGCATACTCCTTGCCGTAGTCTTCCTCATAGGCCAGCGCGCCGTAGCCCGCCTTGACCGTGCCGATGACAGGGATCAGGCTGTACACATAGCTGCCGAAGAAGCGCTCTTCGGTCTGGCCCTCCGCGGTGGGGTCGAACAGACCCAACAGATAGTCCGCGGTCGTGTCCAGGATCTCCGCCAGCTTCGCCACGGTGGTGGGGTCCGGGGAACTCTTTCCGCTCTCCCATTTGCCCACGGCCTGCTGAGTCACGCCCAACAGGGAAGCAAGCTCCGCCTGGCTCATGTGCTTTTGCTTTCGGCATTGCCGTAACAGCTCCGGAAACGACATTGTTCAACACTCCTCTGCTTGTACCGGGTCCGGTAAGGTTTTATCTGCATTTATTATACAACAAAAAGATGTTTCAGTAAAGAGGGAATCCCGCTTTTTCTCGAAGAAAAGTTGTCGCTCCGCACAAAAATGCGCACAACGAGCGGAAATTTTGATTTTGGGCTTGACAGCGCCGCTGAAATCTGGTAAATTAAATAGGCATTCGGTACGGCGTGTGCGGGTGCCCACGAGGAGAGATGTCCGAGTGGTTTAAGGAAGCAGTCTTGAAAACTGCCGTACGGCAACGTACCGTGGGTTCGAATCCCACTCTCTCCGCCATTTTTTATTGAATAAGTGTAACACACTTTGCTCTGGAGTAGTACTCAAGAGGCCGAAGAGGCGCCCCTGCTAAGGGCGTAGGTCGTCTAAACAACGGCGCGAGGGTTCAAATCCCTCCTACTCCGCCAAGAAAAAGCTCGATGATTCTTTGAAATCACCGGGCTTTTTCCATTTTGTTCTCATCTTATCTTTCAATACGTATTTACACAATACGTATAATATGGTATACTTCTCTTGAGAGGATGTGAAGCTTGTGCCGCCAAAACCGCGTGAAATGGAAAAGCTGATTCTTGCCGATGGCTGGGTCTTCAAGGAACAGGTCGGTTCCCACCGTCAGTATGTCCATCCCACAAAACCCGGCAAGGTCACGATTCCTTTTCACAAGGGAAAAGAACTTGACCGCCGCACAGAGCTTTCCATCCGAAAGCAGGCAGGGCTCAAATAATGCCATATCATCATACAGGAGGGATGAAGGATGTTATCCATGTATCCGGCTTGTTTTTATAAAGAGGCAGAAGGTTATTCTGTCGTTTTTCCTGATTTGAACAACCTTGCAACACAGGGTGATACCTTTGAGGAAGCCATGGAGATGGCAGTGGACTGCCTTGCAGGCTATCTCTACACCTGCAAGCGGGATGGCGAAACGATTCCCACACCGTCTCGTCCGGGTTCCATCGACCCAATCGCTGTGTCTCGGGCACTTGCTCCCGACGAGCCTGTTCCTGAAGCATTTGTCAATGTTGTTTCTGTTGACGTGGCAGAATATGCAAAACAGCACTTCGAGAGATCTGTCAAAAAGACGCTTTCCATCCCTGCTTGGCTGAACGATGCCGCCATGGCACAGGGGATCAATTTTTCCTGCGTCCTTCAGCAGGCACTGAAAGAGCAGCTGCACATGGCTTGAACAGATTTTTACACAAAACGCGCTTTCCGGGGCCTTCCGAAAAGCGCGTTTTGCTTTTTTACAGCAGAAGATTCGTCACCGCAGCCAGCACGCTCAGGTGCACCGGGTAGAACCAGTAAAACACCTTCTGCATGGCAGGGGTGCAGCGGCCCCGCTGGCCGTTGTAGAACCAGACCAGCACAAAGGCCAGCGGGGCGGTGAGCTCCCAGGCAAACAGCACGGCTCCCACGATGCACTGCCGCTTGCGGTCGCCACGGGTCAGGTACAGCGCGCAGATGATGAGCACACCGATGCCGTTGTAGTCCGTACAAGCCAGAAGCGCCGCAAGCGTGCAGCCTGCCGCACACAAGAGCCCTTTCCAGCTGGCAGAGCCGTCCGGCTTTTCAAAATGCTTCAGACCTGCCATGGCCAGCACGCCCAGCGCCAGCGTCCAGTAAACATTCTGATGTTCCAGCGCAAAGGGCGTGCGGAAAAACGCAAGGTCAAAGGGCACCTCACTGATGAGGGCAAACAGGAACAGCCTCCGGACGTATTTTTTCACATCGCGGGTATGTACAAAGCCCTCCACCAGCAGGAAGCAGAAGATAGGAAAGGCCAGCCGCCCGGTGAAGCGCAGCACCATGTCCAGCCGGTACAGCGGATAGGTGGAAAGGGTGTCCCGCGAGAGGGTGCCGATGTCCAGCCCGGGCGTAAGGATCCCTGCCTCGATGCAGGACGCGCCGATGTGGTCCACCAGCATGGTGATGCAGGCAATGGTTTTAAGAGCGGTGCCGCTGAAACTGCAGCGCGGGGAAAGTGCGGTCATAAAAACACCTCGGTCAGTTTGTAAAAAATCGTTATAAGAACTATAACGGAGGAAAGGTGGCATTTCCTCCGTCTGCTGCGGCAAAATCTGCATAGAGCGTGCACAAATCCGCCCAAAATGCTTGACAGGACGGGCGCAGGATAGTAAAATCAAGAAGATAATTGAACTATCTCAAACCAAAGATGAAAAAGATTCACAGAGGATCGAGCGTCTCCGAACCAGATCAGACCGGAAGGAGGCATTGGGAATGACGCTGTTTTCTTATGAGATTTTCGACGCAGTTGCACGGCAGGGCAGCTTTAACAAAGCGGCTCAGCAGCTGCATCTGACCCCCTCAGCCATCAGCCACGCCATCGCCGTGATGGAGGCTGAGCTGGGCTTTACCTTATTCAATCGCGGCAAAAACGGCGTTACCATGACCAGCTACGGCGCTTCGCTGTACCCCTCCATCCGTGCGGTGCTGAACAGCGACGAGGCCCTGCAGCAGAGCATTGCCCGCCTGAACGGCCTGGAAAAGGGCAAGGTCAAGCTGGGTGCCTTCAACTCGATCTGCTCCGGGCTGCTGCCCAGCATCCTCAAGGGCTTTATGGCCCACTACCCCCAGATCGAAGTCGAGGTCTATCAGGGCACCTACGACGATGTTAAGGAGTGGCTGCGCACCGGTCAGGTGGACATTGCCTTCCTCTCCAACAACTGCCGGGAGGAGTTTGTTCTGACCGAGCTGTTCCACGAGCCGCTGCTCTGCATCACCCCCATGGACTGGCCCGAGCCGCCCAACGGCGTGATGACCCCCGCCCTGATGAACGGGCAGAACTTTGTGGTGCAGTGGGATGCCACCGACGCGGAGATGCGTCAGTTCCTCAAGAAGTATTCCCTCTCAACGGAGCGCCGCTGCCATGTCATCGACGACCAGTCGAACATTGCCATGGTCGAGGCGGGCCTGGGTATTTCCATCATGCCCCGGATGCTGCTGCGCAACTGCACGGCAGCGGTCAAGATCTACCCCATCGAGCCCGAAGAGGACCGCGTGGTGGGTCTGGCCGTCCAGCGTCCCACCGCCATGGCTCCCGCCGTGGAGCAGATGTTCCACCACATCGTGGAGTACTGCAAGGATCTGGACTGAACAACAGTGTAACATAACGGGCCGGTGTGCGCAACCCCGGCCCGTTTTTTGCCGCCCGGAAAACTTTGGATTGTATCCCCGCCCGGGATACGGTATACTAAGAAAAAATCCATTCTGGTTTTTGAGGGGAAAAATTATGGATCGAAGAAGTTTTTGCAAGGTGCTGGGGTTTGCGGCCGGCAGCACTCTGCTGCCCGGGCTGATGGTCCAGGCCGCCGGGCAGGGCTCCGTGGGCCATGCAGTGCCGGATGGCCGCTACACCATCGGCATCCGCAGCGACCTGAGCGGCTGCGACCTGACCCACGCGTTCTATTACTCCGACAGCTTTTTCACCCACCCGGCCACCCAATATGACCACCAGCTGGCGCTGGCAACGCTGGGTCTGGTCTGCGCTGCGGCCAACACCGTGGCCAGCGATGCGGAATACTGGGTCAACGGCTCTGTGGGGCGGGAAGCCCACATTGCCGCCGCCTACGAGACCCTGGGCTTTGAGGACGCGCTGTTCTACAATTACGATCTCGACACCGGCCGGGCCGGGGACTTTGTGGGCTACTCGCTGGCCCGCAAGACCCTGACCCTGAACGGCCAGCGTACCACCCTTGTGGCGCTTGTCCTGCGGGGCGGCGGCTACGGCGGCGAGTGGGCCAGCAACTTCCACACAGGTGATACCAGCGCGCACACCGGCTTTGTCACGCCTGTGGCGGCGGTGTTTGCGTCCCTCAAGGCCTATCTGGCCCGGGCCGGACAGGGCGGTGCCTTCAAGCTCTGGCTGGGCGGCTACAGCCGCGGCTCCATCATTGCAAATCTGCTGGCGGCAAAGATCGCCCGGGAGCTGCCCCAGCTGGGGCGGGAGAACATCTATGCCTACGGCTTTGCGGTGCCTGCAGCCCTGACTGCCGCCGACCGACCTGACCTGCAGCAGGATTTCGATGCCAATCACGCCCCGGACGGCACCCTGCTGGAAAACTGGCCCGAGAGCAACATCTTCAGCATCATTTCCAGCGGCGACGCGGTGGCCCGGGTGCTGCCCGCTGCCTGGGGCTACCACCGCAACGGCTGTGACCGCTTTCTGCCCGCCACCCGGAATGCCGAAGAGCTGGCCGACCTGGACGCACTGGGGGCGGAATTCGGCCCCACGCCGCTGGTGATCAGCAGTCTTGCCACCGCCGAGGACACCAGTGCCCTCATCAACATCGTGGCCAAGTTCTGCGTTTCCCGGGAAAATTTCCACCAGAAATACGAAGCCGCCATCATGGACATGATCCAGTGTGCCTTTCTCCGCTCCGAAAAAGAGGTGGTCGATGGCTACATCCTCAGCGACGGTGAGATCGTGGAGCGGCTGCAGAGCCTTTCCCACATGAAAGAGATCGATTACTGGCAGATCGTGGGCAGCGTCTGGGCCGCCTCCACCATGAGCCGCCCCATCCTTGAGCGGTATGGCCAGAACGTGCCCCTGCTGGCCCGGCAGATCCTTATCCCGGTGCTGGCGGTCGGCCTGTGCTATGGCATCGAAACCGATGTGGTGCAGATGGTGGCCCAGTACATCATCCACCTGCTCACCGCCCGGGGCGAGCTGGACAGTGTTCTGCGCGCGGCGTTCTGCCACCACCCGGAAAACTACATTTCCCTGATGGAATACTACACCCCCGAGGAGCACGGTATGGAGCCCTTTACCCGAAAGTGATTCACTTTTCTTCACCTTCCACCTGAAATCTCTCCACCGGTGAAACGCCTGCGATTCGTTGAAATCCCGTTTTCTCTATGTTACACTTGATTTTATCAACTGGAAAAGAGGAAAAAAACATGGAAACTCAACACAAGCGCAGTGCGTTTTCCGGCAAACTCGGATTCGTGCTGTCCGCCGCCGGTGCGTCGGTCGGGTTGGGAAACATCTGGCGCTTCCCGTATCTGGCCGCAAAATACGGCGGCGGCATTTTTCTGCTCATCTACATCCTGCTGGCTGTCACCTTTGGCTACACCATGATCATTGCCGAAACGGCGCTGGGCCGGATGACCCGCAAAAGCCCGGTGGGCGCTTACAGCCATTTTGGCAAGGGGAAGGGGCTGGCGTTCGGCGGCTGGATCAACGCCGTCATCCCCATCCTGATCGTTCCCTATTATTCGGTCATCGGTGGATGGGTCATCCACTATCTGGCCCAGTATCTCACCGGCCACGGCAGCGCGCTGGCATCGGACGGGTATTTCTCCGGCTTCATCTCCAACGGTCTGCTGGCCGAGATCGCGTTCCTGCTGTTCACCTTTATCACGCTGGGCATCATCTTTGCGGGTGTGCGCAACGGCGTGGAGCGCGTTTCCAAGGTGATGATGCCGGTGCTGGTGGTGCTCTCGGTGGTCATTGCCGTCTACTCGGTCACACGGCCCGGCGCACTGGCAGGTGTAAAGTATTTTCTGGTGCCCAACCCGGCCAACTTCTCGTGGATGACCGTGGTTTCCGCCATGGGGCAGATGTTCTACTCCCTCTCCATTGCCATGGGCATCCTGGTGACCTTTGGCTCCTACATGAAAAAGAACGTGTCCATTGAGCAGTCCACGGAAAACGTGGAGATCTTCGACACCGCCATTGCCATCATGGCGGGCCTGATGATCATTCCCGCCGTGTTCGCTTTTTCGGGCGGCGACCCTGACACCCTGCAGGCGGGCCCGGCCCTGATGTTCATTACCATCCCCAAGGTCTTTGCCAGCATGGGCATGGGCACTGCCGTAGGCGTGCTCTTCTTTGTGCTGGTGCTGTTCGCGGCCCTCACCAGCTCCATTGCCCTGACCGAGAGTGCTGTTTCTACCTTTGAGGACGAGTTGGGCTGGGGCCGCACCCGCTCCACCATCCTCATCGGCTGTATTATGATCACACTGGGCAGCCTTTCCGCGCTGGGCTACGGCCCCCTTGCCAATGTGACCGTGTTCGGGATGCAGTTCCTCGATTTCTTCGACTTCCTGACCAACTCGGTGATGATGCCCATTGCGGCCATTGCCACCTGCCTGCTGGTCTCCCGGATCGTCGGTGTGGAAAAGATCGAGGAAGAGGTCACGCAGGAAGGTCAACCCTTCCGCCGCAAACCGGTGTTCAACTTTATGCTCCGGTATCTCTGCCCCATCTTCGCGGCCATCATCCTGGCCAGCTCGGTCGCCAACGCGCTGGGCTGGATCGCGATGTGACCCTGTTTTCTGCACGCAAAAAGCCCCCGGCCTGTATCCTCACAGACCGGGGGCTTTTCGATCACTCTTTTTCAAACACGAGGAAGCGGAACGCGATGTCCGTGGTCAGCTCGGACAGGGCGGCCAGGCGGGCTGCGCCATCCCGTGGCGTTTTCCAGTAATAGGGGGTCATGGCGAACAGCGCCTCCAGCTGCCCGGCAGGCACCGTGATGCTGCCCGAGACTTCCCGCTCCCCAATGGGACGGAAGCCCTCATAGGCCACCTCCTGCACCGGATTTTTATAGGGCGTGTCGTAGAGGACAGCCTTCATCTGGTAGAGGTGTTCCGCACCGGGCACAACATAGATCATCCGTCCGCCCGGGCGCAGCACGCGCCGGAACTCTTCCTGTGCAAAGGGCGAGAAGCAGTTGAGCAGCAGGTCGGCCCATCCGGTGCGGACAGGCTGGGCAAAGCTGGATGCCACCGCGTATTTTGCGGCAGGCAGTGCCTTTGCGGCCAGACGCACCGCAGGCTTTGCAATATCAAAGCCCGCCAGCTGCACCGACCGGCCCGCCTGCGCAAAGGCCTGTGCAATGCAGCGGTCGTACCAGCCCTCGCCGCAGCCCGCATCCAGCAGGTGGAGCGGTGCATCTGCCCCGGTGGGAACACCATACGCAAGGCACAGCTCCCCCAGCGCCCGGCCGAAGATGCCGTAATACCCGGCGTTCAGGAAGGCACGGCGGGCGGCGACCATCTCTTTGCTGTCGCCCGGGGCCTTGGTGCGCATACTCTGCACCGGCAGCAGGTGCCAGTACCCCTCTTTCGCCCGGTCAAAGCTGTGGTTCCTGCCGCATTTCAGAGCAGTGTCCCCGGTCAGGGGTTCGCCGCAGAGCGGGCACTGCCAGGGGGCAAACGGCTCAGGTTTCATCGGTGTGATCCTCAATGGGTGCGGTGGCACCGCCGTGGGCGGTCATATACTCTTCAAAGTTGGTGAACTTCTGCTGGGGCGGGCGGCGGCTGATCAGCATCAGGCCCGGATCTTCGTCCCGTGCGGGGGCGGCGTTCCGGCTGCGGCCGCGGGGTGCCTCGCTCTTGGCGGGGCGGTCCGGGCGGCTGCTCTGCACTGCATTGCGATTATTGCGGCTGCCCTGCTGGCTCTGGCTGTTCTGGGCCGGGCGGGCATTGCGGCTGTTCCGTTCTGACCGCTGCTCGGTGCGCGGATCATTGCGGTCGGTGCGCTGCTCGGCACGGGCAGGCTGACCGCCGCGCTGACGCTGGCCGTTCTGGGCCGGAGCAGTCTGCTTTGCGGCAGGCTGCGCAGCCGGAGCCTTTTTGACCGGGCGCAGAGGAGTAGCCTCCGGGGCGCTCACAAAGTGGGGGTCGAATTTAGGCTGGGCGTTGCTGCCGCGGTTGGCCGGCTGCGGGGCATTGCCCTCGCGGCGGGTGCGGCTGTTATTGGAGCGGCGGTTCTCACTGCGACCGCCGGAAGTGCGCTTCTGGTTTTCCTCCATGGATGTTCCTTCTTTCGGTTCGGTATTCTTGGGGCTGGGCTGTTTTGCAGCCGCTTTTTCCTTCTTGGGGGCAGCGGGCTTTTCGGCCTTGGCTGCCTTTTCTGCTTTGGCAGGCTTCTCTGCCTTCACGGGCTGCTCCGGCTGCTCTGCTTCCGCTTTGGGCTTTTTGCCCCGCACCGGGGGTGCAGCCTTGACAGGGGCAGGCACGCCGTCCCAGGGATGGCCGGAGACAACCGGGATCTGGCCGCTCAGTGTCAATACCTGTTCCTGGGGGTAAAGCCCCAGATCCTGCCCGGCGTGCTGGAGGAGCTGGCACCGGTGCTTCGGAGCCGGAAAAGCCCTTGTGTGCTGGTGTCCATGGCGGCAGGCGTCTCCCTGGCCCAGCTGCAGAGCCTGGCGGAAGGCTGCCCTGTGGTGCGGATTATGCCCAACACTCCGGTCTCTGTGGGGGCCGGTCTGGTGCTGTACACCCCAGGGGAAGGGCTAACAGAGGAGCAGGAGGCCCAGCTGACGGCAGCTCTGGCCCACGCCGGTCAGGTGGACAAGCTCCCGGAGCCCCTGCTGGACGCCGCCAGCGCTGTGGCAGGCTGCGGTCCCGCCTTTGCCTGTCAGTTTCTGGAGGCCTTGGCCGATGGCGGCGTAGCCTGCGGTTTGCCCCGGGAAAAGGCCTACCGCTACGGCGCCCAGATGCTCCTAGGCACCGCCTCCCTGCTCCTGGCCACCGGCAGTCACCCAGGTCAGCTGAAGGACGCCGTCTGCTCCCCTGGCGGCACCACCATCCAAGGCGTCCGCGTCCTGGAGGAGCATGGCCTGCGGGCAGCCGTCATGGACGCCGTCCTGGCTGCCTTTGAAAAAAACGGCGCCCTAGCCTCTTCCCATTGATCCCGCCTGAATCCCTCAACCACGTCATCCCACGGAGGCTGCCTGTAATATATCACCGTACCAGCTGGAATTGTGGAATCACTTGCCCTCAGAGGAACATCCCATTCCAGACCATCTCCCTGGCGGTTTTTGAAAACTGGCAATAGCATCTTAAAAAAGCAGGCAAAAACACTTCCGGCAGCCCATCTCAGGCTGCCGGACTTCTCATATAATACCAGCCAGAACCGGCGTTCCAGTTACCGGGGCAACGCCGGAGACTGGGGTGGACGGTAGACGCCGGAGGCGGCCATGGAGACAAAATCCTCGTCCGAGACGATGATGTGGTCGGCCAGAACGATGCCCACGGCGTCCAAGGCGGTGCTCAGCCGCTCCGTTGCGGCGATGTCCGCCTGGGAGGGTAGTGCAATGCCGCTGGGGTGATTATGGGCCAACACCACAGAGGTGGCATTTACCGACAGAGCAAACTCCACAATCTTCCGGATGGGCACCCCCGCCGCATTGACGCTGCCCCAGCCCAAAATTCGGCAGGCCAGGGGCTTGCACTTGGCGTCCAAACACAGGGCACACACCGCCTCATCCCGGAGTCCAAAAAACCGGGGGGTTAAATAAGCGCCACAGCGCTCCACCGTATTTAGGACCTGCTCGGCGCTGCTCCTCTGGATCTGGCGGCGGTCACCAGCTGGAGCAGGGTGGCTCCATTCTCCCCCATACCGGGAACCTGGGCCAGGGCAGAGACGGGAGCCTCCAGCACACCGGACAGGGAGCCAAACTGCTCCAGCAGAGCGTGGGCAATGGGATTGGTATCCCGGCGGGGTATGGCATAAAACAGCAGCAGCTCCAGGACCTGGACCTCGTCAAAATTGTCCAGCCCCTCCAGAAGAAACCGCCGCCGGAGCCGCTGCCGGTGTCCCTCATGGGTGGTCATGGCACACCTCCTTGGAAGATTCGGAAAAGACTTGCTATTTTCGTCAAAATTCGATACAATTGGCACATCAGTCAAAGGCTGGAAGGATTTCTCTGGGTGCCGTTCAAAAAACTGCACATCCTAAGGGCAATCCAAACGGGAGGATGACCATGGAACAACAACAGAATTGGCCGGAGCTGCTGGAGCTGCTGGAACGGCCCGCCTTCACCGTGGAGCAGGGCCGGGTATCCTGGGCAAATCAGGAGGCCCTGACCAGGCTGGTGCCCCAGGGGCAGGAAATCCACTCTTTGCTGCAAACCGGCGCAGAGGAATACGCGGAGCTTGGCAACGGAAGCCTCTGCCTGTCCCTGCAGATCGGAGATTCCAGACAGGAGGCCGCCGTCCGGCGGCTAAATGGGGGCGTAGACCTGTTCCTGCTGAATCAAGAGGCGGACCTGGCGGGCCTGAACCAGCTGGCTCTGGCCGCCCGGCAGCTCCGGGAGCCTCTTGGCAACGCCATGCTGGCAGCAGACAGGCTCTTCCCCGAGCTGGAGCTGACGGAAGCTCCTGGCCTCCAGGACCAGATGTCCACCATAAACCAGGGGCTGTTTCAGCTCCTGCGAATCATCAACAACATGGCCGATGCCAGTCAATACCTCACCGCCCGGCAGCCCAACCGGGAGGTTACTT
>OLOI01002715.1_pt1 | contig 12082 bp, 12 predicted proteins | sample 1672131 | NCBI WGS metagenome assembly OLOI01 (sample SAMEA3136651, study PRJEB25190) | human gut metagenome | reverse complement strand
CTCAGAGATTCAGAAAGCATTTGGATAATCTCAATATGGTTCAATCATTTTCTGCAAAAGGACATCCTTATGACAATGCTGTTATGGAATGTTTTTTCAAATACTTAAAAAAAGAAGAAACTGATAGAAATTCTTATCATTCCGTTCGTGAATTAAATCTTAGCCTTTTTGAATATATCAATGGTTTTTACAACTCTGTTAGACCTCATTCTCATAATAATGGCTTATCGCCTATTCAGGCTGAACTTTATTTTTTTACTTAATTTTCCTGTTTTTTCTGTCCACTTTATTGACTATGGTCCAGACATATCACTTCTCTTGCCCTTACTGTCTGGCGGTTGTGTACCATATTCCTCAAATGTTCCTTCAATTTTCTTTTCCTGTTTCGACTCGTCTGTTTCCCATTTACCAGTCTTTTTAACATAATTCACATTATCAGATACTGAACCTTTGCATTTTTCAATATGTGCTTCCTCAAAATAACGCTTAACCATACTGAATCTAACTCTGGATGCAAATACCACAAATATATGCGTGTGATAACAGCTTCCCTGCTCATCTGCCATGCAGATATATACAAGTGTTTTGAAGTTTCCGCGCATCACTCCTAATATGTGTTCATGCGTCCATCCTTTTTCCTCTGGAGCGTTAATCGTAAGCTGATACATAAAGCTCTGAGTATCTTTAATTGCTATCGCCTCCTGTTCATTATGTGCAGCCTTGCGAACAGGCTACAAAGCCTGTAAATACAAGGAGTGCACATGTTTGTGCAGGTTTGGGTAATACTAAACCAAACCTGTTGCGGATGGCTTGTGGCTTCGCCACAGCCACCGCTTCTGGTTATCTTGTTAATGCATCAATGCATATTGCCTTCATTTTTTCTTCATCTCTTATCACAGGCACTTTTATAAACTTAAGTTCCGAACCCTGCCACAACATAACACCTTCGCCAGTATGAAATTCTCGATTTCCGACTTTATCTATCAACTCTTTCGGCATGAGCATGGAGTATATGCTCTCTAAGGTCGCACCTACAATAATAATCACGCCAAAATTGAGTCTTGAGCCAGTTGGAAAAGCTGAGGCATCTGGGCGCTGGCAGGCAATCACTAATCTGACCGCTAACGAGCGTCCGAGCATAAGGATTTCTGAAACCTTATGCATAACTGCTTCTGCTTTCTTCTTTTCTGAACCAAGCAAAGCCAAAATGTTAGCCATGTATTCATCCCAAACAAGTGTCACATAATGCCTTGATGTATCTTCTCCACGTTGACGCTTATGCATGATTTCATACACCTCTTCAAGAGCCTCTATGGTTTTATCATAAGGATAATATCGAGGACAGCCTCGAAGATGAGTAAAACTATCATCCTGCTTAAAATCTGCAAAATACACCACCGAATCTTCGCCCCCATGTAAACAAATTCGAGCAAAATACTGATTTGTCAAATAGCTTTTACCAGAACCACTCATGCCACATATAAGCGTCTGGGAGTTATTCTTAGTGGATGCATCCACAGTTACAGGTACTCTATTACCAAATCCATACCATGCATCATAATCATAGCCTATAAGCAATTCCTTAGAAGGTATCATCATACAACACACCTCGTTCCTTTGGATTCCTACCTTTAGCCGATTCAAAATAGATATGGTTACCTTTATTCTTTTTCCTGCCACCATAAGTAATATCACCTATAAGATGCACATCCAGTCTGTCACAGATAGCTTCCTTCTTTTCCTGCCATCGTTCCATCGGAATAGTAGTATAGAATTCTCTTTTAATAACTCCCGATTTTCTATCTTTTTTCTTAGATATTAATATTGGCGGTTGATTTTTCACATCTCGTTTATCTCCGAAAACAATCTCCATATCCGCTTCATCTCTAATTGCAAACAAGAAGCCTACCAACTGGACTATTCCTATTGCACATATAATCGGAAATATTATAATTATTGCGGTCACACATACAGTAAATATAGTTTCAAACATAGGATATACTTCCACTCTAGCAATATATTTACTTTTAGTCATAATCAGAAACACAACGCCACCGGCAAACAAGCCCCATATAAGATTTAATAATGGATAATTCCATAACTGCTGAATTCCAAGGATAAATCTATACTGTTGCTTTTTTCTGTTGTACCTCTGCTCATTAAATTCTTTATTGTCCATATATCTCCCTTCTTAGCAAGTAAGGGAATGGAATACCCACTCCCCCAGAAATATACTTAGCAACCATAATCCAAATGAAACTCTTTCAACATAAATGCATTTAACTTCTCATGCAAATCACATATATGATGATATTTTCTGAAAATGATGCACTCAAGCGAGCGGTCGCTATCAATGATGAAGTGATTCTCATCATCGAAACACCCATACTGCTCATCCTTTTCAATGAAAGACCAGTAGTCAATATCATATACCATAGGACGAATGATTTCGTCTGCGTAATCTATAGTCTTTCTCTTCATATCTTTCGGAAGCTGATTACTATACTGTCTTAATTCAAACAGCTTGTTGCTCTGAAAAGCTCTATCTTCATATCCTTTCAGAGCTTCAACCATGAGGATATGACATTCAATAAGCTTTGTTTCAATTTCTTTATTCATTATTGTGTTCTCCTTAATAGACAAGCATCGGGAGGAATATTTCCTCCCTTTGCGTCATCTGTTTACATAATGTCAGTAGAGTTTCTTTATAAATTATGCCAAACTAATTTTTACAAGTTTTCCTTTATGATTAAACTCAACATCTACCTTTTTATTTAATTCCATGCCCTTAGGTAAAGCGATACTTCTAGGAACAAATAATTTGAGTGCCTCTAAACCTTCAACATTAGGATTCTGTGTGAGTAAGTATAAGTTTGTACCTTCTATGTGATTACCTTCTTTGGTATCAAATGACATTTCTGATATTCCAACGAACTGCATTAACATAGTTGTGCGCCTCCTTTCTTTTATCAGCTTATCCATGGTTGCTGACCTATTGTCTTGCGCTCTTGACAATATTTATTTTACGCTATAATATGTCACATATAAATACCAAGCATACACCATATCGTATTTTATAGAAGGAGGAATATGTCACTTATGTATGACAAAAATGTATTTTCAACCCAATTAAAAAATTTGCGAGAATCTCGTTGGAAACAATATAAGAATAATCAGGACAAACGGAACAATCCTTATGAAAAATATGCTTACTGCAAATCACAAGATACTCTATCAGAAAAACTGAATGTTGAGCGCAGAACTTATGGAAAATGGGAAAACGGAACAACAATTCCTACAATTGACAAGGTGGCAGATATTTGTAATGTCTTAGATTGTAATATTGATTACTTATTAGGGGCAGAAGAACTCATTGGATTCACACCTTCCGCAATTGCTTCTCACTACTCCACAATCAACATTGATATAATAAATAAAGCCATGAGTGATGATAATTATAGAGATTTTCTCAATTATTTTATGCATCCAGATAATTGTTATGGGCTTGTCAATTCGACCACTCTTAATGCATGGAAAGATTTTCTTGCGAATAGTGAAGTTGACAACCTAAATGACCCTCTGAAAGCCTTGCTGTCAGATATATTTCAAGGTTATCAAGCATTCACACCATTAAGCCAATATGACAAAACATCCCTAAAAGAATATCTTATCTCTGCATTACCTCACGATAAGTTTTCTTTTGCAATCAAAAAAATGGATGAATGCATCAATATAAACACCTGCTTATCTGCAAATATATTAAATAAACTCGGTATAGTTACTGATAATCCTCAGAACTATCAAATTCTAATTGATTATCTTGTTAATTACTGTTTTAATGTTCTTCTTACGAAAGAAAAAATAGATATTCAAAAAGAGAAAATCGGACAACTTTTTGTTCATATACTAGAGAAATATCTTGAAAAATAAGAATAAAAAGCGGAAATGGAACTGATTTATTTCAGATCCATTTCCGCTTTTTTGCAGTTCCATTTCCTTTTTCAATTAAACCTGTAAGCCATCCTTTATTCTTTTTTTGCATAGCTCGTAATAGTTATCATTTTTTTCTATTCCAATCGAACCAACCCCATATTTGTTAGCAACAATTGACGTTGTACCACTTCCAAGAAAAGGGTCTAACACAACATCCTCCTTTTCCATATGTTGTATAATGATTTCTGGTATATCGCTAGGATATGGTGCATCATGTCCTAATATATTTCTCCCTCTAACCATTTTTACCACTGGTCTAATGTTTTTTATTTGAGATACTATTTCTGAGTATTTTTTATTGGGCTTCCCTTTTGAAAGTATCAACACATGCTCCCAGCAATTCAACGGTGCTTGATAATATGGTGTTAAATTTCCTTGATTAAAGCTTCTGTTCCCCTGTATCTCACCCTTATCCCATATTATATTTCCAATCACTTCAAAACCTATGCGTTGAAAGATATCTATCATATACGCCCCTAATATCATACGTTTATCTCCCATTGCTGAAAGAGAGATATTATTCTCGTTGTCAAAGTAATCAAAAATATTAAACAGGTAAACTGCCCCTTCTTTCATGACTCTATATATTTCTCTTGAAATATTGTACATATCGTATAGATAGCAATATATATTTCCCCATTGAGAATAAGTTTTTGCATTATAGTAAGGTGGTGATGTTACCGCCCCATCTATACTTGATTCAGGAAGGGAACGTAGTACATCATACGAATCACCAAAAAATACATCCGCTTTTCCTATTTTGCTCTTTTTATATTCTCCTACAATTCTGTTATCGTCCTGAATATATCTGTAGAAATATGAAGAATCCATAAATGTTTTTCTAATATCAATCTGACAGTCCTTAATCTCATGATAGTTTATCTTTCGACTTAAAAAGCTTTTGCTTCGCTTTTTTTCATTTGTGTAAACATCCACTTCATCACCGACACAGCTATAATGTCGAACTGCCATTTCAAATATCTCTGTCTCCGGACAAGTTTTTATACAATCCAGATGCCATTTTGCTATTGATTGCTCAGGTATATAATTCTCTTCATTCTGTAATTGCTTTTGTCTATACAGCGACATAAATGCGTACCGTTTTCCCCTATTGTACTTACTTCTATCAGGGCACAGCGGATTTTCACATTCCCAACTTCTAACATTAAGTATCGGGTATGAATTCCCCTGAATATTCTTTGAATAGCATGCAGGACAGTTTACTATTCTTTCATCTCTTTTATTTTTTTCAAATATTAAAAGTAATGAATACTCTTTATCTTCACCAATTACAAAACAATCCTTAAACACAAAGCCTTGAAATGCGACATCAAACTCAGCATTATATGGCACTAAAGATTCAATGTAATCCTTTGTTATATCACCTATCTTTTTCCATCGAAAATAGGCTCTATCTATCTTTTCTTTAATATGCTTCTCAGAATATAAGATAATATCAGCGTATAATTTCCATTGTTTTCCATTGTCCTTTTTTATATTTGGTATATAAACTATCATATCACAATGATTATTCAGATTGTTATATGCTTCTTTTATTGTTCCCAAGAGTTTATTACATCCGCATATATAATCTTCCTCCATCAAGGGATGTGTTGCGTCTATGAATACCATTGCGTGATTTCTCTGACACATATCAGGATATTTTGCGCCAATAAAATCATAAAAGTCTTCCCTAACGTCTTCCCCAGAAAAAAATTCTCTTGAAATATTCCAATCAAACAAATTAAAACAATATCTTGAGAAAATGGATGCAATTACATCGTTGCATTTTTTATCCGTTTGAATCAGATATCCCAATTCCTTAAATGTTAATTCTTCGTCAACCGGGTTAAAATGCTTTAAAAACAATTCATCCTCTATATTATTCTCTCTTAGGAATTTGCCAAATGCTTTTTTTTCTCCCTTATCTAATAATTCTCTAATCACCAATTTTTGCTTATAATTGAATTTCACATTAATCTTAAATGCATAATCTAAAACGCCATGATATGCTGATGCATTCAAATCCAACTTATTATTTACCGCTTCTATGAATGTCATTTTATAATCCTTAGTTTTGTTTTTCCCTTTGGTTTTTGAATAGGCTACCAACTGACTCAATGCTTCTACCTGTTTTTCTTCTGGCGTCCATTTTATTCCTAATAATTCTACAAATTTATCGATTATATCCTTTTTCATGATTTTCTCCTTTATCAATATCCTCAGCCATTATACCTATTATAGGTTGAATAGTCAATATTCTAATTTGGAATAATTACAGTGTATGAATAAAATATATGTTGGAGGTGTTTTTATGAGTGTAATATATGAACCTGAATATCGTATTCTCATCCAATGCCTGAAAGATTTCCGTACTCAGTCAAAAATGACTCAACAAGAATTAGCCGACGCTTTAAATTGTAGTCAATCCTATGTTTGCAAATATGAACAATGCCAAAAGCGTCTTGATTTCATTGAAGTTCGAAATATCTGTTTAGCATTAGGTGTTAGTTTACCTGAATTTATTAAAGAATATGAAGAACGTATAGCTTTAGGAGGTATTAAACAATGACAGACTACGACAAAATTAAATCTTTTCCAGAATCCGACAGGGAATGGACAGAAGAACAATGGAAGTATATGCTTGACTATCTCGTTGATATTGGTATGGTAAAATATAGTGAGATAGCATCGCTTGTCTTAGGACACCTTAATCCATCTCAGGTTGGTACTTCCGTAGCAAGCAACAAATCCTTCCAATCTCACTATCCACCAAGAAAATGTTGGGAAGCTGTTAGGCAATGGCATTTCGACCAAACTGGAAAATGTGCAGATTGTGGCACTCGTTTAGAATTGCAAGCAGACCACATTATTCCAAAAGAAGAATTAGGCGATGCCGCTAATACACTTGATAATATGACTCTCAGATGTAGAAGATGCAATGTAATTAAACGACCTTCTCACAAACATGGTGGAGAGACATTTCTTACTGCTGAAGCCGCTTTAATGTGGATTCTGTTTACAAGACGCCCTGATACCTATCAAGAATTCATGACATTGTGTAGAGAGTATGGTCTTACTATGGCGAGTGTACGCTTTGAAGAATCATGGGCTATGGCTAAATGGCTAGAAAGAGAAGGCAAATATAACATATCTCCTGATTCCAAATATTGATATTAAAAGAACCCCTTCATTGAGGGGTTCTTTTTACGTGTTCTCTTTATTTGGTCATAAATCAGTCGTAAATTTCGACCTTGCCTACCTGTAACTACTAATATTACGTCATTCCTTACGACAACAATTTCATTGTCCATACATTGTGAACTTCTATAGTACTCCTTAGTACAACTTCGCCCCTGCTGGAATGTGGTCATCCACCATCAGAAGATGCAATTCTTCATCCTCTGAATCTTTAAGATTATTTACTGCTGAAAGTAACATACCACAGGATTCCATTCCCATCATTTTTCTTGGTGGCAGGTTAGTAATTGCAATCAGTGTCTTTCCAACTAATTCTTCTGGTTCATAGTATGCATGAATACCAGAAAGAATTGTTCTATCAACACCAGTTCCATCATCAAGCGTAAACTGTAAAAGCTTTTTGCTCTTCGGTACTGCTACACATTCCTTAACCTTAACAGCTCTAAAATCTGACTTACTGAATGTATCAAAGTCTACCTCTTCTTCAAATAAAGGCTCAATCTTCACATCAGAAAAATCAATTTTCTCTTCTTTGGTCGCAATCTGGTCGCAATTTTCTTTTACAGTGCTCTCAGATGCCTTATTTCCCTTCTTATCTGAATCCAGGGACTTCATTGTCGGGAAGAGCAAAACATCTCTAATTGCGGCTGAGTCTGTAAGCAACATACACATTCTGTCTATACCGAAGCCAATTCCGCCTGTTGGTGGCATACCAATTTCAAGCGCATTTAGGAAGTCCTCATCGGTTGTGTTTGCCTCTTCATCGCCCTGAGCCAAAAGCTCTTCCTGAGCCTTGAAACGCTCTCTCTGGTCAATCGGGTCATTAAGCTCTGAATAGGCATTTGCCATTTCCCAGCCATTCATAAAGAACTCAAATCGCTCAACGTATCCCTCTTTATCAGGTTTTTTCTTTGTAAGCGGTGAAATTTCTATAGGATGATCCATAACGAATGTAGGCTGAATCATATGCTCTTCTGCAAATTCTTCAAAGAAGAGATTTAAAATATCGCCTTTCTTATGCCTGTCCTCAAATTCAATGCCTTTTTCCTTTGCGATAGCCTTTGCCTCTTCGTCAGAATTTATTTCATCAAAATCGACACCAGAATACTTCTTGACAGCATCAACCATTGTAATTCTCTCAAACGGCTTGCCTAAATCCATTTCTATGCCGTTGTAAGTAATTTTAGTTGTTCCAAGTACCTCCTGTGCAACGTGACGATAAAGATTTTCAGTCAGATCCATCATACCGTTGTAGTCAGTGTATGCCTGATAAAGCTCCATAAGAGTAAACTCGGGGTTATGTCTTGTGTCAACACCCTCGTTGCGGAAAACACGACCAATTTCATAAACCTTTTCAAGACCGCCTACGATAAGTCTTTTTAGATAAAGCTCAAGTGAAATACGGAGCTTCAAATCCTCGTCAAGAGCGTTGAAGTGAGTCAGAAACGGACGTGCTGACGCACCGCCGGCATTAGAAACGAGCATTGGAGTTTCTACCTCCATAAAGCCCTGATTATCAAGGTAACGGCGGATACTTGAAATTATCTTTGAACGCTTGATAAATGTATCCTTAACCTCAGGATTCATAATAAGGTCAACATAGCGCTGACGATAACGAAGGTCAGTGTTTGTAAGGCCGTGGTATTTTTCAGGCAACGGCTTCAAAGACTTTGAAAGCAGCTTTACTTCCTTTGCATGAATCGAAATTTCACCCATCTGTGTCTTGAAAACAAAACCCTTAACCTCTACAATATCACCGATGTCCCATTTTTTGAGAAAACCGTATTCCTCTTCACCTATATCGTCAAATTTAGCAAATATCTGAATCTTTCCTGTGCGGTCGTGCAAATCAAGGAAAGATACTTTGCCCTTGCCTCTTTTTGACAGAATACGTCCTGCAACGCAAACGTCCTTGTTCTCGTACTCGTCAAAATTATCTTTTATTGTCTGCGTAAGAATATCACGGTCGCTTGTTGTAATTGCAAACGGATCTCTGCCCGACTCTCTCAATGTGTCAAGCTTGTCATATCTTACCTGTATAACATCGCTTGTGTTAGCCTGCTGCGGCTTCTGACTCATATCTGTATTTCCCTCCATACTGCAAACTGACGGAAACCCCTTCAGAGTATCCGTCAAGCCAGATTATTTTGAAATTTCTATTATCTTAAGCGGGATTATTCCGCCCGGAGTTTCAACCTCGACAACATCACCGACACTTCTGCCCATAAGAGCCTTGCCGACAGGTGATTCGTCGGAAATTTTACCTTCACGGGGATTAGTTTCATTAGATCCCGAACCTACAATCTTATATTTTGACTGTTTTCCTGTTTTAATCATCTCAACAGTTACCACCGATGTGAGGTGAACATTTTCTGTTGAAGTGTCGGATTCATCAATAATTACGGCAGTTTTGAGAATTGCCTCAATAGTGGTAATTCTTGCCTCCATAATTGCCTGTTCGTTTTTGGCATCGTCGTATTCACTGTTTTCCGACAGGTCACCGTATGAACGGGCTACCTTGATTTTTTCTGCAATTTCTTTTCGTTTGACATTTTGCAGAAATTCAAGTTCCTCCTCAAGATTTTTAAGACCTTCAGCAGTTAGCATTGTTGGTTTTGCTGCCATAATTTATCGTCCTTTCCTAAATCAAATACTAATCATTAAAAAACTGTATTTAAATTAATTATACCATTTTGTTGCACAATGTCAAGTATTTACACCGCATATATCAGAACAGCACTATTCCGATAAAAACTTTAGAATTGACTGTATTGTCTGAGAATTTACGCCGTCAGAACACAGGTTAGGAGTTATTGAACCAAGCTCATACTGATTTTCAAGAGTGTAAAGTGAAGAGCAAAAGTATTCATCCGACAGCATTTCGGGCTTTATCTGAGCAAGACTTGACGGCATTTTGAAGCTGTAATTATAATATACAAGTCCCGATGTCGGCTTTGTGGGCTTTTTGGTTGTGAGAACGATTGACGAGCTTCTAAGATAAAGTGTTGTACATATTGCAGATGGTGCAATTATCAGATTGCAGTTTCCGAGCTCATCAGTTTTGCCTGTTATTACAGCTGTTGCTCCAAGCTCATCAAGCGCTCGGTTAAGCTGGATGTGGTACATTCTGCTTTCATCGGTAACAACAGTTACATTCTGGCAATACTCAAGAGCATTTAATAAAAAATCACAAATTGTTGCCTGCGGATCATATATGCCGAGATTGATTCCCTTGCCGTTTGACTCTTTGAGTATCTGATAAGCCATATTTGTGCATAACCTTGTTTTAAAAGCATTTGATTCAAAGCGGACAAAACCGCTGTTTTTAGGAAAATCAATCCAATCCTCACATAAAATCCGTCTGCGCTGACTGCCTACAACTCCCGATAGCTTATCAAGATTTACCCTGCCATTATAGCTTGTATATGTAACATATACAAGGCAAACTCCCCTGCCCCTTCTGAGTTCAACAGTAATTTTGTCCCTTTTGATTTTATTTATTAACCGTGACAAGCCTCTGCTCTTCTCATTATATTCTATATTCAGTGCAGCAATCACAAAAAACACCCCTGCATATATACTTTATAAAGTATATGCAGAGGTGTCTGAATTAATTTATATATATCAAAATACAGATTAGATATTATTAAGATCTTCTTAATCAATCCGTTTATTGCGCATATTCAAGCATCGGATTGTACTTTACACCGCCTAAACGACATTCAAAATGAAGATGAGGAGCTGTTGAGTTGCCTGTTGAACCGACAAAACCAATCGTCTGCCCGGTTTTAACCTTCTCTCCCACTTCGACAGTTGCAGTTGTAAGATGTCCGTAAATGGTCATTTTACCATTGCCGTGATCAATCATTACATAATTGCCGTATCCTCCGCCGCAGCCGCAGCTTGAAGCTTTGCCCCAGTTATGAGAACATCCGCTGAAAACATCAATTACAGTGCCGTCATATGCCGCAACAATCTGAGAACCATAGCCGGCACCAATATCAATTGCTCCGTGATTATATGTCGTTCTGTCCTCATTCCAAAGCGAGGTAAGTGTATAATTGCCCGGACAAGGCCATGTATATCCCGTTTTGCTTACGGTTATGCTGTCAGATGTCAAAGAAGACGACTGTGCAAGTTGCTTGTAATACTGAGTAATTTTATCATTAATCTCTTTACTTTCAAGCTCCGCCTGTTTTATTGCAGCTTCTGCATCATCGTTTGCCTTATACAGGTCATCAAGCGCCTCTTTATTTTCATCAAGAAGCTCATTGAGATCATCAAGGTCCTCCTGTAATGACTGATTCTGTTCTTCAAGCTTTAGCTTGTCGTTTTCAAGTAAGGATTTCTGATCTGAAATTTTTTCAAGATTCTGATTAAGCTCGTCAATCAGATTTTTGTCATAATCAGAAAGTCTTTTAATAAGCTGTGCCTTGTCTATTAAATCAGAAAAATCCTTTGCACCAAGAATAATTTCAAGGTCGCTTGCACTTCCTGCCATATATACAATTTTAAGCCGTTCGCATAAAACATCAAGACTCTCGTCAATATCTTCATTTGCTGTATCGATGTCATTCTGTTTTTCATCAATGCTCTTATTGAGCTCTTCAATGGACTCATTTGCAAGACCTATTTTTTCACCGAGTAATCCGATTTTTTCAACTAAGGTATCAATATATTCTTTCTTTTTATCTATGTCATCCTGAGTTTTTTTCAGTTTCTCCTCATATTCCTTATTTTTATCTTCAAGCTCGTTAAGCTGTTTTTGCAGCGTATCTATACTCTCGGCATGAGCTGTTACTGCGAACGACATTGAACAAGTCACAAGACACACAGTAAGAAAAGCACACAAAAGCTTTTTAACTTTGTATTTTGTCCTATTCACCTT
>OLOI01002707.1_pt1 | contig 12101 bp, 10 predicted proteins | sample 1672131 | NCBI WGS metagenome assembly OLOI01 (sample SAMEA3136651, study PRJEB25190) | human gut metagenome | reverse complement strand
CAGTCGATTATCGCTTGCTGAACTGCGGAGCTCTACGAGCTGCTTTGAGACCGTATTTCTTACGCTCTTTCATTCTCGGGTCACGGGTCAGCAGGCCGGCAGCCTTCAGGGGCGCACGGTAGCTGTCCTCGACCTGCAGCAGCGCACGGGCGATGCCGTGGCGGATCGCGCCGGCCTGGCCGGTCACGCCGCCGCCGGTCACGGTGGCTTCGACGTCGAACTTGCCCATGGTATCGGTCGCCGCGAAGGGCTGACGAACGATGAGCTTCAGGGTCTCGAGACCAAAGTAGTCATCCAGCGGACGGCCGTTGATGGTGATGCTGCCGGTGCCGTTCGGGAACAGGTGCACACGCGCGACGGAGGACTTTCTGCGGCCGGTGCCGTACATATAGGCTTTCTTGCTCGTATAAGTTGCCATGTTCTATTTCCTCCTTCTCAGCGATCCCAGACTTCGGGCTTCTGTGCCGCATGGGGATGCTCGGCGCCGCGATAGATCTTCAGGCGCTTGAGCTGCCACTGGGCGATGGTGTTCTTCTGCAGCATGCCGCGCACAGCCAGACGCATAGCCAGCTCGGGCTTGTCCTTCATGAGCTTCTTGTACTGCGTCTCGTGCAGGCCGCCGGGATAACCGGAGTGCGTGCGGTAGTACTTCTGCTCGAGCTTCTTGCCGGTGAGCACTGCCTGCTCGGCGTTGATGATGATGACAAAGTCGCCGCAGTCAACGTGCGGGGTGTAGTCGGTCTTGAGCTTGCCGCGCAGCAGATCGGCAGCGAGCGCTGCGGTCTTGCCCATCGGCTTGCCGGCTGCATCCAGAACGTACCACTTGCGGGTAACGGTGTCCTTGTTCAGCAAAGTAGTGGACATATTCGTGCCTCCAATTTGAATGTGTTGAAAAACATTTTGACATTTTTCAGGCGCGAACGTAGAATAGGTCTCACATTCGCGCTTATCTTTTATACCACAATCGGTGGTACCTGTCAACGGAATTTTGATTTAGATATTACTTTGCTCTCAAAATCTCCGTTTTTCTCCGTTTTACGCTCGAATTCACAGTTTCTATTTTCATTTTGGAGGTCCCGCTATGAATGACCTGAACGCGTTCACCGGTCTGGTGCGCCGGTGCGTGGAGGATTATGACATGATCGCGCCGGGCGACACCGTCGCCGTCGGCGTCTCGGGCGGCAAGGATTCGCTCGTGCTGCTCATGGCGCTCAACGAGCTGCGCCGGTACTATCCGAAGCCGTTTGCGCTCGAGGCCATCACGGTCGAGCTCGGGTTCGACGGCATGGATTTCACGCCGGTGGCAGAGCTGTGCGAAACGCTTGGCGTGCCGTACACCCGCCTGAAAACGGACATCAAAGAGGTCGTGTTCGACGTGCGCAAGGAGGACAATCCCTGCTCCCTGTGCGCCAAGATGCGCCGCGGCGCGCTGTGTACCGCGCTCAGCGCGCGTGGCATCACAAAGCTCGCGCTCGGCCATCACTTTGACGACGCGGTCGAGACGTTCCTGCTCTCGCTCGTGTACGAGGGGCGCATCAGCTGCTTTCAGCCGGTGACACACATGACGCGCACGGGCGTGGATCAGATCCGTCCGATGCTCTACGCCGGCGAGGGGCGCATCGCCAATCTGGCGAAGGCGCTGGCGCTGCCGATCGTCGAAAACCCCTGCCCCGAGGACCGCGGCAGCAAGCGCTACGAGATCAAGCAGTTCATCCGCACCATGAGCCAGACCTACCCCGATCTGCGCAGCAAGGTGTTCGGCGCCATCCAGCGCGCACCGCTCGACGGCTGGGAAAAGGCGCGCTGATTTTTAGGAAAAGCGAAAACAGGACAAGCCCGATGGGAAGATCCCATCGGGCTTGTGTTGTTGAAATGAAGTCTCAGAGGACGTTCTGGCAGAAGCGCATGATGATCGTAGCGGTCTGCGCACGGGTGGCATCACCCTTCGGCTGAAGGGTGTCCACGCCGTTGGAATTGCCGACGCCGAGGATCACGCCCTGTGCGACCGCCCAGGACAGCGGCGTGCGGGCATAATCGGAAATGGAGCTGTAGTCCGGATAACCGGTCAGGTCAGCGGTATCGTACACGTCCAGATCCAGAACATTCTTGGTGTAGTTATAGAGGATGGTCGCCATATCCTGGCGCGTAATGACATCATTCGGGGAGAACGTGGTGGGGCTCGTGCCGTTCACGACACCCTTCTCGAACGCCCAGTTGACCGCATCGACAGACCAGCTGTCGGTCACATCGGTGAAGGGACTGGACTTGGCAGCCTTCGGAGAACCGGCCTGACGGTAGAGCATCGTCACAAGCTGTGCGCGCGTGGTCGTGCCGTTCGGCGCGATGGTCGTCGCGCTCGTGCCGTTCAGGATGCCGTTCTGGATGCAGTAATCCAGGCCCTTATGCGCCCAGTTGGTGTAGGCGGGCATATCGGTGAAGTGAGCGCCCGGGCAGACATGTGCACCGGTCGAGCTGCTCACCGGGATGCTGTTGAGCATCTTGGCCAGCTCGAAGAACTTTTCCTGCAGCATGGCGTGCGTGGACTTCTGCATCTGGCCGACCATGTTGATGTGGTCGGTGTTGTCGATCTTCTCGATGTAGTTCCAGACGCCCATCTTGGTGCCGGCCTTGAAGGTCATCTTGCCGTCAGTGCCGACGCCATAGTTTTCATTGTACTTATCCGTGGAATTCTCGTGCGGACGGATCGCGGAGCGGACGGAGACGATGCCGTCATTCTCCCACCAGTCCGGCGTGATGTTCACATGGCCGACCGCGTAGTTGACGTGTCTGCCCATGTAGGTGCTGCTCTTGACCATCATCGGGTTCATGCTGGCATTCGGCAGATAGTGGCCGGTCAGCGGTTCACGATGGGTGTTCGAGCAGGCGACGGAGAAGTAATAGATATCATCCTGCGCCTTGGCATAGCCGTTGAGCACGGCCGCGCCGTCGACGTCAAGGTCATAGACGCTCAGGTCGTTGGTGTGCTGCGTCCAGATCTTGCTGTTGATCACACGGTTGAAGTAGCTGGAGTAAGACTCGTTGGGCTGGCGCACCAGACCCCACTGATCGAGCTTGAAGTCCAGGCCGAAGTTGTTCTCATTGACATTGGTGCCGGTAACCGCACCGATGATGCCCATGGCATACTGGGCCAGATCGCCGATGTTCTGATAGACCTTCGTGTCATACTGGCTGCCGTCGTGCGGCGTGCAGAGCGTCGTGATGCTCTCGATCCAGTGGCGGCACTCACCGGTGAACAGCGGGCTGATATCACCGCCGCGGCTGGCGTTGCGCTCATCGGCATCGCCGTTTTCCAGCAGCTGTGCGAGCATACGGATCGTCTCGCCGCCCATGCTGTGGCCGACCAGATGCACTTTCAGCTCACTGTCGGGGTTATTCAGCTCCGGCAGAACGCCCGGGAACGTGCGGCCATAGCGCGCATGGCCGTTGGTGGCGGAGTGGTATGCGCCGTAGTCGACCGTGCCGCCGACGAGGTAGGCATACAGCTCACAGGCGCGGTCCCAGTTGCTGGCGACGGGGCCGATGGACGGGGTGTAGACCTTGTAGCCGGCATTGTTGAGAATGTCGCGCAGGCTGCTGAAGCCGCCCCAGTAGTTCAGGCCGAGCACTTCCGTGCCGCCCCAACCGAACAGGCCGTGCACCAGCACGATCGGATAGTGGTTGCCGCTCGCCGACAGGAGCTCCGGCAGATCCGCGTCCGTCAGTTCGTCAGCAGAGGTCGCACGATCGGACTCGAAGTCCGTCGTATCGGCAACGCTTGCTGCGAAACCGGGCATGCAAAGCACCATCGCCAGAACCAGAACGGTGGCGAGCACTCTGCTCCACGTTTTCTTCATGAAAAATCCCTCCAATAGATTTGGGACAGCATCGAAATCTGTCCCCTTTTTATGGTTACACTATATTGCCGCTGCGAGAAATGCACAATCCCCACTGCGGTACAAATGTAACACTTTTGCACATTTCCCAGCGCTTGATGAAACACACGTCACCATTGTGTGCGCCCAGATACAGAATGCGTATGGACAAAAAAAGCCTGCCGTCCGTGGGATACGGACAGCAGGCTTTGCACTGCGGGATCAGATCATAATGCCGCGCTTTTTGGCCTCGAAGGTCAGCTCGTCGCGGAAGTCGGGGTGCGCGATGGCGATCAGCTGGCGGGCACGCTCGCCAAGGCTGCGGCCGCGCAGATGCGCCACGCCGTACTCGGTGACGATGTAGTCGACATCGTTCTTGCTCGTCGTAACGACGGCGCCCGGGGTGAGGATGGACTTGATCTTGCTGATCGTGCCGCCCTTGGCCGTGGACGTGAAGGCGATGAAGCTCTTGCCGCCGCGGGACTGGCAGGCGCCGCGGACATAGTCGATCTGGCCGCCGGAGCCGGACATGTGCTTCGTGCCGACCGACTCGGCGCAGACCTGGCCGAAGAGGTCAACCTCGACCGCTGCGTTGATGGAGATCATGTTGTCGTTCTGGCAGATGACGTCCGGATCGTTGACGTATTCGACCGGCAGGATCTCCACGGCCGGGTTATCGTCGATATAGTCATAAATGCGCTGCGAACCGAAGGCAAACGTCGTGACGGTCTTGCCGCGATGGATCTGCTTTTTGCTGTTGTTGACCGCGCCACACTCGATGAGCTCGACCATGGAGTCGGTGAACATCTCGGTGTGGATGCCGAGGTCGTGCTTGGCCTTGAGCGCCATGCCGGTCGCGTCCGGGATCGCGCCGATGCCGAGCTGCAGGCACGCGCCGTCCGGAATGCGCTCGGCGATGAGGCCGCCGATCGTCTTGCTCACCTCGTCGAGCTGGACCGGCGGCAGGACCGGCAGATCGTGGTTATACTCCACGATGGCGTCGACCTGCGAAATGTGGATCAGCGAGCCGCACAGGCCGCGTGGCTGGCGGTCGTTGACCTCGAGGAAGATACGCTTGGTCTTGTCGAGCATGGCGTCGATATACGAACCGTTGAGCGCCAGGCTGAAGTAGCCGTGGCGGTCCATCGGCGCGACCTCGACGCACACGGCGTCATAGTCGTACTCCGTGCGGATGCGGGTCGGGAAATCGCGGTAATATGCCGGGATGATATCGGCATAGCCGGCGTTGACCGCCTTGCGCGCCGCGCTGCTGGAAAACCAGCTGTAGCCGGTCATCTTGCCGGCCAGCGTGGGGTCGGTATAAAACTCGAACGGGTACGCATCGAGCAGGGCCTGCACCTTCACGCCCGTAATATCGCTGTTGCGGATGCGCTCCGCGATTGCGGTCATGATGGCCGGTGTCTGCGAGGTCGCCGTATCCATGCCGAGCAGCCAGCCGGACTGCACCTGCTGGGCAATCTTATCCGGCGTCGTCAGCTTTTCCTGATACATCTTCTGATAGTCTGTCATAATTTGCTCTCCTAAAACAAAAAATATGAACACATGGGTATAAATAATATACACGATTCGAAAACGTAATTCAAGAGGGCGCGCGTCCGTTTTGCGATCCTTGCAAAAAATCCGTCACATTTTCAGGAAAATGAGAGGTTTTCTCACGTGAGAAAGTATGATATGATATTGTGAGATTTGTTTGAATTCTTAAATGAATGGATCTTTATCCTCTATTTTTCATGCGGCTCTCATTTCTTCCGGTTACAATGAGCAATGTCGCATCATGCGGCGGGACGCTCCTGCCAATTCAAAAAACAAGGAATGATACGACAACATGACGATCACGATTGTCTGTGATATTCTGGGCGAAGAAAACAATGGCACCACGATTGCCTGCATGAACCTCATCCGCTTCCTGCGCGCGCAGGGGCACACGGTGCGCGTGGTCTGTGCCGATCAGGACAAGGCCGGCAACGAGTGCTTTTACGTCGTACCGGAGCTGAACCTCTACCTGCTCAACCCGATCGTGGAGCGCAACGGCGTGACGCTGCCGCGCCTGGACCGCTCCCTGCTCGAGGACGCGATCCGCGACTGCGACGTCGTGCACACGACGTTCGTGCTGCAGCTGTCGCACACGGCGGTGAAAATCGCCAAGGCGTATAACAAGCCCATCACCTCCAGCTTCCACTGCCAGGCCGAGAACGTCACGGCGCACTTTCTGTGCAAGGATCTCGATGCGATCAACCGCGGCGTCTACCGCGCCTGCTACCAGATGGTGTATCAGTATTCGGACATCATCCATTACCCGACGCAGTTCATCCGCGACACGTTTGAGGCCGTCGTCGGCCCGACGAACGGCCGCGTGATCTCCAACGGCGTCAACAGCATGTTCACGCCCGGCCCGGCCAAGCGCCCGGCGGGACTGGAAGGCAAGTTCCTCATCGTCTCGACCGGCCGCCTGTCGAGCGAAAAGAATCAGGAGATCCTCATCAAGGCCATCGGCCGCTCGGCCCACCGCGAGCAGATCCACCTGATCCTCGCCGGTGAAGGGCCGCGTGAAGAGCATTACCGTCATCTGGCCGAAAAATACGGCGTCGACATGGAGATCGCGTTTTTCTCACGGCAGGACCTGCTGAATCTGCTGCGCTGCGCCGACCTCTACTGTCACCCCGCCGAGGTGGAGATCGAGTCCATCGCCTGTCTGGAGGCCATCGCCTGCGGGCTGGTGCCGGTCATCGCCAACTCCCCGAAGAGTGCGGCCAAGTCATTCGCGCTCGACGAGAAATCTCTATTTAAAAATAAGGACCCCGAGGATATGGCCGCCAAGATCGACTACTGGGTCGAGCACCCGGCCGAGCGCGCGGACTACAGCCGGAAATATCTCGAGAGCGGCACGCAGTTTGAACAGCAGAGCTGCATGCGCCAGATGGAGCAGATGCTCTTTGACGCCGTCGCCCTGCGCGGTGAGCCGGCATGAGCCGCAAGACCATCTATTATCACGACCCGCTGCACGACGACTTCGCGCCGACGAACGGGCACATCCGGCCGAAGCCGATCGGCGCCGACTTTCCTTATGAGCACCCCAGCCCGGTCTGGCAGGCGCTCGCGTTCGTCGTCTACCGGCTGATCATGACGCCGTTTCTGTTTTTGTACTGCAAGCTCGTTTTCGGCCTGCGGATCGAAAACCGCAAAGCGCTGCGCGAGCTGCCCAGCGGCTATTTTCTCTACGGTAACCACACGAACACGCTGGCGGATGCCTTCATCCCGACGTTGCTGGCGTTCCCGCGCCGCGCAAACATCGTCACCGCGGCGGACACAGTCTCCATTCCGGGTGTGCGCAACATCGTGCAGATGCTCGGGGCCGTCCCGCTGGCCGACACGATCGACGGCACGCGGCAGTTTCTGGCCGCGATCCACCGGCGGCTCGAGCGCCGCCAGGCCGTCATGATCTACCCGGAGGCGCACATCTGGCCATATTATAATGGTATCCGCCCGTTCCCGGACACAGCGTTTGCCTATCCGGTGCGCGAGCAGGTGCCCGCCGTCGGCGTGGTGGTCGTCTACCGGCAGCGGAAGCTGCTGCGGTTTCTGCCGCCGTGCATCACCGTCGTTGTCGACCACGAACGGCATCGGGTGATATGGGCGCACGACGGATACGGCAGGGACGTGTTCGGTCGGTTCCTCCAAACGCTGACGCCCGAACAGCGCGCCCCCATCAGGGTGGCCGACGGCGACGGGGCCAGGTGGATCGACTCATGCGTCGGCCGGTGGCGCCCGAACGCCGAACGCGTGCTGACGGGTTCCACATCGTCAGTCGGATGAGCGACGCGCTCGACAAAGTCAGGAGACGCCTGTGAAACCAGGCGCGCCGCGACGGGGACGAGAAATCCGTCAAGCGCATGCGAGGCGTCAAATACGCCGTGTTGAAGAACCCCGGCGACCTGACCGACAGACAGTGATTATTTGGAGGTTTGAGTACCGGGTGTTATTGCGAAACGGCACCGGTGTTATTGTGGGCCGGCACCAGCGTGCTTGACGTTGGACGCTGCCGGTGCCGTGATCGAGTTGCGCAGCAACTCCCCGGCGGGCCTGGTCGTGGAGACGCCCCTGGGTCGTGCCGCGTCCCGCGTCTTCCTGAGGCACCGGTCCATCGTGGCCGCGCTCATCCGCCCCAGCTCCAGGAATGCGGACCCGTCCCAGTCGGCGAGCCCGCCATGCGCGCGCAGCGTCGGCATCCATAGGGGCAGCTTCGCCTTGAGGTACCTCGCGCACGGCAAATCCATCATCAGCCACACTTGGACCAGCAGCTCGCGCGACTGCTACGAATACCGCTTCGGCCGCTCCGCCGGTGCCGGCGGTTTGCCGCGTCCGGCCTCGGAGAGCCTCGTCTCGCGGTGCTCCTGCCGATCGTCAACACGGAGCACATCTCGTCGAGGATGCGTCCCCTATCCTTCTTCGATGCCCTCATGTACTCGTCCCTGAACCTCGGAGTGACCTGCTGCTTCGTTGCCATGCTGATCCTGCCTTCCATAAGACAAGCCAAACAGGACCGGTACCGTTCGCGCTCATTCCCGATGAGGCACCACTACGCATTACGCGCTCAAAAAACGTGAGGCACGTCGCCTCTCACGGCTCTCGTCATACGAAATCTATAATAACAATAACCCGCAGGGGCTATATTGATGGCCGTAATGGTGATTTCGTCAAAATACCTGTCATACTGAATATGTCCACATAAAAAAATAAAGAGGAAGCGCCCAAGCCTTGTCGAACTCCATCCCACTTATCTCAATCATTGTACCGGTGTATAACGCCGAGGATTATCTACGTTATTGCGTGGATTCGATTCTGCAGCAGTCGTACGCGAATCTTGAGGTGATTCTTGTGGACGACGGAGCCAAAGACTCCAGCCCACAGATTTGCGATGAGTTTGCGGCGCAAGATAACCGTGTCACTGTGATTCATCAGGAGAATGGCGGCATCGCCAAGGCCCAGAACACCGGGCTTGATGCCGCACATGGTGAATACATCGCGTTTGCCGACAACGACGACATCCTGGACCGCCACAACATCGAATATCTCCTGCACGCGTTGCAAAACACCGGTGCGGACATGAGTAAAGCCCGCTGGCGTCAGTTCGGAGTCTCTCAACTGGATGAGGTAGCGCAAGAAGCAGCAATCGGCGTTGACGCCCCAAACAAGATTACGGTGTTCGAGCATCCGCTGGCCGCCTACCAGACCGTATTCTGCAAAAGTCTGCGACTAATTGGAGACAAGCTCGGCCACAATACAGAAGCCCGCTATTTCAACGAGGCGAACTGGTGCCGCCTGTACAAGCGCAAACTATGGGATGGAATTCGATTCCCGGAAGGCATGTACGCCCAGGACGTCATGGTGGCAGGTGAGCTATACACCCGTATGGGCAAAGTGGCCGACCTCAATGTGAATCTCTACAACTGGCTGCAATCCGCTGGCTCAGTGACACACAAGGAGCGTAGTTTCAGCTTCTGCCACGACAATTTTGCAGCCGGAGCCGCAAACTTCCGTCTGTGTCTGGAACAAGGCGTACGTCCTGGCCGCAGCTACTACACACTCGTCGGCGCATTCCACGAGGAGATTACCGCGCCTGATTTCGACGATCCCGCAAGCCAGCAACAACACAAGGCAGACAAGGCTGAACTCGATGAACTTCTCGGCAAGCTCAGCCCCGTGCAACGCATCCATTGCGCCGCGACCCGACAGATTCGTCTCCTGGAAAAGCGCATCTACGATGTCAAAATCAAGAACATGAAGTGACAGTTACGGGAAGCACAATATGCAAGATAATCTAAACTCAATTGTCAACATGTTTCGCAACGCCATTATTGCCGCTAAAGAGAATTTCAGATTTAGCTGCAAAGATAGAATGCACAGATTTCCCCATGGCTGCTGCGATGACGCAAGCGACCTCCTCGGATACTATTTGCTTCACAAATACGATATACGAACAATACAGATCACTGGTACATACCGTGATGGTATTCCCGAAAACACGATAAATCACGCATGGCTAAAAGCCGAAGATGAAACTGACATAGATATCACAGTCGACCAATTTATATCTATGACTAATAAACCAGGCTTCATTAGCGCTAACGATAATTTTTACTCGCTTTTCAAGGACCAAAAGCGGCATGACAATTACGATATACATAGTTGCGAGCGTCTTTGGAATGATTATCAAATCATCAATCAATATCTGGGCATCTACGCAGATACTGATCTAGAAACACAGCAAACACTTTCGGATGCTGTCGACTAGTCCGGTGAACAACTAAATTGCAAAAAAACACAGAAAGCAAGTAGATATGAAAATTGCGGTTGCAGGTACTGGGTATGTGGGTCTGTCAGTAGCATTGTTGCTGTCACAGCACAACGAGGTGCACGCATTGGACATTGTGCCAGAAAAGGTTGAACTGCTCAATGAGGGTAAAAGTCCGATTGTAGACAAAGAGATTACCGCATTCCTCAATGCCAATAAATCTGGCGAGCGTCCGCTAAATTTCCGAGCAACACTTGACCCGGAACAGGCATATACAGGAGCTGATTACGCCATTGTGGCCACTCCTACTAACTACGACGCACAAAAGAATTACTTCGATACTTCCAGTGTGGAGGCGGCAATTGCTGCGATTCGCAAGTATGACAAGGCCGCGTGGATTGTGATTAAGTCCACGATTCCGGTGGGGTACACACAGCAGTTGCGCGAGCGACTGGCCGATAATCGAATCCTGTTCTCCCCCGAATTCCTTCGCGAGGGCCACGCCTTATATGACAATTTGCATCCAAGCCGTATCGTGGCAGGGGCTCCACAGGGTGATGCAGAAGCTGTTGAAGCCGCTCGCGCATTTGTCGGGCTACTCGCCCATGGTGCTGATCCAGAGGAAAAGAGTCGCACCAACCCAGATGGGACGAAGGGCATTCCCGAATTGGTAGTGGGACCTACTGAGGCGGAGGCCATCAAGCTGTTTGCCAACACATATTTGGCATTGCGCGTTGCCTATTTCAATGAGCTAGATACGTATGCGGAAAGCCGCGGATTGAACACCCGAGAAATCATTAAGGGTGTCTGCTATGACCCCCGCATCCGCGACGATTACAACAACCCGAGCTTCGGCTACGGCGGTTATTGTCTGCCCAAGGACACCAAGCAGTTGCTTGCCAACTACGACACGGTGCCGCAAAACCTCATTGAGGCGATTGTGGAATCGAATCGCACGCGCAAAGACTTTATTGCTTCTGAAATCGAGGAACTAGTCGATGAGGCTAAGGCCAGCGGCAAAGATAAGCCCGTAGTAGGCGTATACCGTCTGACCATGAAGGCAGGTTCGGATAACTTCCGTCAATCCGCCATCCAAGGTGTCATGAAGCGCATCAAGGCACGCGGTATTGCGGTCATTGTTTACGAACCGACGCTCAATGCTTCTGATTTCTTTGGTAGCGCAGTGACGCATAATCTAGAAGCATTCAAGAATGAGGCTGATGTAATCATTAGCAATCGTTGGAATAATGATCTCCTCGGCGTGGAGTCAAAAGTCTATACAAGAGACTTGTTCAAACGCGACTGATATGTATGTGGCATCCGAACGCCTCAAAAATCTTTTAAGTGCCTGTTGCATAGATTCTATACAACAGGCACTGCGACAAACATTAACTTGTCACGAAGATTTCTCACCCGATATGATTTGTTGTTCAGTGCAAAAGTTCTGGTGTTCATTGTAGTTGCATCAATCCCGCGTAGAATATGGCCATAGCTGAACAAATCAGTTTTATAAAGCAAATTAATTATTAATATAAATAGGAATTAGCTCATACATAAATCCTTCATTGTACAGAAGGAAGCAGCAAGCCAATCTCCCTAACTGGCTTATTCGACGTGAAAGCGATGAATACCGAAACAACAAACCAGCAGATAAAAATAAGGAATCGCCAATTATTCTACGGCGCAAGCACACGCAATAAAACGATGTGCCACTGATATAAATCAAATGTAAACAAAGATAGCCCAATGAACAGCGGCATCCTGAATTCAAATCTCGTAACAACTACCATAACAGTCAAACAAATCACCATCGGAGGAAGCGCATCAGAAAAGAGATAACGGCCTTGCAAAGAATACAAAGAGGCGCTATTGCTGTTTTCGTGGATGTCAGTTCGTCGTCGAGCCGTTGATTTCGT
>OLOI01002705.1_pt1 | contig 12111 bp, 9 predicted proteins | sample 1672131 | NCBI WGS metagenome assembly OLOI01 (sample SAMEA3136651, study PRJEB25190) | human gut metagenome | reverse complement strand
CTATATCTGTCAGGCTCTCTGTCACATCCGCCGGATTACTCGGATTATAATATCCCGGACATTCCATTCCGATGGGATACTGATCTGTAGTGCTTCCCACGCGCGTCTCATATTCGTATCTCTGACCATTGACCATATACTCATACACCGGCGTATAGGACGTAACATAGATCACGCTTTCCGGTCCCTGTTCATTGGAATCATGCTCCTCCAGTTCGTGCTTTACCACTCTTATCACACGAAGTGTGGTATGACCTGTATACCGCTGCCGATATTCCTTATTTCTTTTTCCTGCTCTGTTCCACAGTTTTTTCCAAACCAGAGAAATAAAAGACCGAGAATCAATGGAATTGCTACTGTTACGAAAGAATACCCATATTCTCTATCCTTTTATATAATCAAATGCCACTCTCTTACTTCCGTCTCTGACGTATATAATTCCACATTTCTGGAATCCATATCTGAGCACTGCATCCTGCATCGGCTGGTTATCTTCATGCGTATCAATTCTGAGATAATCAATCTTTTCACTGCAGTACTCAAAGCAGGTCTTTGCCAAGCCTTTCGCTTTACCGGATGATGCAATTCTGTGGATGGTTCCGTAGATCTTACTGCTGTGCCATTCGCCATCTTCGATCACCTGATAAGTCGAATCTTCACCGATGATGAACGCGAATGTTCCTACGATCTCATCATTTTCCACAAACACATAAGAATTACCATTGTCGATATCTTCTGTGATAATTTCTACCGATGGGTATCCATCATTCCACTGTGTCAGATTGCCTTTGCTGCGCATAAATGCTTTTGCATTTTCATACAAATCCATAATTACTGGGACATCTTCTTTTCTGGTCTTTCTGATGTTCATCCTATCTTCGCTGTTCTCCTTTATTTGATTTCCATTCTTTTACATATTCCAAGAACGCTTCTGTCGCCGGATTCAATTCGCTGTCTTTCAGATATGCCACGCCCAATGTCCGTTTGTAATGCTCCGTAAATGGGCGGATGCAGATGTCGAATGGCGGATTGGACAGCAATAATTTCGGTAATACACTGATTCCCATCCCATCGGATACCATTTTCTGGACAGCCACGTCATCATCTAACTGGTAAAGCACAGTCGGATGAATGTCATTCTGCTCAAAGATCCCACCCGCTTCAAAGTCAAAACCATCTTCTGAATAAATATAATTCTCGTCCTTAATATCAGTCAGATTCACCTTCAGTTTGTCTGCCAGTGGATGATTTCTCGCCGTCAGGAGCATCAGTTCATCCGTATCCATCGGATAAAATTCCAGATTATCCGGAAGCAGATAATTGGACACAAAGATACAATCCACCTCATTCTGATCCAGCTTATCATGAAGCTGCGAAGAACTTCCCATTGATATTTTAAAATGAATATTTGGATATTTTTTTGAAAAATTCTTTACCATGGAAGGTAACCAGTTATATGCAATACTCTTGATCGTTCCGATATGTATATAACCATTTTTCAGACTGGTCAGATTCGATGCAATATCCGCAATACGGTTCTCGGCATCGCAGATTGTTCGCAATTCCCGGATAATTTCTTCTGTATTTGAGATTGGCAGCATGCCATTTTTCGTTCTTTTAAACAGCGGAAGACCAAGTTCTTTCTCAAAGCTCTTAATTGCCTGACTGATCGCTGACTGCGTATAATTATATTTTTCTGCTGTGACTGATATGCTGTGTGTATGATACACGCTTAGAATCATTTCGTACTTTGTCATTTTTTGCTCCCTGTTTGTAACACTCTTTTTTATTATATAATTGCAGCAGCCAGTACGCAAGACGCATCCACCGCGCATACATTAGAAATGTTAAACGACCCATTCAATATTTTTTATATCATAACCATTTTTCTTCAATTCCTCCACTCTTTAGATATATTAAATGACCCATTTAATTTTCTTAAATTGTTTAACAAAAGACAAAGTTATAAAATTAAAAATGCTGGCGGATTTCCAAGGTTATCGGGGTGGACATCTGCCAGGTAACTGTTTATCACAATATTTTGGTATATTTATCTGGAGGGTTAAAATGAATGCAGTAATTTTACTAAGAATTGTTTTGATCGCATTTACAATCTGCTCTGCTTTGTTTCTGATTGTCGATCTGATCAAGCACAAAGACGAGATTCATTTCAAAAAGGGTATTACACTTGCCCTGATCGGTTTATTCACCAACATGCTGGATACCTGGGGTATCGGATGTTTTGCAACACAGTCTGCATGTTTCAAATTCACCAAATCAACGAATGATGAGGTTATTCCGGGTACATTAAATGTCGGCAACACGATTCCCGTTGCATTAGAGGGCATCCTCTTTATGACTTTCGTAGACATTGATCCGTTGACTCTTTATCTCATGCTGGCCGCAGCTGCTATCGGCGCACTCGTTGGTTCCGGCATCGTCTGCAAATGGGATCTGAAAACCGTTCGTTATGCTCTGTCTGTCGGTCTGGTAATCCTGGCTGTTGCACTTGTATGCAAGAACGCCGGCGTCGGTCCATTCGGTGCTGTCGGCACTGCAACCGGACTTAGCGGTATTAAATTAGTCGTAGGAGTGATCATTAACTTCTTCCTTGGCGCATTGATGATGATCGGTGTTGGTCTGTATGCTCCATGCATGGCACTTGTTGGCGCACTTGGTATGAACATCGGAGTTGCATTCCCGATCATGATGGGTTCCTGTGCTTTCCTGATGAACGCATCCTGCTTTAAATTCATCAAAGAAGGAAAATACGACCGTACCGCAACGATCATGCTATCCATTTTCGGATGTATCGGTGTAGTCATTGCATATAAGGTTGCATGCTTCCTGTCACTGTCCACATTGACTTACATCGTATGTGTAGTTATGATCATCACTTCCGCAACATTCTTCCGCGATGCGCGGAAAATGTCTATGCCTTCTGAATCAGAGCGGGCACAGAAAGAGTTACAGAAGTCCGGAGCAATGACAGACTAATCAGTTAATATAAAAATCGCAAAAGGATTCATATGATAAATGGGAGGTAACCGGATTGCATATCCGACGCCTCCCATTCTTTATACTTTTCTTTATACTTTAAGCTGACCGCATTCGCTCTAGAATGAGAATGTCATTGCTCTCAGAACTTGCTTTTCCTCTTCGTCCAGCCGGTTCTCCTGCTTCAGAGCCTCTACCATATCTACATCCTTGATCTCACCAAAATAGCGCACGACTACACGATTCGTCTTACCTTCTGCCAGAGCCTTTACAGCCACATATCCCATACGGGTAGCTGTCACACGATCTCGTGCTGTCGGTGAACCGCCTCGCTGAATATGTCCGAGTACGGTCACTCTAGGATCCAGTCCCAACTCTGCACGGATCAGATCTGCAACCTGATGCCCGGCAGTACCATTACCAACCACTTCATTATCCAGCGTTCCGTCTGCTTTACGCTTAGCTCCCTCTGCTACGATTACCATAAAATGGGTACGCCCTGCAAGTCTTGCATTACGGATCTTCTCCGCAACATCTTCCTCAAAATCCCAAGGTTCTTCCGGAATCAGAACGGCTGTTGCACCTGTCGCAATACCAACATACAGTGCCAGATTACCTGCTCTGTGTCCCATGACCTCGATAACCGAGCATCTCTCATGAGACTGCATCGTATCACGGATCTTATCGATTGCTTCTACTGCCGTATTCGCTGCTGTGTCGTATCCTATACTATAGTGGCTACATCCGATATCATTATCAATTGTACCCGGTATGCCAACTACAGAGATCGGATATTCCGTAGAAAGTGCCAAAGCTCCGGCAAATGTACCATCACCACCGATTGCCACAATTCCATCCAGTCCGAACAGCTTACAGTTATCGTATGCTTTCTTACGTCCTTCCTTAGTACGGAATTCATCACTGCGGGCTGTATACAGCATTGTACCACCCTCGTTGATAATATGCGACACATCCACCGCTGTCATACGGTACATGTCTCCACTGATCAATCCATGCCATCCGCGACGGATACCTACTACTTCAATTCCCATGTAGAGTGCTGTACGCACTACGGCACGTACAGCCGCATTCATACCTGGTGCGTCGCCCCCGGAAGTCAATACTCCGATCCGCTTAACCGCACATTTCTTTTGCTCTTCCATCCTAACACCTCATTTCGATATTTGCATATCGTTCCTTCTTCAATGCATACTCACATTGTAACAATCTGAATTTAAAATGTCTATGAAAATATTGTCAAAATAATGTTAATAATTCAATCTGTTCTTTGAGATATTTCATAATCTATTGCTATTTAAATATATCTATATTATAATCTAATAAAAGAACAACCGCCCACAAGGGGTTGACCAGTATGTTAAGTAAAAACCGCCCTTACTCGCCAAAGTACAAGGGCGGTTTTGTTAGCTTTAATGCACTACTTCAAATTCGAAAAAATGAATGTCAGTAATGCAAGAATAAACATTCCGAAGGCCATCAGGTCTTTAAAATCAAAATGTCTCATCAGCACCACCCCCATTCTATATAAAATGGAGGTCAGCCACCCTGCAACACGATTGTTCTCATTAATCATATCATTCTTTTCATTTTTCTTCAATCTTTTGTATCATTTTGCATTTTACCAATCCCAATAAATACGCAAGTGTACATCCAACCGAAATGGAGCACTCGTAACAGTTCCATCAAACACTAATCTTTGAATTCAAAGCTAAGAACCTAATATAAACGCGAAAAAAGCGCTTCCCCATACAGAAGCGCTTTTCTCACTATAAACATTTTAAGAAGGAATTAGAAATTGTCTTATTTCTTTTTTTTCGGAGGCTGGTGGATGCACATTCCAAGGCAGTCTGCGCATGCCTCTGCAAATGCCTCTGAATAACTTGGGTGAGCATGAATGATAGATTCAGCTACTTCATTCACTGTAATCTCCATCTGCATCAGTGCGACTGCCTCTGCAATCATCTCAGATGCTACGCCGCCTACCATATGTACGCCAAGGATCTGACCATATTTGTTGTCAGCGATTACCTTGATAAATCCTGTTGTCTCTCCAGATGCAACACTTCTTCCGTTAGCAGCCATATTGAACTTGCCAATACGAACTCCTTCTGGATGAGCCTCTTTTGCTTTTTCTTCTGTCTTAAATCCATTTTCTTTATACAGATCAAACGATTCAAAATACCGCGAGCCTTTCACTGCCCGCCATTCTCCTTCAAAACTGTGACCTGACGCATCGATCGTGCTGATCACACGGTAAAAAGGAGTTTTTACAAACTCCCGTATCTCCCTTTCACGCCTGACAACCATTCCGAGAACGCATGTCATTACACGTCCTACCGAAATCACCGAGTATTTCGTATTCAGATAATTAGAAATACTGTTTCCGTATTTCAGCGTAAGCAAACGTGAAAAGTTGATTCCCATCAGATAGTCTTCTTTCGCGCGAAGATAGGCGGAAGCGCTTAGATTGTCATACTCTGACAGATCTTTTGCTTCCCGTATGCCTCTTAAGATTTCCTCTTCTGTCTGTGAGTCGATCCACACGCGAAGTCTTTTTTTCCCCGACACCTGCGCCTTTTGTTCTACAAGCCGGTAAATGTACTCTCCCTCCCGTCCGGAGTCGGTGCACACATAAATTGTGTCAACGTCTTCTCTGTTTAAAAGAGAACTGACAATCTGAAACTGCTTCGCCACTGACGGGATCACTTCATATTTAAACTCCGAAGGAATAAACGGAAGTGTCTGAAGACTCCATTTTTTCAATGCCGGGTCATACTCTTCCGGATAGCTCATCGTAACCAGATGTCCGACGCACCATGTGATCACTGCTTCGTCGGATTCTAAATATCCGTCCGCTCTTCTTGTCTTTAATTTTAATGCCTTTGCGAACTCCTGCGCTACGCTGGGTTTCTCGGCGATATAGAGTTGTTTTTTCATATAATGTATTTAGTTTCCTTTCCTGCTCCGAAAGTATTTCTCACCTTTTTTCAACACGATCTATTCCTTTTTCCAAATGCGCTGAATACTTTCTGAAAGATTGATTTTTTTTCCTTTTTTGCTTTCGGAAGCGTCTTCGGAGGGCGTGCATTCAACGCAGCTTTCATAAATGCAGCCTGCGCGTTGACCGCTTCTCCTTTTCTTTCTTTTTTCTTATATGTACCGTCACTTGTCATAATACGCGCTTTTACATTGTCTGCAAGCATCACTTTCAGATCATGGATCAGGCGTCTCTTAATTGCATCGTCATAAATCGGACATGCAACCTCCACACGTTTCTCTGTATTTCTCGTCATCATATCTGCCGAACCGATATAGATCTTCTGTTCTTTTCCGGTTCCATAAAATCAGCTGACGAAATGTAAATATTATCCCTGTCAGGTGTTCCGAATATATATACTCTTGAATGTTCCAGATACCTTCCTACAATGCTCGTAACCCGCAGATTTTCCGTATTTTCTTTCACTCCCGGCAATATACAGCAGATTCCGCGTACGATCAGATCCACTTTTACCCCTGCTGCAGACGCTTCCTGTACTTTTCGGATAAAATCCATATCCGTTACAGAATTCATTTTCATAATAATACGTCCATCCGCGCCTTTTTGAATTTCCTCATCCATATGTCTTAAAACTTTCCGTTTCAGACTAAACGGTGAAACGATCAGATGATGATACTCTCCGTCCAGATTGCCGATTGACATATTTTTAAAGAATACGGCCGCATCCTCGCCGATTCCCTGATGTGATGTCATAAGCGAATAATCTGTATACATTTTTGCCGTCTTTTCATTATAGTTTCCCGTACCTACCTGGGTAATATAACGGATCTCATTTCGATTCCTGTATGTGATAAGACACAGTTTTGAATGAACCTTGTAACCGTCGAATCCATACAGCACACGACATCCCGCTTCCTCCAGACGCTCTGACCAGTCAATATTATTCTGCTCGTCAAAACGCGCCCTAAGTTCGATCAATACAGTTACTTCTTTTCCGTTCTCGGCTGCCGCACAAAGGTATTCTACAAGGCGGGCCTTTTTCGCCAGACGGTAGATCGTGATCTTGATCGTCATAACATCGGGATGAAACGCAGCTTCTTTAATAAGCTGCAAAAACGGATCCATACTCTCATATGGATAAGACAACAAAACATCTTTGCGTTTCACCTGCTCCATCACGCTGATCCCTTCGGCAAGCGCAGCGGCAGGCTGAGGTGTAAACGGCTCGTCGATCAGCGCTTTTCTCATAGATTCGGGAATCTTATCTGCGATTGCGAAAATAAACCCAAGCTTCATCGGCATTTTCGTCCTGAAAATACATTCCGGCGTAATCTTAAACCGGTCGCAGAAATATTTTTCCATCTCTTTTCCGAGCGGAGCGGCTGTCTCAAGTCTTACAACTGCCATTTTACGTCTTTTATGAAGTGTTTCTTTCATAATATAACGGAAATCTTCATTATCTGCCAACGCTTCATCATCCGGTGCGATATCCGCATTCCGCGTTACGCAAATATAGTTTTTGTCAGATACCTGATACTGTTCAAAAACAAGTTCCAGATATTCCATGATCACTTTTTCCATTCGGATGTAGCGCACATCATGCCCCGGAAGATAGAGAACGTCCGAAATGTACTGTGGCACAGGCACAATGCCGAGCATGACATTATTTTCCATTTTCAGCGTCGCCACGACGTAAATATCTTTATTAAGCAGATGAGGGAACGGATGGTTCGCATCTACGATCTGAGGCGATAAAACCGGAAGCACCTGTTCTTTGAAATATTTTTTCACATACTTCTTTTCCTGCTGCTCCAATTCTTTAAAATCTAACCCACATACGCCATACGGCTGAAGCTGCTTTTTTATTTCCGCATATGTCTTATCTCTCTCCTTATAAAGAGGAGCTACCGCTTTATAAATCTCCTCCAACTGCTGCTTCGGAGTCATTCCCGAACGGATATCCTGTTTTTTACTGTCAGCTACTGCCATATCGTAAAGGCTGCCGACACGAATCATAAAGAATTCATCAAGATTACTTGTAAAAATTGCGACAAATTTCATCCTCTCCATAAGAGGAACACTTTCGTCCTGCGCCTCTTCCAACACACGCTGATTAAAACGAAGCCATGATAATTCTCGATTTTGCGTATACTCTAAAGTCTCTGTTTTTCCCATCATACCTTTTTGATTTTCCGACATTTCTCATCTTGTAAACTATCGTTTCATTTATCGTGAAAAAGATTTCTGCTTTTATTTTTCCAAATATTCCATAAGATCATCAAACTTTCGTTCTGTGTACTTATATCCGTGTTCATAAAATGCATGCAGCGTTTCTTTATTTCTCTCAAGTCTTGAAACAGGCTTTACCTGCGGTCTGAGAATAAATATCTCACCTCGTTTTTCAAGCTGATCTAAATAATTCATCGTTTTATTATACTCAAAACTTCTTCTGAAGATCGTCCTGATCAAATTCGGATATGATTTATACGCTCTTTTATATACTCTCTGCATCGTCGGAGAAAGAACCGACTTCCTGTAACCTTGATTTTTCGTAAGAATCACGACGATCTTTTCATTTTCCATCTGCTGTGCCCGTCTGATCGGAACAGAGTCCGCCAGTCCTCCGTCAAGGTACGGAACATTGTCGATATTAACGATCGGAGTAAGCAAAGGCATACTTGACGACGCTCTGCAAAGTTTCATCAGACGGTCGTTATCACTATCCTCTGTCATATACTCCGCTTTTCCCGTCAGACAGTTTGTCGTAACAATCTGACAGTTGATCTCCGAGTTAAAATATGTCTCGAAATCAAACGGAAGCAGTTCTTTCGGATATTTATCAAAGATCAGATCCATATTCATCAGACTTTTCTCTTTGACGAAGTCTCTGATCCCATAGTAATATTTTCCTTCTTTGTCAGTCGGTATCATACAGTCTCTCGTTCTTCCCGGCTGCCGCGAAACATAGTCCACCGCATTGCACGAGCCCGCCGAAACGCCGATCACATCCGAAAAATACAGATCTCTCTCCATCAGATAATCAAGCGCTCCCGAAGTAAATATTCCTCTTGTCGCTCCGCCTTCAAGAACAAGTGTTGCCTTCTTTATTGTCATATGGATAACCTCTTTTCTGCTACAATCTACTTCCCTCTTTTAACTTCTACATTATATAACTTTTTTCCTTATTGTGAAACCAGAAGTTGATTTTTAAACAACAATACAGTTAGATAACGACGGCTGTCACATGGGGTTATGTGACAGCCGTTTTTATACCAAAGTATGCAAAACATATTTTATTCCATATACAATAAAAAAATTCTTGAACAATTTTATCGACATTTTTTGAAAAATATGGTTTTACTTGCGAAATAGAACAAGCCGTATTATGATAATAGTAATATTGGGAATTAGGAGGAAATAAGATGTACAAGATTTTAAAAGCAGAACAATTAACTGCTAACATCTTTCTGATGGATGTAGAAGCTCCTCGTGTAGCAAGACATTGTGAACCGGGACAGTTTGTCATTGTAAAGATGGATGAAAAAGGGGAAAGAATCCCACTTACAATCTGTGACTATGACAGAGAAGCCGGAACGATCACAATCGTATTCCAGCCGGTCGGAGCATCCACAACAAAAATGAAAGAATTAAAAGCAGGAGATTATTTCCGCGATTTCACAGGTCCGTTAGGAAATGCTTCAGAACTCGTAGAAGAAGATATCGAAGAACTGAAGAAGAAAAAGATCCTGTTCGTAGGAGGCGGTGTCGGAGCAGCACCTGTCTATCCACAGGTAAAATGGCTGCATGAGCACGGCGTAGATGCTGATGTTATCATCGGTTCCAAGACAAAGGATATGCTGATCCTTGAAAAAGAGATGGAAGCAGTATCTGGTAATTATTATCCATGTACGGATGACGGTTCTTACGGTCATGCCGGAATGGTTACGACAATGGTAGAAGAACTGGTAGAAAAAGGTAATAAATACGACGTATGTATCGCGATCGGTCCAATGATCATGATGAAATTCGTATGTCTTCTTACAAAGAAACTGGGAATCCCTACTGTTGTAAGTATGAACCCGATCATGGTAGATGGAACCGGTATGTGCGGAGCCTGTCGTCTGCATGTAGGCGATGAGATCAAGTTCGCATGTGTAGATGGTCCGGAATTTGACGGACACCTTGTCAACTTCGATGAGGCTATGAAGAGACAGCAGATGTACAAGACTCAGGAGGGTCGTGCAATGCTGAAATTACAGGAAGGCGACACACATCATGGCGGATGTGGTCAGTGCGGAGGTGACGAGTAATGGCAGATGTATTAAAGAAAGTTCCTGTAAGAGAGCAGGAGCCAAAGGTTCGTGCTACGAATTTTGAAGAAGTATGTTATGGATATAATAAAGAAGAAGCAATGGAAGAGGCAACAAGATGTCTGAACTGTAAGAATGCAAGATGTATCCAGGGATGTCCTGTATCCATCAATATTCCTGCATTCATTGCACAGATCAAAGATGGCAATATTGAAGAAGCTTACAAAGTGATCGGACAGTCATCTGCACTTCCTGCTATCTGTGGACGTGTATGTCCTCAGGAGTCACAGTGCGAGAGCAAGTGTGTCCGTGGTATCAAAGGTGATGCAGTATCTATCGGTAAACTGGAAAGATTTGTCGCAGATTATGCACTGGAAAATGATATCAAACCGGAAAAACCAGAAAAGACAAACGGACATAAGGTAGCAGTCATTGGTTCCGGCCCGTCAGGACTTACCTGTGCCGGCGACCTTGCAAAACTCGGATACGAAGTAACTGTATTCGAAGCACTGCATGAACTTGGCGGTGTTCTGGTATATGGTATTCCTGAATTCCGTCTTCCAAAGCAGAAAGTTGTTAAGAAAGAAATCGAAAAAGTCAAAGAGCTTGGCGTTAAATTCGAGACAAACGTTGTTATCGGTAAATCTACAACCATCGACCAGTTGATGGAAGAGGAAGATTTTGAAGCTGTATTCATCGGTTCCGGAGCAGGTCTTCCTATGTTCATGGGAATCCCTGGCGAGACAGCTAACGGAGTATTCTCAGCAAATGAATACCTGACAAGAAGTAACCTGATGAAGGCATTCGATGATTCTTACGATACACCAATCGCAGCAGGCAAGAAAGTAGCCGTTGTCGGTGGTGGTAACGTAGCTATGGATGCTGCCAGAACAGCACTTCGTCTTGGCGCAGAAGTACATATCGTATATCGTCGTAGTGAAGCAGAGCTTCCTGCACGAGTAGAAGAAGTACATCACGCAAAAGAAGAAGGCGTACAGTTCGATCTTCTTACCAATCCAAAAGAAATCCTCGTCGATGAAAATGGATGGGTAAAAGGTATGAAAGTAACATTATATACCGATGGTGCCGCACGGGGAAATCCGGACGGACCGGGAGGATATGGAGCGATTCTTGAATATGTAGATACGAAAGGGACGCTTCATACAAAAGAACTATCCCGGGGATATGTCAGAACAACAAACAACAGAATGGAACTGATGGCAGTGATCGCAGGATTGGAAGCGTTGAACAGACCTTGTGAGGTAGAAGTTTATTCTGATTCACAGTATGTTGTAAATGCGTTTAATAAACAGTGGGTAGACGGATGGATTAAGAAAGGATGGAAGCGTGGGAAAAACGAACCGGTTAAAAATCCGGATCTTTGGAAGCGTCTTCTCAAAGCAAAAGAAAAGCATAAAGTGTCGTTTCACTGGGTGAAAGGACATGACGGTCATCCGGAGAATGAACGCTGTGACCGGCTGGCAACCACAGCAGCGGATGGAAGTAATCTGCTGGAGGATGAGATTACAGAATGAAAGAACAAATGAGTAACAGAACTCTGTTTTTGTATTTTACATCATTGACAGGTGCTGTGATTGCCGGGATCGTGTGGTTATATCTGAAAGTGGCAAATGTAGGGATTACGGTCATCTGGGAAATGGTTCCGGTTTATATAGATTCGAAATATTATACGGTTCTCATGTGCCTGGGAGGCGGTGTACTCATCGGATTGTTCCACCGAGTATATGGCCCATATCCGGAGCGGATGGCAGAATCCAGATCGTC
>OLOI01002697.1_pt1 | contig 12137 bp, 1 predicted proteins | sample 1672131 | NCBI WGS metagenome assembly OLOI01 (sample SAMEA3136651, study PRJEB25190) | human gut metagenome | reverse complement strand
GTTATTGATTATGATACATTAACATATGATAACAGCACATACTTCTCATTTGATATAACTAAAGCTATGAAAGATGCCTGCGATAACAATGCTTCAAAAATATCAATAGCATTTGAAGCATTTGATACTATCGGTTCAAATATATTGACTATTCAGTCTGGTGTAAAAGCATCTGAAACTCCATCACTTACATATACATATAAAGACTTCACGGGAATGGAAAGCAATCTTGCGTATCATACGGTGAATGCAGGACACAATGCAACCGTTTCTGTTTCCGATTATCTTGGAAATCTTGTAATCAACCAGAGTATTTACCAGGGTACAGGTTCAAGAATGCCTGTATCAATAACAGCAACTTATAACAGCATAAATTATAATAAAATATTTGAAAATGGCTCTCCAAGCGGTTATGGTTGGCAGTTCTCATTTAATCAGTATGTGCGTGAAGTAACTGACACTAATCTGACTAAAGCAGGTTACAATTATATCTATACTGATGCAGACGGCACAGACCATTATCTCAAAAAATCAGACGACAAAGACGAGTGGTCAGACGAAGACGGTTCAGGCTTGACATTGACCGTTGATGATAACGGAATATATATTAACAACGGCTCTGTAACCCAGACCTATGAGCTTATCTCAAACGGCGGAAAGCTTCTCTTGGAAAAAGACGAGCACAACAATACAATCACATACACCTATAATTCATTAGGAAATCTTACAAAAATCACCGATGGTGCAGGCAGAGAATTTAACATCAATTATGCGTATTATTCAGGCAACAGCGAACCGAGAGTTAATAATATTACTTTGCCTGACGGCAATGTCATAGGTTTTTCATATTATGCAAATCAATTCTTGGCTTGCGTAAAATTCCCCGGTGAAAAGCTCTCTTGGTTCTACTACACTCAACCCTCACCCGACAGATTACTGAATAAGGTTGAGCAGAGAGATTGCAGTGATTCCAATGACACAAGAGGTCTGAAATACGGCTATACATACAACAGCAATAATCAGGTAAACTGCGTAAAGGAATACGGCTCTGATAATACTGAAGGCAACTATCTTAACATTCAGTATAATAACGACAATACAACAACCTTTACCGACCGTCAGGGCAGGAGCGAAACACATACCTTTAATAACAACGGCGAAACTGTATCTGTTCTTAACGCAAACGGTTATCTCAGCAGTGGCAGTAACGAACTACTAATTTCAGGCGGTGCAGAATCGTATACAAAGAACTATATAACTGAATCCACCGAGCAAAGTGAAATAAAAAGCAACGGTTATTATTTTAAATCAAACGGCGACCGAAACGGGGTTGTAAGCAACGGTGGTACGGCATTTATTGATACATCCGAGCCTACCGAGGAAAACGGACAGGTACAATATCTTGGCACAACATCAATCAAGGTAAACAACCCTGTCAGTGACTCTAATTCCGCTTTCTTTACAGGAGCTGCACATCAATTTAACACAACTGATTTCAACGGTAAAAATGTTTCTTTTTCTGCTTATGTAAAAACAAAAGATATAAAGCAAATTTACAGTGGCGGAGCAATAGGTGCCATTCTAAAAATCAAATGCCTTGATTCCTCAGGCAAAACAGTAAAAGAGGTAAACAGCATTGGTATTGATGGTACACAGGAATGGCAAAGACTGAGCGTAACAGCAAATGTTCCCACAACGACTGCAAAAATAAGAGTATATTGTCTTATAAGATATGCATCGGGCACAGCTTGGTTTGATTGCTTGCAGTTTGAAGAGGGCAACACCGCAAGTGACTTTAACGCCTTACAAAACGGCAACTTTGAAACAAGCGAAAATTGGCTTAATGAAGAAAACAAGTATATTTCTGTCAAAGATAATTCGACCGTAATAAACGGACAGCCGGGGATTCTTCCGGACGAGCCTGAATCAACAGAAGGAAACAGCGATAACGAAAACACATCAAATGAAAACAGCGGTGATGAAAGCAGTACTGAGGAAACTCAGCCTGCAACTTATTGTGAAACCGTTACAGAAACAGAACCTAACGACAGCATAACAACATACGATGAGTACGGCAATGCTATAAAAACTGAGCAGGGCTATATAACTCGCACTGTCAAGAAAACCTATGAGGTTAAATCAACAGAACCGACAAATAACGATAATGTAGCTGAGGACGGCACGAACGAAAGCAAAGACCTCGGTAATAAATATATTTATCAGAATGTCAAGGTTGGCAAAGCAGGGGTTCGATTTAATATTGCGGGACAAGCAAAGGCTGATTCTGTACCTTTAACAAATGATAACAGAACCTTTGGTATTGCACTGAATATTTATTACAACAACAGCTCTGTTCCTGAAACTCATTATCAAGAGTTTAACAGTGCAACTACACATCAGCAAACCGTAAGTATGGAGGTAATTCCTCAAAAGGACAACGAAGTTATCAATTATGTTGCATTTGCCTTTGTTTACGGTTATAATGAGAACACAATGACTGCATATAATGCTATGCTTAATATTGCACCATTAGGAAATATTACTGACAATTCATCAAGCGGCGACGAATCATCAAATAAAAATGATGAATATATCGACTATGAAGTAGTATCCGAAAGCATTGATAAATCAAAAACATATATGCAGACAAGCACTGAGTATGACAGCACAGGTAATTATGCAACATCTGAAACAGACGAAGCCGGCAACACTGTAACCTACACCTATGATACAAACGGTAATAAAACTTCTGTTACCGACGGCAAGGGTAATACCACAAATTACACATACAATGCAGGCAATAATGTTACAAGCATAAAAAACGGCAGTGCTCAAAATCAGTATTCATACAACGGTGCAAACAACATCTCCGCAATCACGCATAATGGCTTTAGCTATACATTTAATTATGATGTATACAACAATCTGATTTCAACCAAAATCGGAGATACTGCACTTGTTACTAACACCTATTCCGCAAGTAACGGTAATCTTACAAAGACAACCTATGCAAACGGCGACTATATTCAGTACACCTATGATAAGTACGATAATATTACAAAACTAACCTCTGAAACAGGAGTAATAGCTGAATTTATCTACAATAAAAAAGGCTTAGTGGCAAAAGCTGTTGATAAACCAAGTTCAACAACTACTTACTACTATTATGATTTCAGTGGCACTCTTACAGGTGAGTATCGCCAAAACAATGACGGCAGTCTGTCGTATTACTTGGGTTATGATTCCAACGGAAATCAAGTTGAAAAGACCTCAATCAACGGCCAGACCAAAACTATAACCACAGGCACAGATGAAAACGAAAATTCGTTCGTTAGCAATGACGGTGTTACTGCTAAAACCGCAACCGATAATTTCGGCAGGACAACGCAAATAAAAACAAGCCGTGGCGAGGGCAACAGCGTATTCTTTACCGATTATGAATATGCAGGCGGCAAGTCAGAAAACTCTACCACAAATCTTGTCAGCAAGTTAACTCAAAAATACGGAGCTGATGAGCTTGTAAATTACGAATATTCATATGACGGCAACGGAAATATTACCGAGATTTACGAAAACGGAACGCTTGCTCATAAGTACACCTATGACAGTCTGAACCAGCTTAAAGAAGAATATGATTATATAAACAGATTTTATATTAATTATTCTTACGATAACTGCGGTAATATCCAATCTAAAAATGAACAATACTTAGATCCGACCTATGGTTATCCGTCAGGTTCACCGACAGGCAATGTATATGAATACACCGACGCAGAATGGAAAGACAAGGTATCAATAATCAACGGTGATGTCATTACTTATGACGCATCGGGTAATCCGCTCAGCTATCGTGACGGAATTAACTTCACTTGGGAAAACGGCAGACAACTTTCCTCTTTACAAACTGCCGATAATAGTATAAGCTATAAGTATGACAGCAACGGTATGCGTACCCAAAAAACTGACAACAGCGGTACGACCTATTATTACTATGACAGCAATAAAAATCTTATCGGTTTAACCAAGGGTAACGATACTCTCCTATTCTACTACGATTCCGACAACAGTGTCACCTCGTTCAAATATAACGGTACAATGTACTATTATATTAAGAACCTGCAAGGTGATATTGTAAAAATCATTGATCAAGCAGGAACAGAGGTCGCAGGCTATGTCTATGACGCATGGGGAAATATTAAAAGTACAACAGGTGATTCTAATCTAAGAGAGCTTAACCCATTTAGATACCGTGGATATGTCTATGACAACGAATCAGGCTTATACTACCTCCAGTCACGCTACTATGATCCGTTTACAGGTAGATTTTTGAATGCAGATGATACGGCATTTCTTGGGTCAACAGGTACTGTATTAAGTGCTAATTTGTTTGCGTATTGTGAGAATAATCCAGTAAACAAAATAGACAAACAAGGAAAAGCTGCTTCAAATATAGTAGGGGGCATTATAGGTGGTGTTATAGGTGCTTTACTAGGATATATAGTCGCAGATGCGTTAAAACTAACAGGATGGAAAAAATGGGCCTTAATTGGTGCTATAACTGTTGCAGGTGCTGTTCTTGGTGCAATTTTAGGTCCATATATTGCAAAAGCATCAAAAAAAGTAATTGGTATAATTAACTCGGGATTACGAAAAGCTTCAAAAGCTGCTTTTAAAGCTGCAAAATCTGCCTCAAAATTTAAAATACCAAATAAGCATTTAGCTAAAGCAAATGGAAAATATGCAAAATTCAACTCAAATAGCACATCTCAAATAAGGAAATGGATATCCGAGGCATTAAAATCAAATAAAGCAACTTTTCATCCTAATAATAAAAAAAATTCTTATTATATAATAACTAATTTGGGTAAAAAGGTGGGCACAAAAGGAGAAAAATGTATAAAAGTTGTATTTGACACTTCTGGTAAAATATGGACAGCTTATCCCGTAAAATAGGAGGAGAACATGAAACATTCACTTAATTTTATATGCACAGGAAATAAAATTGATAAAAGACTATCGAAGATAAAATACCCTGATTTATTACATTATGAAATACAATTCGTTATAATGATTGACAGTCAAGAATATTTTTGCGATAATTATTTTCCATTTTTAGAATTTTTGCATGAAATAAAACCTTGGCTCAATGATGAATTTGATGATTTTATTTTTGAATGTACCGATACGGAAGATAATCCTCTAATTAGTATTTTAAAAAAAGATAACATGCAATACAAAATCACTTCAACATGGGAACTCTTTAATAATGATGTTTTGTTCAGTAAAGATACAATAAAAGCTGAAATTTTAAACTGTATTAAAAAACTTGGTATATTTATTGACTAGTCAGTGTTTTCTTCTATTAAAAAGTGTATGTTATATATTACTCTTATGGTAACAAGAACTTTAAAAATCAAGCATTTATCTGTTCTACTACGATTCTGACGGCAATGCTACCTCGTTTAAATATAACGGTACAATGTACTATTATATTAAGGACTGGCAAGGTGACATTGTAGAAATCATCAATCAGACAAAATCTATTTAATAGGTTTTCATTAATTATTTACTTTGAACAGCAGGCTGCTCTTGCCACCTTTTTCACGGTAGCGTTGTTCAGTTTCGATTAGTCCTGATTTTTTCAAATCTTTAATAGCTCTGCAAACTATAGCAGGCGACAACTTTATGTCGCCTGCTATTTTTTAATGATTATTTAAAGATAGTTAAGAGAACACTCGTCTAAATGAGATTTTAACGGATGGGTGTCTTTTTTACTGTTTATGACAAATATTCGACGTTTCATTACAAATATAAACTTTTTACTGATTAAATATGTTAATTTTATAAAGGAAAAGCATATATATGGAGGTGAATCCCATGCGGAAGTATGTTTTGACTTAACCTAATATATTAAATCAAAAAGGAGAAAGAACTATGAACGGAAAAATAAAAAAACTATTGTCATCCGTATCTTTGGTGCTGTGCGTTATAACAGCTTTTCTGCTGCCTGTACAAGTTTCAGCACAAGAAATCCCACAAGAAAAAAACATTAACGAAACAATGTCTACCGCATCACAGGAAGCCGAAGACTATAAAATTGGTAATATTATAAGTGAAATTACGGAGGAAAGAGACGAATATTCAAAGCAGTTCCGATTAGATGACGGAACATATATGGCTGTAAGCTACAATCAGCCCATACACTATAAAAATGATGATGACGAATGGGTTGAATATAATAACAGCCTGATCAACGCTTCAGATTCAACTGCAACTGATGACGAAGCTTCGGCTTATTCCGAAGACTACGCAGGAGAATACACTAATCAGAGCAGTAACATAAAAGTCAATTATTCTAAAAAATCTAAAGAGAATAATATGATTAAAGTTAAAGCTAACGATTACTCAGTAAGTTGGGGCTATAAAAACACAAATAAAGTCAAAGCAACTATTGTAAAAAATGATGAGAAATTAGAGGGAAACGATAAATATACTACGCTTAAAAATCAAGTTTCCGAAACAATTTACGAAAACATTTACAACAATGTTGATATTCAGTATTTTACAACCTCTGTTGGTGTTAAGGAAAATATTATTTTAAAAAATGCAAACGCACAAAATGAATTTAATATACAGTATAAATTCAATAAGCTCACAGCGGAATCTGTTAATGACAGACTTATTGAGCTTCAAGATAAGTCAGGTAATGTTGTATATTCTATTGAAGCACCATATATGGTTGATGCAAAAGGCAGAACAAGCAATCAACTTAATATGTCAATAACCGAACAGAAAAATGGCAAGCTGACAGTAAAACTGACAGCAGATAAAGACTTTTTGTCATCATCGGAATGCCAATATCCTGTTACTATTGACCCTACTTTTTCCATAGGTCAAAAATGGGAAGAATGTGAATGTGCATATGTAGATGATTCATCTCCCAATAGCACTCAAGGCTCAGGATATTTTTTTAATTATGTTGGTTCATTCGGAGCAGGAATATATCGTACATACTGCAAGCTTAATTCTCTTCCTGAATTAAACAAAGGAGATATGATTGTCAAAGCATATCTAAATATGGCTTTTTTAAATGAAAGTGAAAACGAAAAATTTTATACAGATATGGATGTCAGTGCCTATTATGTAAAAGAGTCATGGAACAAAAACAGCATTACATGGAACAACCAGCCGAAATCAGATACAAATATTGTTGATTATAGGATTTTTAATGAAAATACTAAAAAGGGCTGGTATAGCTGGGATATTACATCTTGTATGAAACGTTGGTATAATGGGGAAGAAAATTACGGTATTATGCTAAAAACCCAAGATGAATCTAATCAGCATATTCAGTGTGCATATTTTGCTTCGTCAAATTACACTCTTTCAAGCACACCACGACCTGTTTTCAAAATTGTTTACCAAAACAACAATGGACTTGAAAATTATTGGACATATTCAACTTTTTCTGTTGGTACAGCAGGAACAGCGTATGTCAATAATTATTCGGGTAATTTAGTATTTGTAAATTCCGGTCCTTCAACGGCTAGTAGATATGCCCCTGCCGCAATACAGCATGTATATAACGGATATAAGGCTGGCATAAGATACAACGATACGTCTCCTTTTGTTGGGCATGGATGGAAACTGAATATTCAGAAAACTCTTCTATCATCTGAAGAACGAGGACTTGATGAAGAAGCACAAAATAACTATCCTTTTGTATATACCGATGAAGACGAAACAGATCATTATTTTTACAAAAAGGCCGAGAACGGAAAGGAAAAATACCTTGATGAAGATGGGCTTGGACTTGAACTTACCATAGACAATAGCAATTCTGAAAAATATACTGTCAAAGATGATAAAGACAATCTAATGGTATTTAACAGTAATGGTTTATTAAATTATACAAAAGATTCAAATGGTAATAAAATAACTGTTCATTATTGCAGCAATGACAACACGATAATTGATTATATTACAGACGGAAGCGGCAATAAGCTTACATTTGAACACAACCCAACATCTTATTATCTAAAAAACATTTCAGACCCTTCCGGCAGAAAAACTGTTTATTATTATAACGAAGGAATGCTGACTAAAATTGTATATCCAAACGGTGCATCAGTTCAGTATACTTATGACTCTGAAGAAGCATTGTCTACAGTTACTGATGTAGATGGATACAAAGTTAAATTCTCCTATTCCTCAACATCTTCGGGCAAAAAGGTTATTGCTATTGAGGAATATGGTTCAAACGGAACAGCAGGTCAAAAAATCACTTTTGACCGCACAAAATATAACACTACCGAAATCAAAACATACGGTGCTGACGGTATTTCGGGAACAGATGACGACCTGACTTCAACATATCAATTTGATAATTCCGGCAGAACAAAATCAGTAAAAAGTGAAACTACTTCTGCTGATTTGGGCGCATCGGTTTATACTTATACTGATGGTGTTAAAAATTCGTCAGCAAGTAACATCAAGCAGCTCAACAGAGTACATTCAGAGTATTCAACAGGCTCAAATGCAGTAAACTTTATCACCAATTCCAATATGGAAACAAGCGGCTCGTGGACTTCATCTGCCTGGGGTGATTCGGTTAACTTTACATCAAAGTTTGATACTTCAGAACACTATTTTGGAAAGCAATCCCGGAGCATCACCGTAACATCATATCAAGGTGATTCCAGAGGACGAGTATATCAGGACTTAAGCAACTCAGTTTTGATCCCCGGAAAAACATATACATTGTCTGCATATATAAAAACTAAAAATATTCAGAACACTTCCGAATATGGCGGAGCATACATTTGGGCTGATTCAAGTAATTCCGATGGCACCTGGACAAAGTTTTACTCTGATTATGTCTATGGTAATACCGATGCTTCAATAGATAACGGCTGGCAAAGAGTAAGCGTAACCTTTACCGTTCCGACAAATTCTCAGATGACAAGAATCAATCTTGCCCTTGCAGGAGAAACAGGTACTGCGTATTTTGACGGTCTGCAAGTTGAAAGCTACTTAAATGTAAACGATTACAATATGCTTGAAAATTCGGGACTTGAAAAATATTCATCAAACGGATTGCCGACAGGCTGGTTTGACGAAAATTCAAATCTCAGTACATCTTCTGATACAAAAAGCACTGCACATCGCGAGGGATCATATTCATTTAAAATCAGCGGTGACAGCGGAAAAACAAAAGGACTTGCACAGACAGTAAAAGTCAGCGGCTCAGAAAACGATACATATATTGTAAGCGGATGGGCAAAAGCTAATGCTGTACCTAAGGATGAAAATGACAAACGAAAATTCAAAATTTCAATTAAAATCACATATTCATCCGGTGAACCTGTATGGAAAACACCTGCCGAATTTAACTACTCTATTTCTGACTGGCAATATACATCGGCTGCATTCACACTGAGTGATGAAAATTCTTCAACAACAAGAACTCCTGTTTCAATAACAATATGCCTAAGGTATCATAGTCAGGCAAATACCGCATATTTTGACAATATTTGTCTTGAAAAAGACAATGCACAGAGTTATACTTATGATAAGGACGGAAAGCTGACAAGCGTTGTTGACAACAGTCAAAAACAATCCACTATGGAATACACAAATTCTGACCTTACCAAGAGCATTGACGCCAAAGGTTATGCTTATGAGTATGAATATGATGATCACCATAATGTAAAACAGGCAAAAAGTCAGAATGGTGTAACTTATAATTATTCATATACTGATAAAGGTCTTGCTAAATCTCTGGAAGTTAAAGGCAATAATGTAAAAAGCCTCAAAACCGAAGTAACTTATGATGATAACGGACTTCTCGCAACCTCAACGGATACTGACGGAAATACTGCATCATACAGTTATAACAGCAAAACAGGCACGCTCACAAATGCAACTGATGACAGCGGTACAACATCATATACATATAACAGTAAAACCGACCAGATGACAGGCATCTCAAAAATTGATGAAGATGAAGAAAAAACATATTCAATAGGCTATAACTATTCATCAGATTCAAAATATCTGAAATCAACCAACCACAACGGAACAAGCTATAATATTGAATATGACCAATACGGTAACAAAATTGATTCAAAGGTCGGTATGCAGTCATTGGTAAAGTACACCTACAATTCAAATAACGGTGCACTCAATATTCGAACATATGGTACCGGTCAGAAAATTTCATACGGTTATGATGTTTTCGGCAACACAAAGTCAATAAAATACAACGGAAATACTGCTTTTAATTTTTATACCGACCGCAACGGCAACATTACAAAATCAGTTGACAGTATAAATGATATACAGTACAATTCCGTATTTGACACCACAGGCAGACTTGTTCGAAAAACGGCCAACAGCACAACTGCTGAGAGCAATAAGAAGTTTTTGTATTCAACCGAGTATGGTTATGATTTGAATAACAATATTACAAAGCTGATTAATAAAACGCCAAATGCAACAATAACTAATAATTATACTTACGGCAAAGACAATTTACTGACTAAGTACAAAATGACAGCGGGATATACTGCCAACTACACATATGACGGCTTGAACCGCCTGACAAAAGTTTCTGTTGATACAAATTCACCTATTGATACTTCATACACATATTATGACAGTGCTCGCGAGGACGGCAACTACACCACAAATCTGCTCGAAGCAGAAACAATAGGCGGTGTAACCTATGAATATTCGTATGATACTCTCGGCAATATTACTGATATTTACAGGAAAGATGGAGATAAACTTAAAACGTTATATCACTATGAATATGACGCAATGAATCAGCTTACATATGTAAGTGATTTTGAAAACAGAAAAATTTACAACTATACATATGATAATGCAGGAAACATCATTTCAGAAGTTGTCCGTAACACTAATTCAAACGGTATTCCCATAAGCACAACAAATAACAGCTATACCTATGGCGATACAAACTGGACGGACAAGCTGACTGCATACAACGGTCAGGTAATCACATATGATGCAATAGGCAATCCACTGACATACCGTGATGGGATTGAAATGATATGGAAAAATGGCAGAGAACTTGATACTTTTACTAAAGGAACAACTAATGTTTCTTACAGCTATGACAGCAACAGTGTTCGTGTAAGCAAAACTGTAGACGGTGTAAAGTATACATACGAGTACCTTAATGGTAAACTCCTTTATGAAACAAGAGGAGAAGCAAAGTTCTGGTATTCATACGATTCAAACGGTATTTTATATAACATAAGATACACATTGTCTGATAACAGCGCTATGATGTCTTACTATTGTACACACAATTCTCGTGGAGATATAATAGGAATATACAATGGTGACGGTGTACTTAGAGCACAATATAAGTATGATGCGTGGGGCAATGTATTATCAGTAACAGACGAAAACGGAAATGAAATCACAAGTGCAACACATGTCGGCAACCTTAATCCAATCCGTTACAGAGGTTATTACTATGACACAGAAAGCGGCTTCTATTACCTGATGAGCCGTTACTATGACCCTGTTACTCACAGATTTATCAATGCTGATGGGTACTTCAAAGCCGGTAATGGTATTCTTGATTTTAATATGTCAGCATATTGCAAAAATAATCCTATTGCTTATTCTGATCCTACTGGTACAATAACATTATATCAGTTATTAGAAAACTTAACATTTTCTGAAACATGTAACTATAATATAGATCTTATTACCCAATTACAAAAGGCCGGATGTGATTGGGATGACGAGATACCTTTAATTTTTAATTATGAAACAATACCTATAGCTTTTGGAAGTGTAAAAGTAAATAATTATAAAGGGTGGAGTTGGCGAATAGATGCCAATCCGTATTCAAAAATTCACATACACATTTACAAAGGTAATAAAGAATATTCACAAAATATAGATGGTTCACCACACGATGGTTCTACTGGAAGTCCTCCAAATAGTATAAAGAAACATCTTAAAGAACAAAACATTTGGGATTGGGATTCAAAAACACAAACATATAATATGAATAAAGATTTGGAAATGATGCAAATAATAGCACAACATCCATTGGCTGGGGTTCCTCTCGGTGTAACCCCTTCCTCTTTCACACT
>OLOI01002683.1_pt1 | contig 12207 bp, 7 predicted proteins | sample 1672131 | NCBI WGS metagenome assembly OLOI01 (sample SAMEA3136651, study PRJEB25190) | human gut metagenome | reverse complement strand
CTCAGAGATTCAGAAAGCATTTGGATAATCTCAATATGGTTCAATCATTTTCTGCCAATTGATTTTATAATTAATTTAATAAACAAAAATCCGATTGATTTTCTTAAATGAATTTTAATCGGATTTTTTCGCTTGAGGTGATTTTATGAGAGCTGCCATTTACGAGCAGCAAGAATAAGTATGCAAAAATAAACAACTGCACGTGATCAGCAGCCTTTTTATTTTTATTATAGTCATATTTTCATATCTTTAAAAATATATTTTACTGTACAGTGAATAGTAAGCAAATACAACACGGGTAAAATGATTTGCTTGTTGTTCAATTTGTAATTCTGTTGTTAGCAAACATTTTGAAGTGCTTTGATTTGCAAACAGATGTTAGTATTATGAAATTTAAAGGAGAGAAAAATATGGAGTTAAATCAGGAAACCCGTTCATTTTGCACACCTGTGACTGTGCTTGATACGGTTGCCGAACAGCTTGCGGATGTTGACCTTACCTTGCCGGATTATTGCCCTGATATTGAAAAGATTTTAAAGTGTACACTGACGCCTAAAATCCAGAGCAAAAGCCTTTCGGGTGGACAGCTTCAGGTTGAAGGCTTTTGTGTGGTTAATGTAATGTATGTCGAAAGTATTAACAATACAATTCGCTGTTGTGAGCAAAGCGTTAATTTTACGCAAAATTTTTCGGTTAAAGATGCAGGAGATTCCCCTGTAATTGTGACAAAGACAAAATCTGAATACATAAACTGCCGTGCGTTAAGTCCAAGGCGCCTTGTTATGCACGGAGCCTTTTCGCTGTATGCAAAGGTGATTGCAAACGAATATATTGAGCTTTATTCAAATGATAATCCCGATCTTGAAACCCTCAGCTATACTTCAAAATGTGCAGATTTAAAGTCGCTTTGTCAGGAGAACTTCAGTGTCAGTGAGGAACTTTCTGTAGCTGACAAACCTGCTATTGAGTCTATTTTACACTCTGATATAAGTGTAGGAATTACCGATGCAAAGGCTGTTACTGGCAAGCTTATGCTAAACGGTGAAATTAATCTGAGACTTTTTTATCTTACCGACATTCAAAGCGGTGAAACAGGCAAGATTGACTATATTCTTCCCTTTAATCAGATTATTGACTGTAAGGGTATTGATGAAGAGACAATTAACTGCATAACAATCGAGGTTATGTCATATGATATTCGCCTTAAAAATGATATGCTTTCTGACAAGCCTGCAATTGCACTTGATGTTAAGCTGTGCGTGACAGAGGAGGGCTATGTTGTAAATGACGAAAAAGTAATTACGGACGCATATTCAATTAAATATGCTTCCGAGCCAAAGTTCAAAAAGATGACTATGTGTGAGGAGGTTGTTCCTGTTAATGAATCGCATATGCAGAAAATGGAAATCAGTGTTGAAAATAATAAGATTTCAAAGGTGCTCGATATTTATACCGATCACATAACAGCCGAACCATCGGCAGATAATGGCGAACTTAAGATTATCGGAAAAATTACAGTTTGTATGTTTGCACTTGATGAAGAGGGAATGCCGATGTTTATTGAGCGTTCATGCGATTTTTCTCATGCAATGTCGTTTGGAGACTGTAATACTGTAAGCAATGTAAGCGCAAGGGCGTCAAGCATCAGTTATAGGCTGGCTGATGATAACACGGTTGAAATTCGTTGTGAGATCAAGCTTGGCGGATGTGCAGTATGCCTAAAGAGTGTAAATGCAGTATGTGAAACGGAAATATTTGAGGACAGACCGATTAAATCTGACGGCTGCGCTCTTACACTTTATTTTGCCGGCAAAGGTGAAAAACTGTGGGAAATTGCAAAATCACACAATACAAGGTTTGATATGCTTATGAATGAAAATTCGACCGACTGCGAATGCCTTGACAGTCCGCAAATGCTGCTTATTCCGAAAATATGAGGGAGGTATAAAGATGGAAGAAAGAAATGTATATCAGGACATTTCCAGGAGAACTGACGGAGATGTGTATATCGGAGTTGTAGGACCTGTAAGAACAGGTAAATCTACTTTTATTAAGCGTTTTATGGATTCTCTTGTTTTGCCGAACATAAGAGATGAAAATATTTACAGACGAACGGTTGATGAGCTTCCCCAGTCATCGGCAGGCAGAACAATTATGACGACCGAACCTAAGTTTATTCCTGAAGAATCGGTTGAAATAAACCTTGGAAATAACACAACGCTCAATGTGCGGATGATTGACTGCGTAGGTTATGTTGTTGACAGTGCAATCGGATACAATGAAGAGGATATGCCGAGAATGGTCAAAACTCCATGGTCAGAGCAGGAGATTCCGTTTGATGACGCCGCCGAAATAGGTACAAAAAAGGTAATCACCGACCACTCGACAATCGGCTTGGTAATTACAACTGACGGCACTATAAGTGATATTCCCCGTGATGATTATATGGAGAGCGAAAAGCGTGTTATTGACGAGCTTAAGTCGATTAACAAGCCTTTTATTGTATTGATTAACTCTGTTGAGCCTGAGTCTGAAAGAGTGCAGATGCTGGCTTCTCAGATGGCAGGGGAGTATCAGGTTCCGGTGCTTCCTGTCAGCTGTATGGACTTAAGCGAAAATGAAATAAAGCGGATTCTGGCACAGCTTTTATTTGAATTTCCGGTGCGTGAGATAAAGGTTGACATTCCCAAGTGGGTTGTACGGCTTGAAAAGGACCATTGGCTCAAATCCGTTGTGTTTGAATCAATCAGAAATAATGCACAAAAGGTTGGAAAAATCAGAGAGATTCAGCAGATGCTTCAAGAGGTTGCTAATTGTGAATACGTCAGCAGTACACAGCTTTCATCAATTGACCTCGGCAAAGGCTTTGCAACTATAAATGTCGGAATCGGCAGTGAACTTTTTTATAAGGTTTTGTCGGAGCAGACTGACCTTGAAATAGCAGACGAATGTGCATTGCTTGACTGCATTGAGCAACTTTCTCAAAAGCAAAAGCAGTTTGATAAGATTGCACAGGCTTATGAACAGGTCAAGGATACGGGATACGGAATAGTTATGCCGACTATTGATGAATTGTCGCTTGAAGAACCCGAGATTATCAAGCAGAGCGGCAAGTACGGTATCAGGCTAAAAGCGAGTGCACCGTCAATTCATATGATGCGTGTGGAAACCAAAACCGAGGTAACACCTATTGTTGGTTCGGAACAGCAGTCAGAGGAGCTTGTATCATATCTGCTCAAAGAGTTTGAGGAAAATCCCGAGAAAATCTGGGAGAGCAACATATTCGGCAAGTCTGTTCACGAGCTTGTAAACGAGGGACTGCATAACAAGCTTTACAGAATGCCTGCCGACGCAAGACGCAAAATAGGGGAAACGATTGAAAAAATCATCAATGACGGATGCAACGGCTTGATTTGCATTATTCTCTAAGCAACCGGTGGGTTGCGTATGTTCGAGCAGACAGCACCGTATAAAACACACACTTCTGTGCCCGAATGTTACTGAGTGGTTTCTTATAAAGGAAAACACACCGACTTTTTCTCGGTGTGTTTTTGCTTTATAGAAATTTGCTCTTACTTTGCAGTCGGGCATAAAAGTTAATTTTTATATGGTGCTATTTGCTCGGATTAGTGCAGGCCACCGCCTGCTTATAAAGTTTTTATCCAGACTCTTTTTTTGAATACGACAAAAGAAATAATCAGACGGACAAGCTCTTCCAAGGATAAAAAGAAGTACACATAGGTAATCGGAAGATTAAAGATAAAAGCACTTATAAATCCTAACGGCACGCCAAAACCCCAGGTGCCGATAATATCTATCCACATAACAAGCTTTGTTTTTCCGCCGCTTCTGATAATTCCTCCGCCGAGTATCATATTAAGCACTTTTATAGGTGACACTATTGCAAATACGAACAGGAGCTGACTGCCGACTGTTCTAACATAGTCCTCAACATTGTAAATGCCGACATAGAACGACCTTAAAACAATAAGCAGAGCAGAAAGAATCAGCGAACCTATAAAGCCGTACAGCATAAGCTTCTTGGAATTTTTGTAAGCCGTATCATAATCACGCTCGCCAAGTTTTTTGCCGATTAAAATTCCCGCAGCCTGTGAGATTCCGCTCAATGCGCCTATCATCAAACCCTGAATAGGAGTTGTCAGCGTCATAGCGGCACAGTCGTTTGTGCCGAGATGTCCGTATATTGTTGCATAAACATTTTCTCCTAAACTCCACAAAAACTCGGTAATAAGAATGGGGAAGAGGATAGCCAAATATTGTTTTGGACTCATCTGTTTAAGATGAAGTGAAAAACGGTATTTTTTCTTATTTTTGTGATAAACATAAATGAATCCCGCTATGACTACAGCCATATTGATAAAGGCTGAGATTGCTGTTGCTATGGCTGCTCCGTTTACACCCATAGCAGGAAAATTTAATTTTCCGAAAATCAAAAGATAGTTAAGTCCTGTGTTGCAAAGGGCTGCAACAATGCTTGCATAAAGCGGAATCATAGCTTTTTCTAAACATCGAAGCATAGTTGACAGACAGGTTGTAATTGCCAGCGGAATAAATGTAAAAGATATAATTCTCAGATAATTTGCAGATGTTATGACGGTGTCTTGCTCGGTGCTGTAAATCCCCATAATGTTGTTTGGAAATATAAAACATAACAGCATAAACAGCAATGATACAGTTGTTGCAACAAGCAAATTTACGGAAAGACTTTTGTCAGCCTCTTCTTTGTCGCCTGAACCCATATATTGTGAAATCATAATACCTGCCACTGCACCGATTGCAGCAACTACTACTGAGAAAATTGATGAGAATTTTCCGGCTAAGCCTATTGAAGCTATACTCAGACTGCCAAGCTGACCAATCATAATCTGGTCTATAATGCTGAATGACGATTGAAGCATACATTGAAGCGCAACAGGTATAGCAAGCACGCTTACCTCTTTTGCAAATGACATATTTTTTCTCATAAAAAAGCTCCTCGTTTTTTTGTCCCGCTGTATAAGTTTGATTTACTAAATAACTTACAAAGCGTCTATAAAAATTATATTTGAGGATTTAATTATGCACAAGAGGTTAAACGCATAACCAATTACAAAAATACATTTATTATTTAGTGTATTTTGCTATGCTGTCTCTTTTTATCAGAGAAACAGGAAGCTTGATTTCTGATTCGGCGTGTTGATTATTCTTTAATTTTTTTAATGTATCCAAAGCAAGCTTTGCTCTCTGCTTGCAGTTCTGTCGCACAGATGTCAGACTTGGTACGGTATGCCTGCATATCGGAGTATCGTCAAAGCCGACAACTGAAATTTCTTCGGGAATTTTAACACCGTTTTTTATGAGAAAGAGCATAATGTCAACGGCATAATAGTCGGACACCGCAAAAATTGCGGTATACTGTTTTATTTCTCTAAGATAATTTTCATACATAGCATATCGTTCGCTTTGATTCATAGGGATTTTCAAAAAATCAACCTGACAGCTTTCTTCTTTTGCAGCACTGCAAAAGCCTTTGTATCTTTCTAAGTCCATACAAATTTTATTGTCGGCTATACAGAGTAATTTTTTGTGTCCCAGTTCCGTCAGACATTTTCCAACCTGATAACCTCCGTCAAAATTGTCAATTACAATATTGCATATCCTTTGCGATTTATCCATATATCCGTCATAAACAACGAATGGTATGTGAATAGATTCCCTTATCTTGTTATAGTCCTGTTCACAAAAGCCTATAAGCACCATACCGGTCAGGTTCCACATTGACGCAAATTTTATTATATCTGAGCATTTTGCAGTCGTCTTAATCATCATAAAAAATCCTGAATTTTCAATTTCTGACGATAAGTGATTTAAAGCGGAAGATATAAACGGATCTTCAAGAATATGACCGTTGTATTTTTCGTTGTTGTTAATTATTACTCCGACAATTTTTGAGTCGTTCTGTGCAAGCAAAATTCCCGCCATACTTGGAATGTATTCCCATTCTTCAATTAGCTGTTGAACACGCTTTACTGTTTCGTCTGATATTTTTTTAGTTTTGCCGTGAATTACATTGGAAACAGTTGCAGTGCTGACGCCCAGTTCCTCTGCAATATCACAGATTCTCACTCTTCTGTTTTCATTCATATGTGTTCACATCCGTTAAAACAATAATTCTCTGGTTAAAAAAGCATAGAGGCATTATCTGCCCCTATGTTTTTCTTTCTTTTTCTGTTGTTTCAATTTGAACATACGCAGTTTTTCAGCCTCTTTTTGTAAAACAATACTACATTAAGATAAACTGAATGTCAACATATTACTGGTTGCAAATGCGCTACTATTAGTTGCTGTTCTGTAATGTAACTGTTTGTAGATCGTATCCGGATATTACTTATACTATCATAAAATTATTAAATAAACATTAAATGATTATTTTTAAAATCTGAAGAAGGTATTTTATTAATAAAGCTGTATCTGTAATTAAGAATATTTATTGTTTAGATACAGCTTAATGTCGGCTTTTTTATTGTTTTTTAAATTATAATATGATATGATATAATATACTATATTATAATGATAATTGGCTTCGAGGTGGAAGATGACTTCGTTTACTAAAAATGCAATAAAAACATCTTTTTTAAAGCTTCTCAATGAGAAACAACTCAGTAAAATTACTGTCAAGGATATTGTTGAGGACTGCGGTATTAATCGTAATTCTTTTTATTATCACTTTAATGATATTCCGTCGCTTCTGGAAGAAATTTTGATTGAACAGGCGGATGAATTTGTCCAATCACAAGCAAAGCCCGATTCGATTTATGAATGTTTATTGTCGGCAATCAGCTTTGCTTTGGATAACAAGACGGCTATGATGCACATATATAATTCTGCTAACAAAGAAATGTTTGAGCAGTATTTAAACAGAGTGTCTCAGCACACCGTTTCAGAGTATATAGACGCCGTATCAGTTGACTATAACATAAGTGATGAAGACAAGGGTGTGATAACAATGTATTACAAAAGTCTTCTCGTAGGTTTTGTAGTCGACTGGCTCGGCGGAGGTATGAAGTACGATTTAAGTATAAAAATACGAAGAATGTGCGAGATTTTTGACGGCTCAATGGAACGTGCATTCAAGAGGTGCAGTGAAGAAAATCTATAACAATAAAATAGTTTGTAATATTTAAACCGGGGCAGATGTAAATCTGTCCGAAAAATTTTATATAATTTATTGAATATTAGTATTGTGACTATAAAAGCAGACATTTCGCAGAAAATGTCTGTTTTTTAGTCAATTTTGATTTCGTGCCTAAAAATAGGGCACGAATTTTTTTATGTCTGTTTTCTTTTTGCTCAGACAGCAATAAAATATATTGCAAAGATTTTATAAAGGAGCATCGAAAATGAAATTTGGAAATGCGGTTGTAAAAAGCCGTGTGGTAATCCTTATTGTTGCAGTAATACTGCTCATTCCGTCTTTGCTCGGAATGATATTTACCCGTGTCAATTATGATATGCTGAATTACCTGCCTGACAGTCTTGATACTATAAAAGGTCAGGAATATCTGCTTGATGATTTTGAAAAGGGTGCATTTTCATTTCTGATTTTTGACGATATGGATGAAAAGGATATAGTCAGAACTGAGGAGAAAATCAAAGAGGTTGACCATGTTGCCACTGTGCTATGGTATGATGACATTGCTGACACCTCAATTCCGATAGAAGTTCTTCCCGATAAAATCTACAATGCATTTAACTCGGGAGATTCCACATTAATGGCGGTGTTTTTTGATACCTCCAGCTCAGCGGATGAGACTATGGATGCAATAACTCAAATCAGAGCGGTTGCCGGTGAGCAGTGCCTTGTTTCGGGTATATCGGCTATGGTTACTGACCTTAGAGATTTGTGCGAGGCTGAGGAGACAATCTATGTTGCAATAGCCGTAATACTTGCTGTAATTGCAATGATGATATTTATGGATAACTGGATAATTCCGTTTGTTTTCCTTGCAAGTATCGGAATGGCAATTTTGATGAACCTCGGTTCAAATTATTTTCTCGGTGAAATATCGTATATTACAAAGGCACTTTCGGCTGTGCTTCAGCTTGCCGTTACTATGGATTATTCAATTTTCCTGTGGCATAGCTATGGCGAGCAAAAACAAATTCACAATGACCATAAGGAAGCCATGGCAGTTGCAATAAAAGAAACCGTCCGTTCGGTACTCGGAAGTTCAATTACAACTGTTGCAGGATTTATTGCACTGTGCTTTATGACCTTCACGCTTGGCCGTGACCTTGGCATAGTTATGGCTAAGGGTGTTGTTTTAGGCGTAATAGGATGCGTAACAATTCTTCCTTCGCTTATTCTTGTTCTTGACAAATCGCTTGAAAAAACAATGCATAAGTCCCTTATACCGTCAACAAAAAAGCTTGCAAAAGGCATTATAAAAATATTCCCCGTATTCCTTATACTTTTTGCAATGGTTGTTTATCCTGCGTATTACGGTTACAGCAATACTAATAATGAGGTTTATTATGACTTGTCGCAGAGCCTGCCCGAGGATATGTCAAATGTAATTGCAAACACAAAGCTAAAGGAAGATTTCGGTGTGGGCACAACCCATATGGTACTCACTGACGCAAAACTTCCTCCTAAACAGGCGCGCAATATGGCTGAAGAAATGGAAAAGGTTGACGGAGTAAAATATGTTCTCGGACTTGAAAGTATAGTCGGACCTATGATTCCCGAGGAAGTTCTTCCCGAATCTGTAGTAAGCGTGTTAAAGAGCGATAAGTGGGAGCTTATGCTTATTAATTCAGAGTACGGAACCGCCACCGACGAGGTCAGCAATCAAATTGAATCGCTGAACAGCATAATAAGAAAATATGACGAAAACGGTTTGCTTATCGGTGAGGCTGCCTGCACAAATGATCTGATTGATATTACATCAGTTGATTTTCAGGTAGTAAATATGATTTCAATAATTGCAATTTTTGTAATTATAGCTATAGTTGAAAAGAGCCTTAGCCTGCCTGTTATACTTGTTGCGGTTATTGAACTTGCAATTTTCATTAATCTGGGTATACCTCACTTTATGGGTGAATCACTTCCGTTTATTGCTCCGATATGTATAAGTACAATTCAGCTGGGTGCAACGGTTGACTATGCAATTCTGATGACTACCAGATACAAAAAAGAGCGTTCACTCGGCAATGACAAACGGACAGCAGTTACGGTTGCACTTGAAACTTCAATCCCGTCAATTATTGTCAGTGCAATGGGATTGTTCGCGGCAACAGTAGGCGTTGCAATTTACTCAGATGTTGATATGATTGGCTCTCTTTGCGCACTTATGGCAAGGGGCGCAATAATCAGTATGCTTTGTGTAATCCTTATCCTGCCTGCAATGTTTATGTTGTTTGATAAGGTGATTGGAGTTACAACATTAGGCTTCAGATCTAAGAAAAATAAATCGGAGGTAACTGTAAATGAATAAAATAAAAAAACATATGCCAAAAGTTCTTTCGGGCGTTTTAAGCCTTACAATACTTTGTAGCGGAATAGGCGTTGCTTCTTATTCCGCAGGAGCAAAGAGCAATGATGAAAATACAGCCAAAACAAGCTCGTCGGAAGTATTGCAGGATAAAAAATCCAACTCGCCAAGTGACAGCAAAAAGCTGTTTAAGAATGAAACTGTTTATGTAATTGCAAATGCCGACGGCTCAGCCAAGAAAGTAATAGTAAGCGACTGGATAAAAAACACGGCAAAAGCAAAAACCTTTGCAGACATTTCAAAGCTTGAAAATATTGAAAATGTCAAGGGTGATGAAACTTATACTATTGATGAAGACAATATGTATGAGTGGAATGCTGACGGCGAGGATATTTACTATCAGGGAACAGGCAATGAGGAACTGCCTGTCGGACTGAACATCAGCTATAAGCTTGACGGAAAAAGTATTTCAGCAGAACAGCTTGCAGGTAAAAGCGGCAAGGTAACAATGCGCTTTGATTATACCAACAGAAAATCTGAAAAAGTAAAGATTGACGGCAAGGAAGAGGAAATTTATGTTCCGTTTGTAATGCTTACAGGTATGATGCTTGACAATGATATATTCAGTAATGTTGAAGTTTCAAACGGCAAAATTATCAATGACGGCAGTCATACTTATGTTGCAGGATTTGCACTTCCGGGAATGCAGTCCAATCTTAATATTGACAGCGAGGATTTTGAAATTCCGGATTATGTAGAAATAACAGCAGATACAGATAATTTTGAAATTGCAACAACACTTACTCTTGCAACAAACGATATGTTCAGCGATATAGATTTTTCAGATGTTGACGATAAGATGGATTCGCTTTCGGATTCACTGTCAGATTTGACTGATGCCTCAGAACAACTGATTGACGGTTCTTCGGCTCTTTACGATGGACTTAATACTCTCCTTGACAAGTCGGGGGAGCTTATAGAGGGCATTGAACAGCTTTACAGCGGAGCAGAGCAGATTAAGGACGGCGCAATCGCACTTGACACAGGTGCAGGAACACTTGCAAACGGTGCAAGTGACCTTGACAATGGTGTGGACGCTCTTAACAATGGCGCTGTTTCTCTTGACAACGGCTTAAGCTCGCTAAAGGACGGAGCAGCAAATCTTGATTCGGGTGTTGCCGCGCTTAAAGGCTATATAGCAACTCTTTCATCGGGTCTTGCAACTGTTTCAGGAAACAGCGAATCGCTTAATTCAGGCGCAAAGCAGGTGTTTGATACTCTCCTTGCAACAGCCGATACTCAGATTGCAGCAGCAGGACTTTCTGCTGAAAAACTGACAACTTCAAATTACAGTCAGGTGCTTGATAAACTCATAGGCTCACTTAGTGAGGACAGCGTAAAAACGCTTGCATATAATACCGCACTTGAAACAGTTTCCGCAACGGTGAACAGTCAGAGTGATGTAATCAGAGAGGCTGTTGGGGCAGCCGTAAGAAAGCAGGTAACAGAGGGAGTTCTCGCTTCGGCAGGATATTCAATGAGTGCTGAGCAGTATGATGCGGCAGTTGCAGCAGGAAGCATCCCCGATGAAGTGCAGGCGCAGATTTCAAATGCAGTATCAACACAAATGAGTTCTTCGTCAATTCAGGGGACTATTGAAGCAAACACTCAGGAGCAGATACAGTCTATTATTGATACAAATATGCAGAGTGATGAGGTTCAGTCTCAGATAAACGCTGCTGTTGAAAAGGCAAACGCAGGCAAAGCATCGCTTACATCACTTAAAGAACAGCTCAACAGCTACAATCAATTCTATCAGGGTGTGCTTGCTTATACTGACGGCGTTGACAAAGCAAATGCAGGTGCAAAGGAAATTCTGAACGGAACTTCTGCACTGAAAGACGGTTCGGAATCACTTAAAGGCGGTGCAGGTCAGTTAAAGAGCGGTTCAAGCTCACTAAAAGACGGCGCAAGTGCTTTAAAGAACGGTTCATACTCGCTTAAAAACGGTGCTGATACTCTCAAAAACGGCACGAATACCCTCGTGGGAGGTTCAGGTACATTGTTAGACGGTATAGGCACTCTCAAAGACGGCAGCGGCTCTCTTGTTGACGGAGTAAAACAGCTTAAAGACGGCTCAATGAAACTTAATGACGGTTTAAAGCAGTTCAAGAAAGAGGGCATTGATGTATTGATTGATGCAGTTGACGGAGATGTTAAAGGACTTGTGAACAGGTTCAAGGCAGTTTCCGAGGTTTCTTCAAAATATAAGTCATACAGCGGAATATCAGACGATATGGAAGGCAAGGTAGATTTTATCTATAAGACTGATTCTATCGGCGAATAAATTATAAACAAACGGGCAAATTCCATAAATCAGTATTTGTTATGTATATATGATTTTTAGGTTATCCCTTTAAGTAAGCTAAATTATAGTTTAGCGGTTTAGTAAAACCATTTATCAGAAAATGTAGGGAACGGTCTTGACCGTTCCGTAGTATCAGAAGATGGTTGTAAAATAACGGAACAGTCAAGACTGTTCCCTACACTTATTGAGAAAAAATTCTGTTAATATTATAGTTTGAATTAAGATGAACCCTCGTAGGGGCGACTATCAGTCGCCCAAAAAAATGCGATTACAATCGCATTTTTCAAAGCGGGCGGATACTATCCGCCCCTACGATATGGTGCTAAATTATATAAATCTTTCCTT